>Ga0307516_10001846_pt1 | contig 29082 bp, 41 predicted proteins | sample 19_EM_MG_FD_203310 | JGI IMG/M metagenome (GOLD analysis project Ga0307516, IMG submission 203310) | Populus trichocarpa ectomycorrhiza microbial communities from riparian zone in the Pacific Northwest, United States - 19_EM | ecosystem: Host-associated > Plants > Roots > Unclassified | place... | reverse complement strand
GTTATCCGTATCCAGGGGGAGAGGAGCGTCGCAACGACCGGTTTCTGGAAATCACGGAACGCAGTGGCCCCGCTCACCGATATGTCTGACACGTGGTGATGGGTTAGGTGGGCTAACGCAGAGTGAATCATCACCTACGTGAAACTGTTTGTTGGTATGATGATGGCCATTTGGGAATATTTGCGACACCATCACACCAAGCATAACAATCATCATTCCGCGATCCCCACTAGTGGTTCCGTAATGGGCCGGGATGCCCAGCTGGTAACTTCACCCAACGCTGGATGGATGGCGTTACCTCCGAATGTCGTTAGGGGCTTCCTATTGTGCCCTCCTGCACACTGCGCGGTAGGAAATAGTTGAGGGGTGGCACATGCCGAGAGGGCGCCCGCCCGCTGTCATTCACGCACTCTGACACGATATATGACAGCCGGTTTCATTTCGGTTATAACCCCATTGCGTTGTTTATACCTCGTGATCGAACTGGGACCCGGCATCCATGGTATGCTGACCGCGAACAGTCCGGCAACCTTGTTTGTTTGTTCTGTTTGTGAGTAGTAGTCGATAGTGGATCGTGGCTGGGATACGTCGTCGACTTTCGCGAGCTACACGGTAGTGGGACCCGAGCCCAAAAGGATCAAACAAAGAACCGGGTTGCGTGCTCTGGAAAGTAGTCTGTCGAAAGAAACCATCCGTATTATCTAACGTGTGGCGGACAAAGGCGCTGAGTTATCGCAAGAAAGACCCTTCTTGTCGCACTCCAGCAAGACTTGCTATAAGGGGTTGACACCGTCTTCCTCCGTTCCAATCAACATCCCATTGTCCTTCAATATGTAATACTCCCTCGCGAGCGTCTGAGCTGTTGCCACTGCGGGGTGAAAGGCTTTCTTGTCGGGGGTCTGGAAATGAACGCTCTCAACGTGATGGTGACTGCAGGATGGGTGACTGATGGTCGGTGGCTAGAAACGAGAAGCCGGACACAATTCACTCACGCGGAAAGAAACATTTTCACCTTCATTTTTGACCGCCTGTTTACGTGGTCCGGTCCTGGGGGCACCAAAGATTCGTCCGCCATCTCCTGGACCGACTTCCATGGCCCGCTGACGCTGGTGATAACATAACGAGACAATCAGCGTCAGGTCTTCCGCGCATACAGATACCATACCTATTTTCGACCACAGAGGCCAAGACGTATTTCTCTGCGACTCGCCTCTTCAATTCACCGACTCCCCCCTCACCCTGGGTCCGTGTCAGCCAATGCCGACTTATACCGTTTTGGTACTCCTCGTAGTTTGCCCATTGTAATAACCTCTTCCCAGGCGCTTCTGCAGAGGAGATAATGCGATCGATTACGTATTCGGACCAATCAGCACGGATTGGGAGGCTGCTAGGAATGGTTTCTGGAAGGGGCACAGGAAGAGTGGGAGGGTGGCCAATGACTTCGCAGGTGGGTTCCAAGACATAGAAGGTTTCGTTCTCCGCTGCGATGGGTCCCTGAGCGACAGTCATGGTGGTAACTTCCCAAATCTCATCTGGAACGACCTCTCGCACACCCACCACTACAGAATGGAGCCAGGGGGTAGTATCAGATGGGTCGGGACACTTTGATATCGCGAACCAAGACTTTGACATAACAAACCTGGTGCGGTGCTCCTCAGCAAACGCCTCGCGAAACCGAGAACATGCTCACCTGACCGCGACGGCGTATTGTTTCGGGTTATCGGGAGATGCCCACAGATGCCGGTCAATGGGTTCGAAGGTCTCGTAGAAACGATGGAGGAAAGACCGTAGATATCGCCTTCTCTGTCCCGTGAGTTCCGCTCCCCGAGCCCCCAGATACGGCCAGAAGTTGAACACCGATGGCGAATAGGTGCGGGTCGCGTCGTCCAGTCGTTTTCCTGGGAAGTTAGAGAAGAGGATGACTGCAGCAGACATATAGACTATCGAAGCGTGGAGGTGAGACACCCAAGATAGAGTGAGCGGAGCGCGGATTTACCAGCATAGCGAAACGTTCGAGACACGAGAATGCACGCCCTTCGTTCGGCGTTGGAGATCCCAGACAAGATGATAGACCAGGTATGAACTTTCTTTCTCTCAGGAATCGAGGGTGACATCCCTATCAGGCCTAAGACGGGGGTGGGAGGCACGGGGAAGTCAAGGTACGGTGGAGGGAGTGGTTCCACTGACATGTTGGGTGAAGATGTAGAAGGGGGAGTATCTTGAGGTCCACGAGGCACTAGGTGTTTGCTCGTTGCACCACTTCGTGGGTCCACGAATTTCTTGAGTACCTGTGTACGCCTGTTCCCGCCGGGTGGCTGCTGGGGGAGACCGGTGGTCGGAAATGAGGTTCCGCTCTCCTGTTCTTCTGCCATGCGATGGGATTGTAAGTTTGGGGCAGCCCATGATTTAGTGATAAGTTTTGGAGGTCGAGGAAGACCGAGAAGGTGGTTCGGAACCGAGGAAGAAAGGAGTTGCGACACAGAAGGCAAACTGGGTTGTTGAATGGTGGCAGGAGTAGTAGACATAGGTGGGACAAACGACTCGCGAATGGTAGGTAGTTTTTTAGCAAAGTGCGGTTTTCGTATAGCTTTGGAGGGAGCAGAGTTCGTAGAGGATTGGATGGACGGGATGTCCTCCGAATGGGGTGTCTGATCCTAGGAGCGCGACCAGCTGAGGTTTGGTGCATTTCGAGTAGCCTGTGTGCCCACGTTCTCTGCAGAGCTGTTTCAGCTGTGCGCGGGACAGTTTGAGGAGGTCTGCTTGATCAGGGGTGGACATGGTGATGGATGCAGCGATTCCGTCTCACGTATGGGATGGCAATGTCAGAGGGGAGGGAATCAAGAAATCCTCCGCTTGCTGGCACGGAAACGTCACGTGCTGGCTCGCACTTCCCGATGTCTGCACCAATCTCGTTATCAAAATCCGAAAAATCCTACATCCAAACCACACTTCGCGACCTCTCCCCCATACGAGCTGACGGTCGCTCTCTACTCGACTACCGCTCAATTGCCCTCGAAACCGGGGTTGCCTCACTCGCAAATGGGAGCGCGAGAGTGAATATCGGCAAGACCGCTGGCGAGGAAAGCGGCAGTGGGACAGAGGTCATCGCCGCCGTGAAGTTGGAGGTTGAGGACGTGTTGGAGGGAGAGGGGGTGGATGCTGGTAGGATTGCGTGTACCGTTTCTTGGTTCGTTCCATATCCTACCTCTATTTGAGTCTACTAACAATTGCAAAGCCAGCTCACCAGCAGCATACCCTCACCTCCCCTCTGGCGCGTTGGATGATTTATCTTACGACATGACGATCATCCTCAACCAATGCCTCTCCCACCCTTCACTCCACCCCAAGAACCTCGGTATCGTCCCCCGACGAAAGTCTTGGCTACTCAACTTAGATGTGATGGTACTATCTGACTCGGGGAACGTTTACGACGCGTTATTCCTCGCCGCTAGATCGGCGTTGTGGGACACCAAGGTCCCAAAGACTCGAAGCGTCCAATATCAACCAAAGTCCAATGTACCCGGTGATCAGGATGTAGAAATGTCGGCAGACGGGTCTGGTAGCATCTTCAACACAAGAGAGGTGACAAAAGCCGCGGACTTCGAACTCGCGGATTACTGGGACGAAGGAGGACCACTCGAAATCAACCAAGAGTGGCCGGTGTGCGTGACCCTGAACCTTGTTCGTACCACGATCTGCATTAGAGCCCGTGCTCACCCATGTAACAGGTGTCAGCACAATCACCACCAATATACTTCCTAGATGCAACGCCCCAAGAGGAAGCATCGATCCCACTTCGGTTGCTTTTGCTCTTCTCATTTTCCCCATTGGGAACGAGGCTACAATCGATGAGGTTGATGGGAGATGGGGAGACCCAGCTCGAATCGATGACGCAGTTACTCGCGGTGAGCTAATCCGACTTCAAGGGCCGTGCCCGCCTCTCTCGGACTCCCTTCTTACATGCCCCCTCAGGCTGGCGAAAATCATGCAAAGAAACTGTTCCAAGCGTTGGAAAGTAAGCTTCGTGAGGAAGATCTCCGTAGAACCCAAAAAGCGCAGGCGAAGTTTGACCTTCGGTAGGCATCGTGTTTCGTCGGAAATGGATAAAATTTAAAAGCTGTGTGGCATCCTCGAGGATATCGATATAGCGGGATTTAGACAATATGCACATGGTGTTGTGAGTTTCGGCCGTAAGTGGGTCACCTGTTGGCTGCGGCGGGGGCACGACGAATCTCACATTCAGAAGCCGGCGTGAAGGTGGTGGAGAAACTTTACTACGTGATGGACCGTTCAACTGAGGACTCCACGCCTCCCAATGGCACAGCAGATTTCAGTGCTCCAGCGTACAACGCAAAGACCCGTACCACACAAAAACTATTTCTCCCGTTCAATCCCTAATTTCCTCAGAGCTCCCTCCAGCGTTCCCAGATCAACTTTGGGCCTCGTTTCGTGACCAAAAGGCATGTGCAGATTCACGAAACCCTTGGTCCGTAGTTTACCTTTCCCGCTCGTCGGAACAAACCTTTTTGTCTCTTTTGGTTTCCGTGGTCGTCTTGCTTTCTCCGGTTCAGTGAGAGGTGGGATCATGATTTCTTGCATCTCTTCTTTAATGATCTGCGGAAGCAGGCGCGTTTCTGTCTGTCCGGGCGACCCTGGTGATGGTGGTCGGGACGTTGCGGGGCGCGGAGGTCCGCCGCGGTCGACATCGACACTCATCCCGAGATCGTCGTCGTCGTCGATGATTATCGTCGGTTCGCTCGGGGTAGCACTGCCAGGAGGAAGAGGCGGGGTCACAGAGAGTCGCTTCTGAGATTCTAGAAGGTAGATTCAGCACTGATACCATGCAAAGTGGCCAGAATTCGACGAGAACGCACGTTGTCTCACACCGGTGATCGGTGAGCGATACTCCTCCCACCCAAGCAGATCGAGGGTTTGCGAACGCGGCCGTGGCGGTAAGGTGTCTCTGGTTCTGCTCTTACTCTTCCGGGGGGACAGGCTCGAAAATCCTTCGGTAAGATCGATTACATCCTCAGTCGGTGTGGTCGCCCCTGGCGATGCCGACTTGGATGGTGCCCCACCCCGCTTGGGCTGTGGTCTATTTTCCTCTTCATCAGAGGATATCACCTGTAATATAGTCCTCAGATGACCCTGGATATATTACACAACCGTGAACCCACAAGTATGTTTTGGTCAGCAGACCGATGCCGCTGAGCAATGGAACACCGCGAGCAGCACCAAGTGGAGAATCGGACTACCCCAGGGTGCGCCTTCCTATCGACTTCCGCCTCATACATAGCTTTAAACTGTGCCACGGTGACTACGGGACTGTGGCAATCTCCAACATGGTCAATGTACCGAGGCTACCAAGATGATCAGCGGGGACCCACTCACAAGTGTGCCATCCGTCCTTGCAGGAGCTACATCGCAACATCGGACGTTTGGGGCCGGCGTAGTCGCTCTTGCACTGGGTACATATGAGCTGCCCCGTCACAGCCGACATTTTGATTGGGGGGAATAGTGTAATACGATAGCAAGCCCCATATGATCCAAATCTTCCTCGTGTATGTTGTGGAAGGCTCGGGCCGGAAGCGGTCAACGGGTCATTCAATGAATGCGTGTGGATAGTCCATCACGCTGAATGAGTATTCTATACGCTATTCAACGCCACATGAGGTACCAGAGATATGATTCATCCGAAGCGATCGAAACGCTGATGGATCACTGGGTCATCTTGCGAAGGGTATCCTTGTCACCGCTCTCGTCTACCAACGCCCTGAGCTTACCGCCCTTGGTTTCCAGGAGCTCACTCGGCTTGCCGAATTCAACGACGTTCCCGGCATCAAGGACCATCTACATAAATCGATCAGATGAGACAGGCCAACGAATGTCACCAATCCTGCTTACGATTTTATCGGCATCCATGATGGTCTGCAACCTATGGGCGATCGTGAATAATGTCACATCCGATCCCAGGTTGGTACGGAGCGAGTTCTGGATCACCGTGTCCGTCTCGTAGTCGATGGCCGAAGTTGCTATAAAGAATTTTCGTGAGAACAAACCCTCTAGTCACAGAAATCATCCAAGATTCACCTTCGTCCAAGATTAAAAGCTTGCTGCGACGGACAATGGCTCTGGCGAGTGCCAAGATCTGACGTTGGCCGATCGAAAGGTTCCCACCGCCGCTCGAGATAGCCGTCTCCAACGTGATCCTTCCTTCATCATCCTCGCTCTGGACTGAGAACAGGCCGGCAGACCGGAGGGCGTCATTGAGAGTGGCATCATCATGTTGACCGAACGGATCTAAATTCCCCCGGAGAGTATCACTCAGCAACTCCGGAACCTGCGGGATGATCGTGATGTTCGTTCTCAAAGCGTCCAGGTTGATCATGTTTGTAGGAATACCGTCGTAGATGACATTTCCCTCCGTGAGGATGCATCGGAGCAGCGCAAGGGTCAACGAACTCTTCCCGCTCCCAGTGCGACCGACAACGCCGACACGTTCGCCGGACCTAATGTGGAAGTTAAGACCGTGGAGAATTTCGGGACCGTCAGCACTGTATTTGGCAGACAGGTTCTCAACAATGAGTTCTCCGCTGGCGGGCCAATAGGCGGGGGGGACGCCCTCGGGCGTCGGCTTGGGCTCTTGTTCGATCTTTGCGTACTCCTGAATTCGCTCCAAGCTAGATATTCCAGCAATCAGAGTTACCTCTCAACACGAGGGGCTCTGCAGGTCGTACCTATTTCCGCTGACTTCGAACTCGTTCAGGCACCTGACCCACCACAAGATCATGGTGCTGAATCCAACAGCCATGTTCAACGAGAAACCGATGTTCGCAGCGGATCCGGGTTTGTGGATAGCACCAGTTCCGTACACCAGGTAAATCGCCAAGGCGGTAGAGAAGGTGGTTCCGACGGCATCAACGCGGATCGAGATCCACCTGTTCAAGTTGTAGAAGGTACGAGAGGGGCGCGTGACCTTGTCAATGCGGCGTAATGACTCTTGCCTGAATTCGTTCTGAGCTGAGTAGGCACGGATGGAGACTAAAAATATGGGTGTGGGTGAGCAGTCAGCCCCCTCCAGGCGGTCAGACTCCACGCACCAATACCAGCGATGGCGGCACCGAAGTGGGACAAGACGGGGGAACGAGCATTACTCATCTCACGCTTGACGGAGAGCTGAGCCTTGATGTAAATCTGTCCGACTAAAGCCCCGATCGCGAAGGCGGCAACACCAGGCAAAAGGAAAACGGGCGAGAAGACAACGACGGCGACGAATTTCGCGAACATGCTTATACCCATCGCGAGAACTGCGTTAAGATAGTCCGGAATTGTGCTATCGACTGCGGCGGTTATTGTTAGTTCAAGTCCGTGCAACGCAAGACTAGAGGACTTGACACACCAGACTGCATATCCTGAGTGCATCGTGCGATGATACGGGCAACAGGAGTGGAATCGAGCCACCTCAGAGTTGTACCAAGGACAGAAGTGATCAGCCGGCGATGGATGGTCCTCGATGCCCTTAACCCTCCGAACATGTATACCGAGGTTGCGATTGAGCTGACAAACGTCGCGAACACGAGGAGTGCGGCATATCCGAGAATGTATCTGACCAAAGGTTTAGGATTGGCGACGAAGATAATGCTGAAGACTGGACTTACCGGATAGAGTTGACTTGCCATGAGGGAAGTATCTCGTATTGGGAGGACCAGTAACCCAAGAACCAAGTTTGCTGTGGGGGATTAGTATGTTAAAACGTGAGTATGACGGCGGCAAGAACCTACAACAACAAGGGTGACTTCCTCCACGGACCAACACCCGAGAACAACGATCCAGAAGAGCACAGGGAAGGATCCACCCATTCCAACAATGTACATCTTGACTGGGACACGACAGTTCAGCCTCGTCATCCGGGCACAAAAAGATCAAGTGGGCTTACTGGCAGACCAGCTGACGTGACCCTCGGCAATCTCTTCCTTGAGAATCAACTTGCCTCCCTTTCCTTCAGGGATTTCTGGAAGAACGTCGTCGATGGTCTCATCGGCTTTGTTGACGTCCCCTTGTTCGGCCTTGACCTCCTTGAGGAGCGCCTTGTTGGATTTTAGAGCCTCAGAGAGAGTTCCTTGACTCAGGATCCGGCCGTCTTGCCAGAGGGAAACGACAAAGTCTGCAACAGGGCCCGCCAAAGCAATGTTGTGGGTCTAAGGTCGCGTTAGCCGAAGGGTCTCTAGGCATAATGCAAATACATACCACCAACAGAACAGTTCGTCCACGGACGAGGTCGCCCTCCAAGCACTTCTCGACAACCCACTTCGCAGTGTGTACATCCAAAGCAGCCAGGATATCGTCCAAGATCAAAATCTGGGCTCGCGAATAGACGGCTCTAGCGAGCGTCACTCTAGCCTTCTGTCCCCCACTCAACGTCAATCCCTTCTCTCCCACCTCAGTCTTGTCTCCCGCCTCAAACAATGTCAAATCTTTGCTCAGTCCACACTGGTAGATGACCTTGCGGTACCTGGTCTCGTCGAACTCCGAACCGAACAGGATGTTGTCGCGGATGGTCTCGTTCTGGACCCAAGATTCCTGAGCAGCATATGCCACACCATCCTCCCTAGGGAGGTTGAACCATGAGTCTGGCCCAGAAGGGACGTAGTGCAACTCTCCGAGCAACGCCATCAAAAGGGACGTCTTCCCGCAACCGGTGGGTCCGACGATCAAGTTAATTTTGCCTTGCTTGAAGATCACCTCATCATCGATTCGCAGGTTGAAATTTCGGCGAGGGGAACCGGGAGTGACGGCTCCTGTGGACTCGGAGGACCATGTGAAGGATGCGTTGCGGATACCGATGAGCGAGGAGTTGCTTAGTACATTTGAAGCGATGGTGTTCTCCTCCTGGGCGGGGTCGAAGGAGTCAAGAAGCTCAGTCTAAGGAGAGGTGCCTAAGCGTTAAAACAACGAGGTGAGCAGCTCAAATCGTGTACCTTGCGAAGGAACTCGTTAACTCGGTCAAGGGAGACCTTGGCTTGGATGATCATAGGGATGTGATAGAAAGTCATCCACATCTGGTTTCGCAACATGTCGAAAACTGCAGGGATGGGTCGGTTCGGTGGTCAAAGGTTGAGGGCAATCACGGCTTACCGGACATGGCAGAGAAGACCTTGGCGGCAGTCATCTCCTCCTTCATGACGACCGTCTGTGCATCCCAAGGTCAGATATCACCACCGACGACAAAACTGCAACGCGACTCACATAACAAGCGAAGGAAACAATCATGGTGATGACAGGGATGGAGAAACTACAGAACTTTCAGTACCCCCACCCAGAACCAGTTCGGCCGCACACACTTGAGAATGTTCGAGATGATCTCGAGGATGACCCTCTTCCTTTGGTATGCCAATTCTTCCTCACGCTTTGCCGAGATCTTCTCGTCGATGTGTTTCTCCCAACCGAAGACCTTGATCATGCGAATGACGTTCATGACCTCAGTTACAACCTGAACACGCGCGTCCGTCTACAAAAAAATGAGATAGAGTTGTGCGAGGTAAACAAAGAAGCACGACCCACAATTTTCATCTTCTCTGTCTGGACATCCTGCATCTTGGAAGCGATCCATCCGGGCAGAGGGTAGAGAGCAACCATCACCACCATACCGACAATGGCACTCCACCCGAGCACGTTATATAGGAATACAATGCATAAGACGATCTGGAGAGGTAGTGAGATGAACAACATGGGGAAATCCCTTCCATCAACGATATTGTTGAGATCGGTCGAGACGAGATTTGTGATCTTTCCGACGAGGTTGGACCCCTTATCCGCTTTTTTCTTCTCCTCTTCCTTATCTTCTCCTTTCCCCTTCCCCTTCTTGATGCTGTCTCCGTCGATAGAGGATGAGGAGGATTGAACGGTGAGTGTAGAGGTGGTGGTCTCGTTTGTGCCCTCGACAGAGTGGCTCGCAGTCGCGCTCTCCGCGAGGGAGGTGGTGTCAGGAGTGGAAGGCTCAGTTGGCGGGCGACTTGCAGATTCAACAGACTCTGACTTCATTCGGATACGAAGGGCATGTTCAAACACGAGCTGGGTAATGATCCCTTGGGTTTGGGTAAGGAGTCGAGTCTATACATACTGTCAGCGGTGTCATACAGATGGATCGGTGAGGGGACAAACCGTGATGAAGATGTAACTACACCGGGGTTTGGAGTGAGCTCAATTATTCGGCGTTGATTCTCGCGTAGTGTACTAACCAGTGAAAAAGCACAGATCCAACCAGAGGGCTCAAGAACAGAAGGAAAATCCACACCCAGGGTCGGACGATGGCATCCTTACCGCCTTCACCCAAATACGTAAGCAGGCGATTGATCGCGATTGGGCTGAGGAAATTGGATACAGTCTGTAAAATGGATTTCAGCCCCACTCCATCGGTACTTTGTAAAAGGCGCTGACCCGCAACGCAAGGAGCAAACACATAGCAATGTATTCGCCGCGGAAGACCTTCATGATACCGAAGAACATATGCCCCTTGACAGTTCCGGAAAGGGGATCTAAGCACTGCAAAACGTTGAAACTAGGATCGCAGGTAGTGTATACGAGGGGTGCAGGGACGTACGGGGAAACTCTTTTTGACAAGGTGAGGTGCCCAATCATAATCAGCGAGAGGAGGGAAGTCCTCAGCGGGCAAGTGTGGGACACGAGAGGCCTCGAAGATGATATCGTCCAAGAAAAAGAAGAAGACGAACGAAAACCAGGAGGCAGTCTGTTCGGGGTTGATATCCGCAGCTGGATTCTATATTGTATTGAGTTCGGGGTTAGGTATCGAGCAATTGGGCCAAGGCGAACCTTGGGATCGAATGGAATATATTGAGTTGGAACGAACGCTGGAATAACTGTGGCGGCAAAGGTGAGGACCGAGAGCTTCGCCCACATGAGCCAACCCTCGTGGAGATCGAGAGGCTGAAGAGTAAAGGTTCCGAGGGGGTAGATGTCCCTATAGCCGTAAACAACCCAAGTGCCAAGCAGAACCCAGACGAGGTGGGTGTTTGCAACATTGGCAATTTTTGAGGGTGTCGATACGGCGGCCAGGGCCAAGACAGATGTGTAGAGCTGTGAGGCGGTGAGGATTTTTCGGCAATCGGTAATGACGGGACGCGTACGTAAGCTCCCAACAAACTCCAGTTCAAAAATTGGGCACGGTCAGCGGTGCGGGGGGGACCCTCGCTCAAAACGAGGGTTGTGACTGCGAAACCAACGAGACCGAGGGCGGCCAAGAGGCGGAGAACACGGTAGATGAAGATGGTGGCACCGCCGTATCGCTTCGCGTGGTGACGGAGTTTGGCGACGAATCCGCGCGGGACTTCCTCAACAGTTGGCTCGAGTTCCTCCCCATCTTCTGTCTTGAACAGTTTTTTGACGATTTTACGTGTCGAGATGAAGTGGACGAGGAGGAGAAGCGCAGATGAGGCGGAGAGGAGTACTGGGATTGCAAGGGTGTCTGACTTGAGAGGGAGGCTGAGCACGAGGTCAGATCGCCCGTTCGATCGCGTCCGGGGGTGAAACCGCTTACTCTGGGATTTGGAACGCGGAGTAGTCCTGGATAACTAGCTGGGAAGACTGGTAGACTGAAGATATCCAGCCAACCTGGGCGACTGGGGGCGGTGTGCGCATGCTTAGCAGCGCGTCGAGGGAGACCGTGGACGATGATCACACGCCGGTTAGTATTTATGCAATTATGGGCAGCGCTGGGAGGTTCACTCGCACCCGGCGGTTATCACTCCGCTGACTCGAGCTTCACGGGCACCCATATGGCGCACTGATAGAGATTGTAGGCTACGTTCAGTCGTGTCGTATTTTAGGACAAGGTTGGCTGGAGATCACATATCATCCCCGGCCGGCTCCCACTCGATTCGCCCTGACTCCCCTGATCATCCTCGCCCCCCATTGGCCCAGCTTTCGTGCTCGCAGACCGGCTGGCCACGCGTCCCCTTCACTGGACGACGTCGGGGTCGGGAGACAGATGGTCACCGCGACATTCGTGGCGAGCCTTCCTCATCCTTGTCCCGGCCGATCGGGGGCGTGATGTATGATGCCAGTTGGCGATCGATATAAGCCAAGGTAACCAACATCGTAGACGCTCCCTCCTCCCTCCTCGCCCCTCCCCTCTCTCCCACCCCCACCATGGTCGAAGTCGAGTTCAACAAAGACGGTACCGTCTCGAGGAAGAGGCTACACTCTGGAAATTTACCGTCTATCCCACGAACCGAAGAATGCCATGTGTGCTCTGCAAAATTCACCAGGTACCCCACCAGTCGGATGATCACCCTTTCCGTGACTAACCCGAAACCCACCCACCACCTCCAAACACCGATAGACTCAACCACCTCAAGAGACACCTGCTAACCCGTAAGCATTTGCATCCATGCGTACCCTGAAGCTAATCAATCATATCCGCCCAGATACCGACTCCAGGAAGCACGAATGCGAGGTAAGCCGGTCTCGTCGACACCAAACCCTCCCACCGATGCTTAGCGATTCCACCAGAGATGTCACTTTCAGTTCACCCGGAGAGATCTCCTCACAAAGCACCTGCGAATATGCGGCAAACCGTACGTCGAACCGTCCCAAGACCAGTCGGCGCTCGGCTCATCCCCAAACAGGAAACTCAGATCACCCAAGTCCCGGCGTAAATCATGCGCGCCCTGCGCTCTGGCCAAATGCAAATGCGATCTACAACAGCCTTGCTCTTGTTGTATCGCCAAGAGAAGGGAATGCACCTTTGCCGACACCATATCTGTCAAAGCGGTCAAAGTGACCCCGGCGGATGTACCCGAGACCGAGTGCACCATTACCCCTTCTACTTCCTCAGACCTCATTTTTACCCCGGACGTCCTCATCCCACCTGGCCCCAAATCCTGTACCGTAGAAAAGCGTCTCGGTGATCACTACCCGCTTGATGTTTCTCCCGACACGCGTTTGGCCGCACCCCCGGACTTGGTATTCCCCGGCCAGAGCTGGCTGGACGACACTGGTCGATTCGGCGACCAGTTCAACTCCTCCTGTCTTCAAGACATATTCTTTGATTGGAATGTCCCTCCAGGATGTAGTCCGCTTGACTTCACCTCGACGTTCTCCCCAATATATGCGTCAACTGAAACAACACCCTTTGGCATAATATCCGATTCAGCACACATTACGGCTCCCCCCGCCTATTTGGAACCGGCGAACACACAACAATCTACTGGCGAGCTGAAGCGGTACTGTACGTTTCCCATCTCCTGTCCTTCCGCGTTTCATATCAACCGATCACCCGATCCCAGTCGAAATTGCGATAAAGATGTACACCACCTTCCTCCCCGTATTACACTCTACGTGGCGGCAAGACGGAAAGTCGCCTCTTCTTCTCACCGTTATGCATGCTGCTGGAGCCTCCCACGTAAAATCCCGCGAAGCGCAGGAACTTGTGCGTTTTGTCATCGAAGACATGACGCCGATGTTAACCCGTGAGATCGTGAGTGATTTCGAGCACGCGCACGACCACTGCTAACCGTTGTACAGAGTCGGAGCACCTCGGATCCGGGCTATCAAACGCAGCTGCTTGCTGCATACCTATTCCTCCTCGTCCACCCTGTGTTCCAACTCCCAACTGATAAACAAGTTCCGTGCGATCGCTTGATTGTGGTCGGTGAGGCGATCAAGGAGGTTTGTTCGTCGCATCCGTCACACATCGCAACCCGGTTAATCCCCCCCAGATGATCTACCGGAAGGACTTGATCGACAACATCGCCACCTGGCAACACCTCACAACCTACCCACTGACCGCCAGCGCTATGCAAAATGAGTGGGTAAGGTGGTCAGAGTACGAATCGAGGAAACGGTTGGCTTCATCCGCCAGCAATTCTACCATAGAGGTCTGACATCGGTCGTAGGCTGCTGTGGACCCTGTACTGTTTCGACGGCATGCAGGTTCTTTACTTTGGCGGTCGCCCAACTTTCCACATCTCCTACTTCCCTGTTCCCCTCCCCGCCGAAACCTCCGTCTGGTTCGCAGATAACGCCGCGACCTGGCTCAACACCCTCACCTCCGAGTCCCAGTATGGCCAATTCTCGGAGCGCCTGATCGGAGGGTCCATCACCAACAAACTCCGTGCCCTTCAGGGAGACTGCGATGCTCCTCTCCCACTTAACGTCTGGCAACTAACGTGTGTGGCGATCGCGATCGCCGTCGAACTCGAATCCTCCCTGTACCAAAGATACAAAGCCGAGACTGAGACCAGATACCTGTTCGACGGCCTTCCTGGGCCCACCAGGATTACACTCTTCGGGGAGGACATACCCACGTCTGTCGTCCACAAGATGCTGCAAAATTGGATTGACAGTTTCTCGAACTGCACTGAGATCTTCTACGAAGGGTGGGAGAGGATCAATTGTGCGTTCGATGACATCATCCACTTGTGGTATATTTCGCATGTGTTCTTGAACATGTACGAGAAGCCGACGAACGAGTTCAAGTACACTGGGACGAGGACTGCGAACGCGGCCAAGGCGTGGTTGTCAAAGACCCTGCCCAGGGACGATAAAGGTCACTTCCTCAGGTCAATGGGGAACATTAGGTTCCAGAACCTGGATTATGAACCCCGGGAGGACGAGTGTTGAAGAGATGACGGATGCTGAATGTTTCGAGAGATGTTTTATGTACTGGCGCGTGTATTTGTATAGACAGCGTAACTTAGACGTACTCGATTAGTTTGTAGACTTTCCCGGTTCAAATACTCTACGAATCTGCTATTTACCTTATTACCTATCTATCCAATCCTAGGAGTCGTTGGACGCACGGCGGAATTCGGCTTACGATATCCATGAAGTCATTTCTAACCATATTTTCCAAGTGTTCCAAGTAAAAACATGAATTGGGCATATATCAAACCCATCGCGCTGACACCACAATATGTGAGCGGGTTGCCGTATCATTGTGCAAGGAAGGATTACACGGCCACTGTGTTGAACCGGCATTCACGTGGTAAAGAGAGAGACTGTAAGTGCTTATGGATCAGCCCGAAATTTCAGTTGAACCATGGTCCTAAGCACTGACACGTTTTAGCGACCAACCCTCTCCGACAATCAGGGACGCGGGGGATGTGGGAGACATCCCGACGCTTGGAGTTGCGATACTGTATGCGAGATCACGATATTCCCCCTTAATATGGTTCTTGAGCTCAGTCGACCGGAGGACCGTTGCAACCTCAAACCGGGGAAACGACTGATCGGAAATGGCTCCAAGTGAGAACCAATAACGTGGAACCGCCGGACCACATCAGCAAAACCGTCCGGAGTCTCTGTGGCGCTGTGAGCTTCTGTGTCACCAAAGGGTATGTCTGTGGTGATCGTTGCTATGTGATCGCTATGGCGCGCACAGCGCCACAGCAATCGGACGGTTTTGCTGATGCATATCCAGATCGGCAACCGCTTTGCCACAACAGGCGATTCCGCATTGCTGGACTGGAGCCAAGAACCTAAAGACAAGGTTGAGTGGCTCAGACTCATCTGGGTGCCCTCGAAACAACGCACGTCCGCAATGTGCTGCAGAGTCGTATGATTCAGTTGCGATGGAGGACGGCTCCCAGGACGCGCGGATATGAGGGACCTACGCGACGCAGGTCATCCAAATTGTCGAGGTCGGCTCAGCAGACACAGCGGCCAGATGCGACCCATTGGCGTGAGAGCCGGTGTCGTTTTGTCCTCGCAAGAATTTTCAAGGTGACATCCGAAGCGTTGGCTAGGTTGGCCGCTGGAATCTCTACAGAGGGTACCGAAAGAGAGCCGCGACGACTCGATGTACCACTTTTATTCCGTTTCCGACGTTTCCCACGTTCGTCCTTCTCCGACATCCAGCAGTCCACAAGACCGACAAACGGCAGAACCCGGGCTGAGGAGAGGACAATAGAACAGTGGAACATTCGCGCTAGAGCGTTCGAGAAATGGCGATGGCCGTGGATAGTACATCGACATCGCTGATTATCGTGAGGATGTACTTTTGAAGGATATTCATCGCATTATCAACCAGGTACCCTTCCCAGTTTGCCCCAGGCAGGGAGGGTACTCGAGTGGATTCCGTTCCGTCCAGGGGACAGAGATAAAATTGGAGGCCATTGGCGATGTAGGGCCCTCGCCCTTCGGCAGGGGGGTCAGGTTTCTCGCTGGTACAAATGAGGGCAATCGGCTTAAGTGCGCCGAGATGATGGGAATGGGGGGGCGAGTAAACGGGAACAAGGGCCCTGGAAAGGCACACAAGGAGAAGGGCATGGGCAGTCACTGTCAATGACCACATTTCGAGCAACAAGCCACGGTGCTAACGGAAACCTTAATCCAGCCACGATTCAGCTGGGTCACAGAGTCAAGAGTACAGACACGACGTACTGTGAGGTCCGGAGACGGAACGCGGGTACAGAAAATTACCCCACGGTGGTTATTATCTGCAGTCTCACCCCAGCTGGCGGACATCTCTCACCAACGCTTGGCCCCATCATCGGGGCGGACTAGATGGTTAGTACGGAACCCGCGTCCGTGGGAAGCTTGCGGCCATGGGTTTTGATCTGGCAGGCGTACTATAGAGAAGTAACCTACTATATATATACCCAATCCTCCATGCCTTATATAAGGAGATCGTAATCTGGAAAATATATATTTCAACGGGGCGTTTACCGGTGTTGATGGTGAACCAGCCAAAGAGGGGGTGAATGGACGCGGTTGGGATGTAGTATATCTGTTGCGGTTCTTGAACGGTCAGTCCGTTCGTTGGGAGCTGAGATCTACTAAACCATCTCCACCTGCAAGTCCTCAGCGAGTTCGTCCGTCGTGTGAGGAGGAATCAACACCATATTGTTGTTATGCTGATCCCCAGTGAGTGACACTGAATACCATTTAGTATGACGGTCAAAGTGCACAAAAAATAAACCACATCACGCGCGGGTAATTCACCTCACACACGTCACGCGCACGGGGTATCCCACGTCACACGGGTGCTCTTACTTTCCCTAGGGGGGATTTCCTGCCTTGCCCCAGCTAGATAGGAAGCAGGAGGACAGTGGCGTCGACCCTTACTTTATTCGGAGGTAGTTTCGAGGGGATATAGTCGGTTTTCTGTTGGACGGAAGGTCGGCGGGATTCCCCGGGACGGCGCTTATTATCCCGGCAGCTGGGCCGCGCAGTTGCCGCCAGCCATGACGGGGCACGGGTCGAGTTTCGTTAAAATTTTTAACATACATACCCGTTGGATTGGACAGCGCGGTAATCAAATATGTCATATATTACACCAAGTGGGTACTCGTCAAGAGCGGTGAGCTACAACCTTCGGAAATCGGCATTGAGAGTGATCGGATCACGGGCCCGGGGAATCCCGCCGACCTTCCGTCCAACAGAAAACCGACTATATCCCCTCGAAACTACCTCCGAATAAAGTAAGGGTCGACGCCACTGTCCTCCTGCTTCCTATCTAGCTGGGGCAAGGCAGGAAATCCCCCCAAGGGAAAGTAAGAGCACCCGTGTGACGTAGGATACCCCGCGCGCGTGATGTGTGTGAGGTGAATTACCCGCGCGTGATGTGGTTTATTTTTTGTGCACTTTGACCGTCATAATTTAGGCGCAGAACCATCCATGCACACGCCCTTACAGAAGATGGAGAGGGACAAGGTAATGAGCCTGTCCTCGCTGCAGGTTCTCAAGTTGGACCCATCGGCTCAGCCCATGGTTGCTGAGGCCCTTGTTCCACCACGACTTGCGATGGTATCCAAGATGAAGGTACTGCTTTTCACTTTGGCTAGCCAAGTCAATAAGGCCTCACCGTCAGGGTTTAGGATATGCTGTATACCGTGCTAGCCGCTAGGGGGTTAATCGTCACGCTCGTTCGTCCGAAGAGGCATTCAATCCACCATTCAGGTGCCCATTCCCTACTGCCTTGGGGGTAATTACAACTGAAATCACCTGGCACCAGATCTCCACCTTTTGCTGAATACCGCCCACACACCTTCCATCTACAACAACTCCGCCTCTGCATCGTGGCTCCCTACCTGCCTGCCGGAATTCAATTCGACGGGATTTGTTGACACATACGTGATATTTGTACGGCGGGATGGAGATTCGAGTTCTAACTTCAGTGCCATCGACGTCCGTGGTCGCCGCCGCTACGATGAGTGACTCGTTACTAGTTGCCACTACTGGCGGAGGTGAGGACAAGGACAAGCCACCAGAGTCGGGGAGCCAATACAGCGAAAACAGGAGTCAGGCGGATAGTTTGTCAGCCTTGGGCCCTTCCATAAGAGCGTAGGGCGGGGAACGTTATTCTGAGGTCTGGCCCTGCTTTCTCCCCCAGTCCGCGACTCGTTAAACCTAACACTTTGCAGCGGATGGAGAGGGAAGGGTTACCCGAAGCCATCCCAAACGCGATTCGTTCGGGGGACAGCGCGTATTCTGCCTCGGAACTTGGGATCCCCAGGCTGAGACATTTCCTCTACAGGAGTCGGTCCCACGTCCAGGTCACCAGCCCAGAGTTCGAAGAGCCATACGTGGATGTGCAAGAACGAAGAAGGCATTAGCTGTTCACGTGGGTTGGCCTATGTCCTCACCGTTGCGCGGGTTGGTCACACTTTACTAACTTAGTCCCGACGCCTCGCACGGGAAGTCCGGGCAAGAGAAGATATTAAAGTTACAATACCTGAGGACGGATAAGGAGGGTGTCCTTGGGTGGGTGCGAATATCCCCCTAGCTCCCAGAGCACTGACCGACCGGCTCCGATCCGGATAACCAGACCTTTTGGACTCTACGTTGCGCTCTCCCCAATCCTACCCAAGAGATTGGAGCAGCGAACGCAGTGGTGAAGTGGGTAAAGAGGGAGGAAAACAAGTTGTTCCTCAGGGACGCACCCATGTTCAAGGATCCCGCACCCCCGCAACGCGCAGAACACGAGTGCCTTACGTTCATCCCGCGTTACATCGGAGTCGTTGATGCCGTTGCTTACGGCTCAAAGTCCCCCCGGAACCAGTCATGTTTCTGTCATGACTACGAGCCCGTTGGCCCAGCCACGCGATTACAATCGGTTTGCCATCCCTGGATTTGGTTTGCGTGCGCCGCCGCCTCCTTCAACACAATGCTCACACCCTTTGCCCCGGAATCTGCACCGTGGAGTCGGGGATCACGCGCTCGTGCCGGACATTCAACGGATCCCGTGACTGGCCGCCGTGGTGCATTGTCGTTACCCAACGTAGAAGTTTGGAGACCCTGGTTTGCAATACCACGGCGGCACCGAAGGTACCCAACAACTTGGTGATTTATGTTCGGATACACGACCCCTGGGTGCCCACCAACGATCTCATGGGTATATGCCTCTGAATTGACAAGGTGTGGCTGAGCAGTGGGGTCTCTCCATACCTCCCCATTCCCCTTCACGGGTTGCCGGACCTCAACAGAAGTTCTAACAAAATTCCCACTGGTTGTTCATTGTTGCGTTTCACGGAAGAACAGTTTGTGTGATGGTTAAGCCAGTATCGTGAGTAATAAACGTAGGTGCTTGGGCGCATATGCTGGAGAAACGAGCACTGCACGTAGAGCGGATCGGGGTTCGTTCGTGATGGTCAAAGTCACCGTTCCGCCCGACATATATAAAGGACTGCATTCGTAGTGCATATTCAGTAGTGCACATTCGCACGTTCCGGCCGGAAGAAACGACTCGGAGCTATATACCCGTTGAATGGGTAGTGATCCTGTACTGAAGAGCGAACCCTTTTCTTCAGGATGAAGGGAATCAAATGAACGTTGGAAGAATAATCGGGGACGGATCTCCAGTCCATCGATTGGCGCGTAGATAACTTGAAATCCCCCCCGCATTCCTTTGCCTATACGTTTCTGAGGACATCGGCTCACACTTCAGGATAAACTCACGGTTTATTCGATAGATATATAGTCCGTCGGCGATACCATCCCGCGGAACTGGGTTGTTATGTCATCGGGTGTTGAGTTCCTGATGAGGCACCCCCGTGGTATGCCGAGGGTCGCTGCAGTTCGCTTGACAACCTATTATACGTCGTCCCTGGACCCTGACCGGCACCTCAATATCCAAAATTTCAATGGCCAGATCGATCATTGGTGGGAAGGTGTACAGAGGAACGTAATCTCAGCGCGTACCCAAATATGCCGGTGCGTGACCAACGTGTCTCGAATATACCAAGGGGAGAGGCGAGTCATCGAGCCGAACCGAGACCTGTGGTCGAGGTTTTGGGTGTGTAAACCCGGAAAGAAACCTAACGCGCACACATCAGGCGACCTGGAACGGACTTTTGATGGCTTTCAAAATCACAAAGCCGAAAGCCAGTCGGGTCGGTGAGAACCCTATTAAAAGCCCGCGAAAGTCCGAAAGCCATCAAAGCCATCGTAGGTTTATTGATGCACCCAAGCAAATATGAGGCCAGAGGTAGAGGGGTTCCCATCACAACTACCGGGGGTCGCTCGTCTGCGATGCGAGAACCAATACGAAGACTCCACGACGAACCTGCACATGGCGAAGAGGGGAGGCGCAGCCGAAGCGAAAGCTTTCCAAATCTTGCTATGCAGGTTGAAGTGAAAGACTCCGAGGGTCCAGGCAGCAGCGGATAATACTGATAAGAGTGAATAGTGATTTAGAAAGAAAGCGGCGGGTATCCAGCGGGAATGGGAGGAAGCAGGTTTAGTAGAGAACGGGCCGGGGGGGAATGCAGGTAAGAGGTGCATTACACCGCAGAAGGGGGCACCACGACCGGTTCCATGAAGGATAAACGAGTGCATTCCTCCCACCACGAAATACTAGACTTCTAGTGGACACGCAGCAAAAAAAAGAAAGAATACCCCACACACCAATGATTCAATCAATGCTCGTCAAGCTCCCAGAATCATCATCGTCCCACGTTTCCCCTCCCTTCTTGTCCTCGCCCTCCGTCCCTCTGCCCGAGTTCCAACCGGGAGAATGTACGTCTTCGTAGAAAACGTCATCTGTGTAACTCAACCTCGCCCGTTCGTAAGCGGCAGGAGAGCCGCGTATCCCAGACAGCCCGATGCCTGCGCCACCCAACCAATTGAACCGCGATTTCGTGACCACGGGCATGGGTGTGCGTTGCGTGAGGTTGGCGAGATCCGATACGAGGTACGCAGTTAAACGTCGATCGTGTATCGGGTCGGGATAAACAGCGTGCAATTGGGAAGTGGTGAAAAGAGAAATGACCACAGGGGTGTGTGAAAACGCAGGAAAGGGACAGCGAGTGGCGACGATGGCGAGGGAGAGGAAGAAAAAGGTTCGTTGAGTGAACGAGTTGAATTGAATGATAGAAAACTACGGCCTTGAATCACCATTGGTGTACGTGCCACTACTGTTTCTGAGCCCGGGCAGTGGTCTCGTCTGAGTCGGTGTCATGTTCCGCGGGATTCCGAAGCCGGGGTGCGCGTTCGAGATGGGATGTGAAGTTGGCGCACCGGAAGGGAGACGTAGTGGCATGGCGGTAACTTGGGGCGAGGAGCTTTCGCTGCTTTCGTAATCAGATTCCCCATGTTCGTAGTTGTGGCTATCTTGATCATGATCGTGAATGTGTACGGTATGGCCGTGATGACCATTCCCGTAGAACGAAGGCTTTAGGGGGTCACTGTGTTCGTCGTAGTGGGAGTGGCCGGAGTGCACGGTATGAAAGCTCTGATTCCACTCCTGGAAGTGATCATCCTCTGATACGGGCACCGGTTGAGGAACTTCAGCAGGGACGAATAGTTGTTGTTCCTCAAAGTCCTCTGCGCCTTCGTGCAACTCTGGGGGTGTCATCCCAGGCTCTCGATCCTCGGGCGGAGGCGGTATCCGATGCAACAATCCGAAACTGAAAATCGACACTATTAGTCGTCGGGAGTGGGCAAAGGGGGCCAGGATTACCCAAAGACGCATCCTAATAATCCCTCGCCACCCCAGTGGCGATTAGGAACAAGGACAACTTCCCGTATAGTGCTGACCAAACAAAATTTAGCCAAAGCCCCCGCAGGATTCCGAAACATACTCAAAGTCATACGAGTATACGTATACTCGTAAAGGCTTTTCGATATGCTGCAAACCGCGTTAGCAGAGCACTCCGGCAATGGAGGGGTCGCACATACCGCCTCGACGACGTCGTAGAAGTCACCCTCAGCGCTGAGGACCCCGCCAGACCAGCCAATGACCCAGTCTCCGTAGGGGACCAGACCAGCACTCTCAGCGGGGCTGCCTTCCAAGACGTCCAAGACGTGCCATACGCTCTCCAAGGAGAACTCAGGCTCGCACATGCGAACGCTCAAGCCCAGCAACGAAGGTTTTATATCTGATTCATGGATTGGAACTGTAGACTGAGTCCACGCCCTAGAAGGGACAATAGGGACAACTGCAGGCGATGAATGCGAAATCGAATGGTGGTCAACATGCGGGGTAGGGCAATGGGTTGGACATGACAGATATAGATGAAACGGATACGGCACCTCTGCTTTCTTGGTTCTTGCTATTCCACACGACCAGGTTGAGAGATTTGCCCTCGTGGAACTCTACGATTTTTTCGAGCTCTGCCGCATCAAGGTTGTTGGCCAACGCGTCGCCTTGGAAGCCAACGACGAAATCAAAGAAAGGTTCAATGTCGGTCTTGGAGGCGGGTGAAGAAGGGGTTACACGCAGAACGTGCAAAGCCTTTGAAGGCGGCTGGTTCTGGGACGGTAGAGATTGACCTGCACCCATGACACGTCTTCCGGGGAGCTGTTGTTAGTGCCAGTTTGGGGTTAAGTGACCGTCACCCGTCACACGCCCTGCAGAGGGGTGGGATTGGCGCAGCGGAACGGAAAGCGCATTCCAAAACCCCAAGTGCACCCAGGAAATTAGAGATGGGCTATCGCTGGGGGAACCCGTGACCACACCACAGGACACTCGCGTTCGGTCGTCGCCCGCGTGCAGTGAGAGGGAACTCTTCGCGGGAAACTCCCGTGCACGTGGCTCCGGCGACCGATCTTCCGCCTTCCTCACCACCTCCGTTCCGAAAGAGAGCAGACTCTCTCGGAAATCAGCCTCGTAAACCGTCAACAGTGCGTGGGTATGTGGTGCGTAGCGCGTGTCGACCGCTGTGCCAATTTCCTTGACGCGACCGTCTCTCCCGACAGTTGACCTATGTTCTGCCGCTGCCGATGCCTTCGAGCGTATCATGTTGAATCTCTTCTTCCCACCGCTTCACCACCCGTTCCAACGCGTTACGCCCAGGCGACAGCACATACCCCCCGACCTTTCTCCCGTTCTTCCCAAAAAATTCCATCACATCATGGCGAGAGGGTCGTGCATGACAAGGACGGAAACGTGCTTGACATCAACAGTCTTGTCGGCTCAATTCGCTCCCCCCTAGCGTTCAAACCCACCACGCCCCGTGTACGCGATGCCCCCCTCTCGGACGAGGATACGAGCACGAAGCCTGATCCAGACGAAGAGGAACTGCTGTCACCTGTAACCTTCCATTTAAAAAACCCTCTTCTCCCCCGCTCTCATAGGGTCGTCAGTTCTGGGTCCCCCGATACCACCGAAGATGTAGACGGTCCAAGCATCACCGATTTCGAGAGCCCTGACGTCGATACGTCGCGACCCTGGGTCGAATATGTCAAACAACTCAAGATCCAGAAGCGTAGCCGACAGCTGGCCAAAGCTAACGGTTTCCGCAACCCTGCCCGCGCGATCGAACAATGGAATTACATGCGAACGTGGGATCGGTTTCAGGTTGCCAATCTGTCGGTCCTCCGATGGTCTCTCCTCGCGAAAGCGGGGTGCCTATTCAACGATCCCTCCGTTTTGTACAATCTCCCGGGAGAACTCGTGGACGCGTACACGAACTCTCCAAGGGCGCAAGTCTCCATGGTTGCGAGGGTATTGCGGGACCTCGTCCCTGTGGATGAGAGGGAATTCGCTAAACACTCCATGTTCGACTCACTCACACAACCCTGGAAAAACAACCCTCGCACGATCTCGGAAGCCGAGGCCACCTTCCAAAGGAACCTCGATAACCTTTCGATTGACCTATTCAGCGAGTATTATCAGGACAAACCGAGCTTTGTGGGCAGGCTTCCCCGCGACATGATCTTCCGCCTTGTAGCTGCCGCGGCGTACAGGTGTCCCCCAGCCTTGAAGCACGGGGGGTTGCTAAGCGCATTCTTCGTAGCAGCTCATCGGGACGGCCCGAAGTTGTTTCTCGCCTTCCCCTTGCGCAACCCGGCACCTCTCGACAATGTTCCCACAGGTCATGTCTGGGCGCTCTTCCGTCTCGTTCAGGCATACTTCAACTCGGGGTCTCAGCGAGAGGCCTTTCGCCTATTCCAGAGGCTCGTACAAGAGAAGATGATCACGCCATCCGCAATCTCTCAAGTAAACGTTGGCCAAGGGGATCCGAGGGCGGTTGTTCTCTTCGCGATGACAAGGACTTGTCTGGATTACGAATGGAACACCGGTGCACTGGAGTTGATGCTTCTAGCTGCTAACCGCGACCCTACAATATTCGACGAACAGATGAGGTCCCTGGTTAACGAGACATTATACGTGCTCTTAAAACAGGCTGCCTCGATGTCGCCCGCGCCCAAGTATAACGTGTGGATGTCTGCTGCTGTTCAACGAAAGGCGACGCAACCAGCTCCGGCTGGGCCACAGTACCTCCTTCGACAAATCCTAACTCTGATCACGGCGCTCAAGCAGGACAAACAGGCGTTCGGGATCGACGATAGGGTTATTCAGGAGTTCTACGCCGTAGCGAGGCAGCTGGACTCCCATCACCCCGCGGAAGTTTTATTCAGCATCGGGAGGATTTACGCACCCTTGTCAGTCCCTGCACCGTCCATGTTGGTTTCTCCCTCGTTTGAGATTTCGGACAACCCGTCGTATGGGTACATCACTTCAGTCGAACCTCGCCATACCGCCCTCAAGTCCACTCCACGACCCACCCCACCCTTCAACGAACCTCAGCCGACCGCCACCTCGGAAGACTCACCCGAATCCTCAATAACGGCAAACACCAAGTACCCGGTCCCTCACGGCCCAGCCCTCCTCTGGCTTCTTGAAGCCATGCTGAAGGAGAGCAAGAATGTGCACCTCTGTAGGTGTCTCGCCAAAGAGGTCGTCGAGTCGAACATCGACATCCCTGTCTACGACCGCGGCCGGTTCATTCGATTGCTCGCAAACGCTGGCCTCGCTTACGCTGGGAGGGAACTCTGGATGCGTTATTCCCAGGACGAAACACAGGGAGTTATCGGCCACGCGGGTGCTATGACTAGGCTCGTCAGTTTGTTCTATCATCTGGGAAAGAGCTTAGAGGCGAAGGAGGCGATGGGGGACGAGGGTCCGGATATCCCCAGACTCTCCCTTGTCTCATCGTCAGATACGGAGGAGTTTCTCGACGATGGTGACGGTGATGTGGAGATGGGGGCTATTGATAGGGACGACGCTAAGGCCCTCTTTGACGCCGATGCCGCCAAGGGCTTCGTGAAGGAGGTTGTCGACAAGTTCAGGGCCAGCAAAGTACCGATCGGCGTTGCGAGCCAATACGACCTCAACGCCCTGGCTCGAGCGTATTTTCTGACGGACAGGACGGAAGAAGGGTTTGCAATCTTCCAAATCGCCAAATCGGCCCGTTCCCCAGACATGCATGACGTGAACGTCGTGTTATCGAGCGTCGCGAAGCACAACCCGGGGCTGGCGAGCAGGATGATTGACCGGATGCACGAGCGTGGATTGGTTCCTGACGTCGTAACATGGGGGACGGTGATCCACCTCACATTTATCAAGGGAGACACGGAATTAATGATCAGCCTCATAAAGCGGGCGCAGGAACGGGGGATTTCCGAGTTTACGTCCAGGACGATCTCCACCCTAATTCGGGCAAGCGTTTCGGACGCTCCTCCCGGATCTCAGTTAGCGAGTCACACAATCAGTCTGGGGACCGGAGGGAGGGTCGGTTTGTTGCGGCTGACGTTCGGTGGAGAGGGGGGTATTGAGCAGATCAGGCAAAATTTGGGTGTGGCGTGGCATTTGATGGGGACCCTGGATGCGCAGAACTATGTGGGGACTTGGTCTCTCGCGAAGTTCTGCCTTGACCGGGCATTGTGGGCGGGCGACGCGAAGCTGGCGTTCAGGTTCTGGGACAAGTATTTGTGCTGGAAGACTCAGTGGAGCGATGCCGACCAGACCAAATCACGGAAGAAGCTTTACGAGTTGGTGGCGACGGCGAAGAAGGAGAAGAAGCTTGAGACACTCGAAGCGACGAAGATGTTGCGCAAGCTGTCTGGGACTGGACCATAGATCACTGTCGCAGTTAATGACATGTTGGTTGTTTTCTCCTATGGATCCTGAAGAGCGTTCTGGAGTTCTGGGGCGTGGTTTCCAAGTAGTGTTCTGCGCGGGTGGCCGACTGAACAGAGAAGGCACTGGCAAAACATCACTGATACCACTCACCGAACGGTTTGGGCAAGCGAGGCCCGGCCGGAGAAGTCCGGCAAGGGTCACGTGTCACAGGGACACGTTACGTTACGGAAGAGTCACGTAAACATTTTCCGGCAAAAAGTTTAAATGTGCTATAGAACGAGCTCGCTCCGTGTTTCCGTCGCCCGGTGCCCCGTCTCCGCTGCTCCCCCCCTCGCCTGTCTGTTATGCCAGTCGGTCGCCCAAAGAAGCAGAACGCAACCCTGCCATCCGACGACGACTCTCGCAGGGACATTTCAGATTCTACAAAGGTCAAAAGAAAGTGAGTGGCGCCGAGTTTTCTCCGCCAGCCCTAATTCAGACCAAAGCCTCTCATGAGCGGTCACCGGCCATATCTTGCTTGTCCTCCTCCTCTATCATCTCTCTTGCTCCTGACTTGACACCCTGCACCCTCAATCCCGCTCTGATTCTCCAATGTCCTCCCTCTTTTCCCTCTTTGAATCGCCTTTGCTGACTTGTCTCCCATCCTTTCCCACGCACACAGGCGTCAATCCCAGAGTATGATTTCTTTCCTTCAAATCCCTCCTCGTCGGTGACTTGGGGGCCCCATGCCAGAGATCTGACGTGTTTCCCAGGCTGTGATGCTTGCAGGGCTCGCAAGGTCCGATGTGCGCGCGAGAACCCTGAGGATCCCAGGCAAGCTTGTAAGCATTGCATCGCACTAGGTATCCCATGTACCTATGAGTACCAGCCCAAGAAACGAGGCCCACCAAACCTGTATGCGATGCCCGTTCTCTCCGACTTCCCTCGCCCTCTGATGACCTGTTCGATCTCAGGTATTTGCGGCGCCTACAAGAGGCCGCTGCTGCTGCCGCTGCTGCCCAGCAGCACGAATCGCAACAGAACCAGGAACTCGCCCTGTCTCCGATCCAAAATAAGAGTATCCCACCAAGTCCCACTCAGAGCAACATTTTGTCTCCCAGCGTTTCATCGCACTCTTCTGTATTCTTGGATCCTTCGCTGAATTCGGTTCCATCGGTCTCCACTTCTTCGTTGCAACCATCTCGATACCCTATTTCCATCGACACACCCCAATCTCCCTACCAACACCAGCAGGTCTATCAGGTCAACTCAGCCGCGACTTGTTCAATCACCCGTCCCCAAAAGAACGGGGATCAGACGTTTCGTACCTCCGCCGATGGTTTCAGCACCTACCCTCTCCACAACTGGTCATACAGGAAGCACCAGACGCTTCCGGTGCCCCCGCCCTCAGTTATCCCACCACTCTCTTACTACTACCGACCCCATCGTTTGGAGGATGTGGCCCCACGAGACACCGTCCTGATGATTCTTGCGCTCTTTTTCGACTACGTGTACCCTTTGACACCGTGCTTACACAAGCCATCTTTCATGACCGATGTTCACGCCAGGCGAGAGGAACGCGACCCTCTCTTCTTTGCGCTCGTCATGTCCACCGTTGCTTCGACGCTGATTCAACTCCCACGCTCCTACATTCCAATGGAGCGACACGCGGTCAGAAAGTTGGCTCAGGCTTGCCACGAGGCGAGTAGGCACATAACTGTGGCGTCTTACGATCCACCATCTTCCGCGCACGTTATCATCCGCTACTTGTGAGTGTTCCCATTCTCATGTGTGAAAGTTGATTCAACGCCCACACCCTTGAACCCCCATTCAGTGACTGCATCTATCACTTTTGCGAGGGACATGATGCGACACAGCACGCCGCGTTCGGCGAGGCCTGTCACATCGCTGTGACCCTAAGAATGCATGAAGAATCGTCCTATGAGGGGCTTGACCTCATCGAATGCGAGGTCAGAAGGAGAGCGTTCTGGTTGCTGTTTGGAGGTGGGCAGGATACGACCACATCTCTGTTAGGTCCGCGTATTGATTGACGACAACGTGCAAACCAGCCGATAAGTCCGAGTCGATCCTACTTGGGCGTCCTATTTGCCTCCGAGACGAGGACTGCACTGGTATGTCTAGTCAATGCTAACGTCGCCATGTTTGCTGAGATGCAACCAGTTCATTTCCCCAAGGAGTTGGACGATGAATGGTGAGTTTCTTGCTTCCACTTACTTCCGTTTCAATTTCCTCGCGCCTACCCCACCTCGGGGGGTGTCCCACATTTTTTCCGTATCATTGAAATTGCTCTGCCGACCACCTGACCCACTTTTCCCTCCTCTTCTTACTGCCCTCGGTTATCAACCTCGATCAGCATCACCGCCAGCACGTATCTGCCTCAACCACATGGGAAAACCGCCATCGTTTCTGGTCTCAACTATACCTCCCGCATCTTTGCACTTCTCGGGGAGATTCTTGTACGGATCCGTGTGGACAAGAGATCACCCCCTCAGGGTCAATTTGCAACCGCAAGGCTCGAAGAAGTCCAAGCCCTTCATTCGAGGATCATGGCGGCTCTAACCCATGCCCCAGAAAATTTACGCTTGAAACCTGTGCTCCCCGCCGGATCTCCGATGAACAGCGTGACCGGCGGCGGCGGTGGCGGCGGTGGAGGGTTCTCTCCGGAGCTTGGCCCCAACTTGAAAGCTACATTTGCCGAAGTTCGCGACTTCTTCGATAACCCCAACGCCTCAAGAACGAACGCTCTCAACCCATTC
>Ga0307516_10001845_pt1 | contig 29093 bp, 22 predicted proteins | sample 19_EM_MG_FD_203310 | JGI IMG/M metagenome (GOLD analysis project Ga0307516, IMG submission 203310) | Populus trichocarpa ectomycorrhiza microbial communities from riparian zone in the Pacific Northwest, United States - 19_EM | ecosystem: Host-associated > Plants > Roots > Unclassified | place... | reverse complement strand
CACCAATGGACAGGAGACCGTTGGGGTCGTCGAGCGTCACGGTATCGAGCTCGGCGTCACCATTGACGTCCACCGGAATCGCGGCTCGGACCCTGAACCCGAATTCCGACCCGAAACCGTTCTTTTGACCGACGATGACGCGCGGGTCGGCGTCGGAGTACTCGATCTTCAAATCGTCCAAGCCGTCTGCGGTCACGTCTCGAACTTTGATGTCCGTGGCGTGTCTCCCAGAGGTGCCCGGCCCGTCGAGCGCCGGCAGACATTCGAAACCGCCAAAGGTGGTCGACTTGCACCAGATGACCTGATCGTCACCGATGACCACGAAGTCCTCCACGCCGGCGTTGTCGCCAGACAGGGCTCGGAAGCGGCCCGCCAGCCCCTTAGTGAGATGGAGGGTGTTGGGAATCAGGGGTTGAAAGAAGTGACCGAACGACGTGGAGGCCGTGTTGACACCCGCTTGACCGTCAAGCCATACGAAGTCAGGCAGTAGGTCCTTGTCGAGGCGCACGCCGAAGGGGTGGATATTGGCGTTGAACACAAGGCCGGTCGGCGACCCCAAAAATACGTCGATTTCCCCCGAAAGGCGCTGCGCTACGAGATCATCGAGGTTGTCCTCGCCGTTGATGCGGACTTTGGTAACAATGTTGTACGTCGAGCTCGGAGCCCCGGTGATCGTGGGCTTGGGGCCCTTGTCTAAGGCGGCGGTCACTAGCTGGTCGTCCTGAATCAAGACCAGCGCTTGCCCCTTGCCGTCGAAGTTGCCGAGCGCGCCGCCCGACACATTCGCTGCGTCTGGAACCGTCGTCTCGAAGCTCTGCGTGCCCAACTGTGTGCGATCGATCGTCAGGGCCGCTGAATCGCCGCCGAGCGCGGTGAGCGACACGGTGTCTTCCTGTAGGTCCTTGTCCACCTGTTGCAAGAAACTGACGCCAGAGCCCGTCGCCAGACCGTTCGGAAACAGGCCCCCCGGGAGGCGACTGTTGAGCAGCGAGCAGAGCGCCGGAACGAGTCGACTGAACTGGCCGCGCTGACGAGCGATACGACCGTTGACCGTAGCTCCGCCGAATCTGAGCTTGAGACCGAGAAGATCGAAGCCAGGAAGAAAGAATTGCTTGGTCTTGACCCAGCCCACGTACTTCTTGCTGGTAAAGTCCAAGACACCGCTGCCGGAGTCACCGTTGGTGATGGTCTGCGGCGTGGGGGGCGCATTGGGGGCGATCTCTCGGGTGAAAAGGTTGAAGAGCCTGGAGGTAACGTTGAAATCGGCCTCGTTCACGCCTTGGTTGTCGAAGAGCTCGAAGACGTCGCGGTGCGGAATCGCCGATTGGATCGTCACCTTCTGCGGGTTGGGGTCACAATCGGGGACCGGGAATGGACCGGTCGGCACGATGGGCTCTTCGAGAATCAGAATCCCTAGATCCAACCGGCGCACCTCCTCTAGAGCTCGACCCGCGTCGGAGTTGGGGTCGGGCACCTCGGTGTCCGGATCACGCAGGAAGAAGTCGCCCGAAAGAATGCGATTCTTTACCTTCACTGTTTTTTCGAATGTCCCCTTCGCGATCGACAGCGGAAAGCTCTTTGGCGCATGCACGACCTCGATGTCTTTCGTCAAATTATGATCGATGACGTGAGCCGCAGTCAGCACCACGGTCGGGGACAGCAGCATGCCCGACCCGCCGTTCTTGCGGTCGGTCGGGGCGGTTGCGCCGTCGATCGGAACGGTGATTAGCACGACAGGGCTAGCGTTTTCTTCTGTGTCGTTGAGGTCCCTGCCGTTGACGATTGGCTGAGATTTCTCCGCCAAACGGTCGCCACCACTCGAGCAAGCGGCGGCGTTGAGCAAGCACAACAAGCTGAGAGCTTTGTGAAATTTCATCATCGCCATCGTCGTGACTTTCACTTGGGGGGCGCTACGCAATGGTGGCTGTCGTCGCACGTCTGTAGCTCGGGGCAGCACTCGCTCGGGCTGTTGCACGTGTCGCCTAGAGCGCGACACGCGCTGCATACCGGGTCGGCTTGCCCCAAGCGCCAATCTGGCATGGCGTCGGTGCCGTTGTTCTTCGGGCCGCGATACACGTGCAGGCCCGTGCAGCAGTTGCCGAAGTCGGGGCCAGGCTGGCCGTCGCTGTCGACGACGGATTCATCGTGCTTGCGGCAAGCCTGGCAATAAGTTTGCCCACCCGCCGTGAACGGAATGCACAGCGGCGGGTCTGCGCTCGTAGCGATTGGGCAGCACTCGCCATGATTCTCGCAGCGGACACCAGTCTTGGTAGCGGTGTCCGCTGGGGGCGCGCAGGTCAAGCACGTGCCCACGTTCGTGGCGTCGTTGTGGCCGCAGAATGTGCTGCCGCAGCAGTCCAGATTGTTCTTGCACACGCCCGTACCGGCGTCGGCACACTCGCAGTAGCCGGTATTGAAGAGCTGCACTACGCGGGCGCGGTTGAAGTCCTTGTAGCGGTCGTCGCCGTCGACGAGCAGGCTCACAGGCGGGCGAGCTCCGCTGCCGCTGGTGCCCGTGCCGCCGGTACCGGTGCCGCCGGTGCCCGTGCCGCCGGTGCCCGTGCCGCCAGTGCCGCCAGTATTCGGGTCGGGTAGGGGCGGCAGTGGAGGCGGCTCTTTGAGCTCGGCAAAGTTGACGAAGGCGAGCGGCATGCGCAAAAAGCCCAAGAAGCCGAAGTCCGAGAAGTCGGCGTCGCCTCCGGCCTTGATCAGGTCCAAATGAATCGGATCGAACGGCGACTCGAACTTGGCAATCTGCTTCGTCCAAGTCTTGCTGAACCAGAAAAACTTGATGCGAAGCTTCGCGCTGATCGAGCCGGAGAGGATGTCCTGAATGTCTGCCGAGACACCGAACTTGTAGAAGGCGTCGAAGCGGAACTTCTTCGGTGGACCGGGCGGGAAGATCATGTTGCCCGACGCCAGCATGTCGACGATGTCGGAGGGCAGGCCACGGTCGTCAGGTTCCGGCTTCACGCGCAAGCCCGCAGCGGCGTAGATCGGCATCGACACCAGACCCAGGCTCACGTCGCCAGAGATGCCGAGCTTGGCGCTGAGTGCACCCCAGTCGAAGCCGACGCCGACGAACAGCGTCACACCCGCACCCGCGAACGGCGTGACGCTGGCGTCGACCTTGGCGATCTCACCGTCACCGTCTTCATGGTAGGCGTCGACCAGCTTGCCTGGAGCCAAGGTCAGGCCGAGATTGCCGGCCAAGCCGTACTGCACGAAGGCCTCGATGGTGAGGTTCATCGGCACCGGGCCGATCGCGAAGTTGATATTCGCGATCTGCTGGGTCTCGCGCCGCGCTTCGTTCACCTCGTCGACGGCATCGACCGACTTCAGGAAGTCGATGTTGATCGGTGCGAGCACCGGGAGGTTGTCGTCGATCAGTCGACGCTGCTCCGGGATCAGCGCGTAGACCTGGTGCTTGTAGTAGCGAATGAAGAGGTTGATCGTGTCTTCTGGCGAGAGCCCGTCGCAGCCGTGGAAGGGCGCCGCGGCCGACGGGAAGTCGGACGGCACGCCGTCACCTAGCTCGAGCAGCTGATGGCACAAGTCTGGGCTGAAGCGCTGACCGTTGGCGACCAGCTCTTTTTCTTGGCGAATCAGCTCTTGCGCGTCGCGCAGTGCCTTGGTGGCACGATTGGCGACCTTCTTGAAGTCTTCGATGCCCAGGTCGCACTTGTCTTTGATGGCTTGGGAGGTACTGGCGCTCTTGAGCGCCTTGTCGGCGTCGCTCCCGAGGATCACGGGCAAGAAGTCGTGCCCGAACAGTTTGAGCTGAGCGTCCGCGGTCACCCCGCAGCGCTCTGCCTTCACGAAGCCGAAGGCATCGAGGATGTTGACGTCGCCGTTGATACCGAAGAGACCGAAGTGCGCGTCGGCGGTGGCCGATGCCCTGGCTTCCGCCCCGAACCGGCTGTCACCGAGGGGAAGCGGCTCGCCGAGATCGTAGTTGATCGACAGATTGGGATCGAAGTCGAAGCTGATCGGCCCACCGCTGCCGCCCTTGCCTTGCTTGTCACGGCCTTGCGCGTCCACGAACGGCGGCTGTGCGTCCGAAACGCCCCGGTTTACCGGCTGTTGATTGGGGTCGACCCCGTACTTGCACCAGGGATGATCGCCGCCGACCGGAAACGCGCAGGCCGGCTCTCCGTCACCGCCGCAGCCGGCCGGTTTGGCGGAAGGAAATTCCCCCGGCGGATTCTTGGGCTCGGTGGGCGGAAAGAAGTCAGTGGGGACGAACTCTTGCTCGGTGAGGTTGGACTCTGGATCCGTCAGTGGGTCGGTGTTGAGGTCGATGCTGTCGGCGTCGGGGCAAATCGACGTGTCGTTGCAGCGCGACAACAGCAAGCCGTCATCGAAGCCGGCGCAATGCGGATCGGGCGTACCGCAGCCGAGAAAGCCAAAGCAATAGCCACCGCATTGCCCGTTGATCGCCCCGTCGCAGGCGCTCTTGCGGCCCGGGTCCATGCAGACCTTGATGTCGCGACCGCAGTACTGCTGGGCTGCAGTGTTGCAGTCTGCGTCCACGGCGCAGGGGGTCGCTTGGTTGTTGGCGTCGAGAGCCGCGCACTCGACCGCGCGGCCGCAAAGTCCAGTCGCGCAACTCGGGTCTTTAACGGAGCAGCGTGGTCCGCGCGGATCCACCGAGCTGGGGAGCAGGTCGCAGAGAGCGCGCGCGCTCGGTGAATAATCGTCACAGCGCTGGCCGTCGACCGGCGGCGTAGCGAAGCCGTTGCAGTTTTCGGAGCAGCCCGGCTCCGTCCCTTCGACCTGGCAGTTGTCGAAGCAGGCCTGCGCCTTGTTGATGACGGCGTCTTTGTTTCGGTCCGCGCACGCCTGCTCACTCTCACCGGGCTGGCACGGCAGGTGCGGCCATTCGACGTCGCCGGGGATGCAGACTCCGGTACCGCCGCCAGCGTCGTGTCCACAATCGTTGCAAGACGCACCGGGAAAGAACTGACAGGGGCACGGCGGGTCGATGGGCGCCGGCAGCCCGAGCAGAGGTTGCTCGCAGATGAAGCCGCGCTGAGCGCTGCAGCTCTGATCTGTCCACTTGCCGTCGGGTCCGAGCGCAAGGCAGTGCTGGTTCTGCGGCGTGCCCGGGACCCAGTTGTCGTACTTGCCCGGAATCGGCAGCCCGTCCGAGCGGAATAGGGGACCGTTCTGCGTGGCGTGGCGACTCCAGCGCCAATCCGCTTCGTCGCCGAGATTGTTGCCACCGACCCAGGCGTTCCCGAGCACGCTGCCCAGCCATTCGCTCTCGAGCCGGTCGTCGATCTTGACGAGCGCGCGGTCGGGCTCCTCGTTGCAGCGAGCTTCGGCCTGCTGCCAGTCGAGCGGCCCCTCGCAGAACCAGTACAACCGATCCCGGAAGACCTTGTGGAAGCAGGTTCCCGGCACGGGACTGCAGTCGGGGACCCCGCACTGACCGTGTCCGTCGCACACCGACACTTGACGGCTACCGCTACATTCCTCGACGACGCAGCGCGTGCCCTGAGGTTGGACGTGGCCGTCCGGCAGGCAACCGCATGGCCCAGGCACGGTGGCGTTGGGGTCCAGCGGGCATTGATCCAAGCAGTCCGGCACGGTGTCGCCGTCGCTGTCGACATCGGATTTGCCGCAACCGCACAGACCGGCCTCCGACTTGTGCGCGTCGAGAACGCACGGATCTATCGTATCGATGACGCCGTCGCCGTCGGTGTCCGGAACAGCTGTGTCCTGGCAGAGCTCGCCCGTGAACGGGGGATCGCATTTGCATGACGCCGGCGCACCGGGCGTGGTGCCCTCTTGGCATTTGCCGTGCTCGCCGCAGTGCGGAGCGCCGCACTCCGAGCGACACGAGCCCTGCTGGACGATCACCTCGTCGACGTGACTGAGGACCATGCCCAGCGCTTCGAGCTGGGCCTGCGGAACCGGGCTGATCAGCACGTCGTGCCCGGTCCCCATGTCGATATTCTCGCCGGGGCCGACCTCACACAGGTCGAAGATGATGACGGTATCGTCGCCGGTTCCGGTGTGCACGGTGTCGATGCCGCCGCCGGGTACGACGATGTTGTTGTTGTTCGCGGCTTGAATGATATCCGTGTCGGGACCGCCGAACACGATCGAGTCCCCGCCCTGAACGGCGAGCGTGTCGATGCCTCCGAGCGCCACCACGCATTGCCGCGGCAGCCCAGTTTGAAAGGTATCTGAGCTCGGTGTGAGCAGAACGGGGTTGAACCCCGCCGGGCAGCACGTGCTGGGGTTCGTCAGACAACTGCCGTCGATTTGGGGGACGACGCTATTGGTCGTGCCGCCTGTCGCGCCGCCGGAGCCGCTTGCGCCGCCCGCACCTGCGCCACCCGAAGCTGTGCCACCTCTACCACCGGCGCCTGCGCCAGACGAGCCGCTCGAACCGCCGGCGCCGCTCGTGCCCCCAGTACCACCGGTACCAAGCGGATCGTTGCACTGTGCGTCGGTATCTCCGTAGACCTCGACCTCGAACAGCGAGATGCCGAACTGCGTGGTCCGCGTGTGCGAGTAGACGCGCAAGTAGCGACCGCGCCCCACCAAGCCCGAAATATCTTCCACCCCGCCGTTGCGATTGGAGGCTGAAAAGATGTTCGTCCAAGCCGTACCATTGCTCGAAACCTGCAAATCGTAGCTTCGGCTCGCTGCAGCTTCCCAGCGCAGAACGACGCGGCGGATGTAGCGCTCAGCGCCGAGGTCCACCCTCAACCACTGCGGGTCGCTGAACAAGCTCGACCAGCGAGTGCTGAGGTTGTTATCGATGGCTTTGTCGGGCGTAAATTGGGAAGTCTCGCTCGACGACGCGAGCGCGCCGGTGGCCGTTAGCCGGGCGCCTTGGCAAGCGGTCGGCGGCGTGCTGCACGCGGGCGACGGCGTGGCGTTCCCGTAAACTTCGACCTCGAAGAGCGAGATGCCAAATTGCGTGGTGCGCGCGAAGGAATAAACGCGCAAATAACGGCCTTGTCCGGCCAGGTTCCGGACGTCATCGACACCACCGTCACCGGCGTTGTCGATGTAGAGCGTGCGCCAATTCGATCCATCGTCAGAAATCTGAAGCTCGTAGTGTTGGCTGGCGGCAGCCTCCCAGCGCAGCACGACGCGGCTGACGAAGCGCGACGCGCCGAGGTCGAGCCTGAGCCATTGCGGATCACTGAAGGCGCTGGACCAACGGCTCGTGCCGTTGCCATCGATGGCCGCGGAAGCCGGCGTCGACGCGTTTTCGGTCGAGGATGCAAGCGCTGCCGCCACGGTGAGCCGAGACTCGAGGCACAGCACGGCGCTCGTTTTTGCGAGCTTTTCGCCGTCGCTGCAGGCCGCGACCATGACCAACAGCAAGAATATCCATTGCCGCCAGTTGGCGCTCCCGCGCACCACTTTGCCCACGCTTATCATGTTCACGTCCTCCGCAGCGCGGACTCTCTCATGGTCCGCCCATCACGCCGGTGTCTTTTTCGCGAACGGAACGAGCGAGGCATTTGTGCACCACGCTTTTCGTGGCGATCGATGTGTCAGACAAGTTGTGACAACGCTTCTCAGAAATTTTGTCCATCGCATTGTGTGGGGTGACAACTCGAGCGAGTCGCGTAAGCTCGCGTCATGCAAGCTCGGGTGTGCGCGGTGTTGTTAGCGGTGTTGGCCGCCGCATGCGGAGACGCTGGCGGTGGGGGCGGCGGAGGCGAAGCTGGCGGCGGCGGGTCATCGCTGGCCGGTGTTGGCGGCAGCGGCACCGCGGGCTCGTCCGGTAGCCAAAGCACCAGTGGCAAAGCGGGGTCTGACAGCCAAGCCGGCAGCGGAAACCAAGGCGCCACGAACCAGGCCGGTGCTGGTGGTCAGGCCGGCGGCAGCAGCGGCAGCAGCGGCAGCAGCGGCAGCAGTGGTCAGGCCGGCAACAGTGGCGCGGCCAGCGGAGTGCGCGGCGCCATTTCGCTGAACATCCTCAAGCCCGACGGGTGCGCGCTCGACGCGCAGTATCAAGACTTTCCGAAGGTTGCGTCGGGGCACCCGGTGACTGAAACGGAAAAGGGGCCGGGCATTGCGGACGGTGAAATGACGGAGAATTTCCCGGCAAAAGTGCTTTGCAACTGGCTAGCTGGGGCTGCAGTCGATGCCGTCATCACGTTGGGGCCGGCCGGAAAGCGCCGCACGATCAACGTCGGGTCAAAGCTGGTCCAAGGCCAAGCCAGCAACAACGGACTGGTCCTGAACAGCGTCGAGCTGCCAGCGCAGTACAGTGCTCAATGCTCGGTCACACCGACCGAGGTCGACCAAGCCACGCACAGCATCCGCGCCACCTTCACCTGCGCCGCCTTCGACACCTTCGACAACACCGACCACTGCGCGATCGGTCCGAGCTACTTCTTTTTCGAGAACTGCACGGTCCAGTGAGGCTCAGGTCTCGAGCGCCTTCTTGGCTGCTTGACGCACCTGCTCGAGCTTGTCGCTCTCGGCGAGCCGCGCCAGGGTCGGGCGCAGCTCCGGCTGCTTGTGCAGCCAGTAACCCATGACCTTGACGGCCTTGATGCGCAGTTGATCCGGCAGGTCGGATGACTGCACGGCGCTGTCCAAGGCGCGGACCAGTACGGGTGATGGCTCCCGGACACTCATGGCGTCGATCGCGGCGGCCTGCATGTCGCGATCCGCTCGCGTCAACGCTGCCGCGACGATCGCGTCGACCCCGGGGTGGTTCATGAGCCGCAGCGCATCGATCGCAGCCGCGCGCACTTGCGGAGCTTGCTCGGTCAGCAGCGGTTCCACCGCCGAAAAGGCGCTGCTCGAGCCGGAGTTCGCCAGCGCGCGCAGCACGTCAACGCGGTCTTGAGGGGATTTTGCCTGCTCGAGCAGACGCAACAAACTCTGCACTATGGCTTCGGCGCGCTCGGCTTCGCCGGCCTCGCTCAGCCGGCGCGCGATCGTTCCGGAGCCGTAGAGCGCGAACAGCCGCAAAGGATCGTCGCTCTTCAGATGCTGCTCTAGCGCCGTGACGGAAGCCGGCGTTGCTCGCGGCGTGCGGGTCAAGCCGTAAGCAGCCTCGTTGCGTACGGAGGCGTTCAGCTTGGGGTCGTTCATGGCGCTGACCAACGCGACCTGCGCTTCCGACGTGCCGGCCGAAGACAGCGCATCTAGTAGGATGCGGCGCGCGCGCGAGCCCGCGCGAATGCGATCGAGTGCTTTGGCAACGTTGCGCCCGTCGGTGCGGAGCAGGGCGGCGGTCGCCGAAAAGACGCGCCCGCGTTGGGCAAAGCTCTTTTCTCGCTCGTTCAAGCTCTCGGGGGCGAGTGGCTCACCGCGAACCGTTTGAATCAAGTCCTCGTGCCGGATCTCTTGACCCGGAGCTTCGAGCTCCTGCAGCGCGGTCTCGAAGGTATAGGTGCCGATGCGCTCGGCGTCGTAGTTGGGGGCCGCCGTCACCTGCGCTTCGTCCGGCGCGTGCCGGCGCGTGCCGGCCAAGGCAACCGTCCAATCCGTCGGAGTCGCCAACGCCTCGTCGCGTCGAAGCTTCAGCTCCAGGCCGGTCGTCGACACCACGCGGGCCGTCGGCGTAAGTTGCACGTCGAGCTTTTCTGCCGAGCGCAAGCTGACGAGCGGGGCGCGGCTCTTCGAATCTCCGAGCTCGAGCATGCCCGTCGATTCGATGACCTGTGGCTTTGCTCCCGAGCCCAGCTGCGCGATCCCCACCTTGCTGAGCGCCACGTCATCGTAACGAAGCTTGCGCTTGGACACCTTGCCGTCGGGAGACACGCGATACTCGGCCACGTATTTGCCCGTGGCATCGACCTCTTGCGCGGACCAACTCGCCTGTCCTTCGGTGTGGGGCGCGTATTGAAACGCCGCCGCCAGCGTGCGCGCGATGCTCGCAGCAAACGCAGAAGCTCCGTCTTGCAGCCAAACGCCCGCCAGCTTGCCCGAAGCTAGCGAGAAACCGAAACCACGCCCGAGCTCTTTGCCCAGCGCATCGAACTGCGCTTGGAGCTCGGGGTTTTCGGCCTTGAAGGCGGGTTCTAGCAAGCGCGCGAAGAACTGCGTTTCTCCCGCCGTTTGTCGCGCTTCGAGCGAAAGCTCGCCCGTCAAGGCGAAGGCCATCATGGTCTGCCCTGCGGCAGAGACGTTGCTGTTTAGCTGCGTCAGATAGGCGTAGCGCTTGCCAGGCTGCCAGACCTGCGTGACCACTTTTGCGGCAGGTTTCGGTGTGATCGCGGCCGGAGCCGCGTCGCCAGCTTGGCAGCCTGGCAATGAAACCACGCACACCAGTGCGACCGCGGCAGCGCGAAGCGAGCACCCGACTACGACCAACCTCTTCGGCCGACCCATCGCAGCACCAGTACCTCCATCACCCGACCGCGTCCAGACGCGAGCTAGTAGGGCGAAACGTTCGAGAGCGCTGCGGAGTAGCTCAGAGCGTCACGCCGGTCGGCACGAAGATCGAGAAGAGCGCCAACGCGTACTGACGGATCAAGAGCAGGACCAACAACGCGACCAAGCCCGAGGCTAGCGCGAACGGCAGGCGAAGCCGGGCAGCTCGAGGGTTCATCCGGGGCCGCAGCAGGCGCCACACATCGCTCGCTATGAAGGGCACCGCCGGTAGCCACATGACGCCGAAAACAACGGGCAGATAGGCTGTCCACCGCTGAAAGGCAGAACCGAAGTGGAGGGCCGGCAGCGCGACCGTCGCCGACGGCGGCCAGCCTTCAAGGGTCGGAGCGACCAGCCACCCGAGGAGCCTAACGCGCACGAACCAGCCCACGAGCAGCGACGCCAACAGCGCCGCGATGCCGAGCTTGAAGTGGACAAGAAAGGACACCCAGCTACCCGCTCGTGCGGGGCGGCCTTGCTCCGACAAGGGCTCGACTCCGTCCACGACCGGAGCCTAGCATCAACCGAGCGTCGATCACTTTGACGGCGGGCCGCTCGTAGGAGTACCGAGCAACGTGTCTGAGCGGCCTTTTGTTTTGCCGCCTTGCTATTCCGCTGGCGTCGACGCTTCTGGCGACGCCGTGGCGGCGCCGTTCGTTACCGGTCCGGCGCCGTTCGCTACCGGAGCGGCGGGCGCTTCGTCGGTGCGGGCGAGCTTTTCGATTTGGCCGTCGCGCTTGCGCTTATGAACGAATAGTTGGGGAGGTGCGTTGACGGCGGGAGCGCCGCGCCGCGGCTTGGGGGCGCGCAGCCCGTCGAAGTCGAGCGGAAGCTGGCGCGCCGGACGCTTGCGAGTCGCCTCGCGCAGCCGACGGCGTTCGGACTCGAGCTCGTGCTTGAGTGCGAGGCGTTCTTGCTTCAGGCGATCGTGCTCGACCTGACGTTGTTGCTTTTCGGCGATGTGCTCGGCTTTGATGCGTTCTTTGTCGGCAAGCCGGGCGGCGCGTTTTTCTTCGCGCTTACGCTGCTTGTCGAGCTTGAGCTGAGCCTTGGCCGCGATGCGCTGCGCTTTTTTCTGCGCGCGCAACTGGACCTTGCTGAGCTTATTGTTGGAACGCTCGGCGATCGCCAGCGCACGTCCTACCTCGATATCGACATAAGCCCGCGCAATCTCGAGCAGATCATCAGCAAAGGCGTCGATGAAGCGGTCGAAGATCCGCTCAACGTCTGACATTTACGGCCTCACACATACGTTTCGTGTCGCGTTGCGGGTGCCTGGCACCGAACGCAGACTTCTTTTTGTCTCTGACTCTCGCTAACGCAAGGGCCACTTACGAACTTTCATTCCTACTTACGGCTCTCGGCGGGAAATCTTTTGCCACCCCGCCCTGGTGTCGAGCGAAAGAGGCTTCCTGCTGCTTGCCGGTCCCTCCGCGCACGCCCCACCAAGCCGAGCGCTGCGCCTAACGACTCTTTGGCGTTATGCTAATCCCCACGGGTCGTCAACAAGATCCGTCAAAAGCCCACCAAGGGAGGTTTCGCCTGTCACTCGTACATGGCGCCGTATTTCACTCTTGCGACGCGCTCATTGCACTCTTGCGTGAGGGCTGGAGGGGCGGTATGCGGAGCCCACAATAGAGCCATTTGCCCACATGGGGAGTGGCTGACGTTCCATGCTAGCTTCGCTGTGGCTTTTCGCGCCTTCTGTGCCGCGGAAAGCTCGCAATGTCCGTGGACGTCAAGGTCGCCACTGAGCGCGCGGAAGCGCGCATCGGGTCCGTCATTAAGGACAAATGGCGGCTCGACAAGCTGCTCGGCGTCGGCGGAATGGCATGCGTTTACTCCGCGACGCATCGCAACAAGAAGCGGGCAGCGGTGAAGATGCTGCACCGCGAGTATTCGACAGATAGCGCGATTCGCGAACGCTTTTTGCGCGAAGGCTACCTAGCGAATTCGGTCGGCCACCGCGGCGTCGTGACGGTTGACGACGACGATATCGCCGAGGACGGTGCGGCCTTTATCGTGATGGAGCTGTTGGACGGCGAGACGCTGGAACAGCGTTGGCGGCGTAAAGAACATCGTTTGCCGGTGGAAGAAGTCTTGGCCGTTGCTGATCAAGTGCTCGACGCGCTCGCGGCGGCTCACGCACAGGGCATCATTCATCGCGACCTCAAGCCCGAGAACCTATTTCTGACGCGCGACGGCGTCGTCAAGCTGCTCGACTTCGGCATCGGTCGACTGAAGGAGCTGAAGGGCGTCCCCACCACGACGCTTTCCGGGGCGGCCATGGGCACGCCCGCCTTCATGGCGCCGGAGCAGGCGCGCGGGCGCTGGGACGAGGTCGATGGGCAGACCGATTTGTGGGCGCTCGGCGCGACGCTGTTTACGCTGCTTACTGGCAAGTACGTCCACGAAGGCCAAACGGTCAACGAAACCTTGGCGCTCGCCGTCACAGAGCAAGCGCGCTCGCTCAAGACTTTGCGCCCCGAGCTGCCCGAGCGGGTGATTCGGCTGATCGACAGGGCGCTCTCGTACGCTAAACCAGCGCGGTTTGCGGACGCTCGCGCGATGCAAGCCGAGGTGCGACTCATCTACGCGGCGCTGGTCGGTAAAGACGTCACGCAAGCCGAGCAGCTTTCGGTGCCAGACAACGAGCCGCCGGCGTCGGCTGTTCGGCTCGATGCGTCGCTGGACCCGCGTCTGCGCCAAACGACGGCGCGCGGGGTGTCGGCTTCAGGGCTGCCGGCGCCGCTGCGGGCGGCCTGGGCGTCGCCCCGTCAGCGTCGCCTGTTGCTCGGCGGCGGAGGCGTCGGCCTATTGTTGGCAGTGGCTGTATTGGCGCGAGCCTGCGCCGCTGGTCCGCCCGAGGTCGCCAGCGCACTGCCCGAGCCTAGACCGCGCGCAGCAGCTGCGTCGGCGCCCTCTGCTGCTGCAGCGGTGCCCGAAACAGGCAGCGCCGTACCTCAGGTGTCGATCGACGAGCTTCCGCGCGAGCGCCCCAAAAAGCCTGCTGACGCGCGGCCCGGTGCGGGCATGCCAATGCCGGCGAAGAAAGACGATCCTTTCGCTCGCCGGCATTGATGCGGCGCCGCCCGGGGCGCCCGTAGTGACCGTCTCGCTGCTGTTACGTGCCGCCGGTGCCGCCGCTGCCCGAGCTGCCGCCGGTGCCACCGGTGCCGCCGCCACCCGTGCCAGCGCCGCCGGACGCCGCGCCGCCGCTGCCGCCCGTGCCGCCGCTGCCGCCGGTGCCGCCGGTGCCGCCGCCCACGGTGCTCATTTCGGTCTTCGTGATGAAACGCAGGCCATCGACCGCGAAATCGAACGACGTGGTGGTCGTGGTGCTCGCGGCGTCGTGGTTGAACGAAAATTCGATGGCGCGCAGGCGGTTCGGATCGAACATAATGGTGCTGCCGAGCCCGAACGACGCGGGCTTCAAGTCGCTCCAGGCGATCCTCACTTCTTGCCAGTCCGTCGGCACGTCGATCACCACACGGTGACCGCTGTAGCACTCTTTGCCGATGACCTTGTCGTCACAACAGCTGCCGGCGCCTGGCACCACGTCGGGCATCGGGAACTGCACCATCAGTTTGTTGGTGCCTTCTTGCACGGTCGTCGTGCCCTTGATCCAGAACGCGACGCCGCCGTACGAAGAGGCGTCGTAGGCGCCCATCGGGCCGTTGAGGAACGCCGCCAGCGCTGCGCCCCAGCCCGTGAGGCCCATGCCCGTCAGGTGCAGGGCGTTGCCCGTGGCGCCATGCCCCGGGGCCATGGGTAGTAGCGCCGCGGTGGTGGCAGGCACCATCGTGCCCATGCCCATCGCATCTTTGGACAAGTCCCACGAGCCTGCGCCCATGCCGGGCGGCGTGAACATGGTGTTGGTGTCGTCGAGGTCGTCGATCGGGAGGGTCATGCCGTCGCCGTGCTTTGCGCCCACGGCCATCGTGCAAGAGGTTGCGCCGCCAGCGCCGCTGCCACCACCGGTAGCGTTGCCGCTGGTGCCGGTGCTGCTGCCGCCCGTGCTGCTGCCGCCCGTACCGCTGCCAGAGCTGCTCGACGAGCCCGCGAGGGCGCCGCTGCCGGAGGTACTGGTGGTGCCCGAGGTGCCGTCGTCGCGAGTTCCGGCGCCGCTGCCACCGCAGGCACCGATGAGGGAGAGAGCTAGAGCCGAAGCCCCGAACATGCCAATCGAAGTCGCGTTGCGCATGCCTTGGCTAATGACATCTCGCGAGTATCAACGTCAACGCGCGGAGAAGTTTCGGTCATTCGATTGATAAGATCGGAACCAGTGGGGCACGCTTTTGGCCAGGAAACGTGCAGTTATCGGCTGCTGGCGATGTCGGTGGCGGCCTTGTGGTCGATGGTGCTGAAAGCTTCTATCACTTTCGTGATCATCTCGAATTCTCGACTCAAGCTGACGAGTTGGGTCATGCCCTCGACCGCGTTGGCGTTGGATTGCTCGAGGCAACCGCCGGAAACCGCGCCGTCGTAGCCGGTGGGGGCGCCGGCCTGCGGCAGGGCCTTGAGCAGCACGTGCCCTTCTTTCTGTAGGCCGTTCAGGTTGGCGAATTTGACGATCAGCAGCTTGCCGAGCGTTTGATCGCCGGTGGTCGCGTCGCCCGCGACGAGCTGGCCCTGGCCATCGATACGGATGTTGGGTTGCGTCGCGTCGACCTTGAGCGGGCGATGATTGTCGCCGAGCACGGGCGAGCCGTCGGGCAAAACCAGCGCGCCGTCGGCGGTCATCTTGAAGTTGCCGGCGCGCGTGTAGCGCTCGCCTTGCGGCGTCGAGATCACGAAAAAGCCGTTGGCATCTTGAATTGCAGCGTCGAGCGGTTTGCCCGAGTCCTGGATTTGCCCAGGATTGAACTGCGGCACATTCGTGCGTGTGATGGAGTAGTGCAGGGACTGCGTCCCCTTCGTCTTGTCGACCGCGCTAGCCAGCGTCTGGCGGAAGACCGCGGTCTCTGCTCGAAAACCGGGGGTGGTAGCGTTGGCGACGTTGTCTGCCGCTACGTCGAGCGCGGTGGTCTTGCCGACGGCTCCCGAGGCTGCTGACCAGATGCCGGTGCTCATTTGGGAGGGATGCTCAGCAACTTTTGGACCAGGGGAGCTCGCCGTTGGCAGCTGGCCCGTTGGGGGGTCGGCGCGAGGGGTGGCGTCAACGGGTTGGCGCCGGTCGCGTCAATCTGAGACGTTTTCGAGCGGCTTTTGCCGGGGCGTTTTGCGGGCTTGCGCGTGGCCCTGATTTCGCAAGACTTACGAAAAGATGCGCACGTCGCCGGATGGATTTCTCGTGGTTGACCCGGCCGAATGCAAGATCACGGTCAAGCATCTGGCCGAGCTGCCCAAGATCACGGCGCTGCTCCACGCCCTCAACGATCCGATGGCCGGCGGCAAGAACGTCGGCAAGCTCGTGACTACGATCCCGGTCCTGGCGGCGCGCGTGGTGGAGCGTGCGCTCGCGCATTCGCGGAAGAAAGAGATCTACTCGATAGACCAGGCCATCAACATGGTCGGCAACCGGGGTCTCGAGAGCGAGCTCCTCACTTTGCTCGAAGATTTGACGATCAAGAAGAGTGAAGCGGAAGACCCGCGCTAGCTGCTCGGGGCTACGGGTCAGTCGGCAGCGGGGGCGAGGGTCACGGGGCAGGTGGCAGGGTTCTTGCGAGTGGTCGAGCAGTGGTCGCTGCGATCCTTCCTGCTGGCATTGCGGAGCTGAAAGAGGCGCCGGAAGCGAGAGCTTCGAAGGCGGCCGAGGCGCAGTTCCAAAAGGCGCTGGAGGGCGCAAAAACGGCGCAGCCTGCTGCAAACCTGGTGCCGGTCGTGCGCACGCAATTGAGCGCCGGCCAAGCCCAAGAAGCGCTGCGCTCGGCCTGGGAAAAGGTCACCGGCGAGGCGCCGAGTGACAAAACTTTGGCGCTGATCACGGCCCAGTGGGCGCACGAAACCGGCAACGGCGCGTCCATGTTCAACTACAACTTTGCCGGCATCAAGGGCGCGGGTCCCGATGGGCTCAGCGTCGCGCAGCACACGCGCGAAGGCTTCGGCGCGACCGAGCGGCGCATCGTCGACAATTTTCGCGCCTATAAGAGCGCCGAAGACGGCGCCACCGACTACGTGCAGCTCTTGAGTAAGCGCTTCCCCGAGGCCGTCGCGGGCGCGCGCCAAGGTGATCCGAACGCGTTCGTGCGCGGCTTGAAATCGCGCGGCTATTTCACGGGGCAGGAAAGCGCCTACCTGAACAACGTCGCCAGCATCGCTTCGCGCTACTTGGGCCAGCCGCTCGAGGTGCAGGGCTCGGCTCCGCCTCTGCTCGACTACCAAGGCACGCCGGGCGCCTCTGGACCCATGGATTTGCAGGGCATGTACGCGCAAATGACGCCGTCGCCCGACTCGTTCGTGGACGCGCTCAGCATCACCGATCAGATCAACCGCGCGGCGCTCAAGGCGTTTTCCGGCTCGCCGGAGGACGCGTGAACGCGCGCCTCGACGCCGCCTTCCGTTATCTGGACGTGCGCTACAGCGAGGGTGAGCGGCCGTACACCGACTACCCGTCGAAGCTGACCGCGCACCTGACCGAGGAGTACCTGCGCGGCTACCGCGGCAGCTCCCTGCTCGACCTGGGCTGCGGCCGCGCTGAGTTCCTGCACGGCTTCGCGGAGCTCGGCTTTCAGGCGACCGGTTTCGACCGCTCGCGCCCCGAAGCGCCGCGCTTTTCGGAACAGGTCGTCGTGGGCGACTACGAGCGCGGCGGCTTGCCCTTCAAAGACGCTCAATTCTCGGTCCTTTTCAACAAATCGGTCTTCGAGCATGTCCGCGATATCACGCCGCTGCTCGAGGAGTGTCACCGCGTGCTCGAGCCCAACGGACGCATGGTGAGCCTGGTGCCAGATTGGACTGCCCAATGGCGTCACTTTTATGACGACTGGACGCACGTGCGGCCGTTCACGCTCACGGGCCTGCGCGAGTGCATTCAGAGCCACGGCTTCGAGGTGCGAGAAGCCGTGCGTTTTCGGCAATTGCCGCTGCTGTGGGACCGCCCGTACCTGAGCCCGCTGTCGGCCGCGGCCGCTTTATTGCCGGACGCCTTCAAACGCTCCAAGTTCGTCCGTTTCTCGAAAGAGTGGATGCTGCTCGTGGTCGCGGACCGCGTCGGCTGAAGCGAGAGACGGACTTGGCAAGCCCCTTGCAGAGCCAGCTGGGGTCGGGGCCCCACCGCTACGAGACAGCCTCACGGAGAGAAAACATGGTCCAGGTCAAAATCGGTGACGTCGCGGTTGGTGATGGCGCGCCCTGCTACATCGTGGGCGAGATTGGCATCAATCACAACGGCGACCTCGGTACGGCCAGGCGTCTGATCGACGTGGCAGCGATCGCGGGCGCCAACGCCGTGAAATTCCAAAAGCGCACGGTCGACGTGGTCTACACCGCCGAAGAGCTGGCCAAGCCGCGTGAAAATCCGTTCGGCGCCACCAACGGCGATCTGAAGCGCGGGCTCGAGTTCGGTCAGGATCAGTACCAGCTCATCGACCGCTACTGCCGCGAGAAAAACGTGGCTTGGTTCGCGTCGTGTTGGGACGAAGCCTCGGTCGACTTCATGGAACAATTCGCGCCGCCGGCCTACAAGATCGCTTCGGCGAGCCTGACCGACGACAGTCTGCTACGTCATCATCGCAAGACAGGTCGCCCGCTGATCATCTCTACCGGCATGAGCACGCTTGCGCAGTGCGACCACGCCGTAGACGTGCTCGGCACTGATCAGCTGGTGATTCTGCACACCACCAGCGCCTACCCGGCCAAAATTGCCGATCTGAACTTGAAGCTGATTCCCGCCCTGCGCGCGCGCTACGGCGTGCCGGTCGGTTACTCGGGCCATGAAGTCGGCCTGGCGACGAGCTACGCCGCGGCGGCGCTCGGTGCCTGCATGATCGAGCGGCATATCACGCTCGATCGCGCCATGTGGGGCAGCGATCAGGCTGCCAGCGTGGAGCCGCAAGGCTTGATGAAGCTGATCCGCGACGTGCGCGTGATCGAGCAAGGCCTCGGCGACGGCGTCAAGCGCGTCAGCGACGACGAAGTGCCGATCATGAAGAAGCTGCGGCGCGTGGGCTGAGCGAGGAGTCAGATGCCGTCCGAAGAGGCGTACGAAAGCCAAGTCGCCCTGGCCTCAGCCAGCGCCGAGCTGCGCATCGGCGTGATGCAAGGCCGGCTTTCGCCCAGGCCCGCCGGTAAGCTGCAGGAATTTCCGTGGCAGAGCTACGCGGCCGAATTTCCGAAGGCCGCGCGCCTGGGCTTTCACTCTATCGAATGGATCTTCGAAGCGGCGCGCTTCGAGGAAAACCCGCTGTGGACCGAGGACGGGCGCGAAGAGATTCGCTCGCTGGTCGCAGCGACCGGCGTGAAGGTGCAGTCGGTCTGCGCCGACTATTTCATGTTGCAGCGCTTGGCGGGCGAGAGCTCGCTCGCCTTGTCACAAAATCGGGACGTGCTGGCCGAGCTGATCGTGGCGGCTCACGCGGTGGGCGCGGATCGCATTTTGATTCCGTTGCTCGAGACGGCCGCCGTCGATACGCCCGAGCTGAAGCGCGAGGTGGCGGTGAGCCTGAAGAGCGCCGCGCCGTTGTGCGAGCGCTACGGCGTGACGCTGGGGCTGGAGATGGAGATTCCGGGGCCAGAGTACGCGAAAGTGGTGGAGAGCGTCGGTAGCTCGCGCGTACGCGCCTACTACGACACCGGCAACTCGACCGCGCAAGGCGCCGACATCGCGCGCGACATCGTTCCGCTCTTGCCGCTGCTGCACGCCGTGCACATCAAAGATCGCGTCCGCGGCGGCGGCAGCAAGCCGCTCGGCACCGGCGATGCGAATTTTCAAGATTTTTTCCCGGCGCTCTTGCGTGCCGGATTTAGGGGCGACTTCGTGCTTCAGCACTATTTCGCAGAGCAACCGGAGCTCGAAGCCGAGCGCAGTCTGAGCTTCGTACAGCAGCTGCTCGAGAGCGCCAAGGCGGAGGCAGCATGAGCGTGGTGATTGACTTTCCGGGCTCGAAACGCGGCGGCACTGCGCGCTCCAGCGTGAAACGCTGCTTGTTCGTTGGGCTCGGTGGCATTGGTCAGCGGCATCTGCGCAACCTGCGCAGCTTGCGCGGCGCCGAGGTCGAGGTCCACGCCTACCGCGTGCGGCGCGAGCGCGAGGTGCTCAGCGAAACGCTGCAAGTCGTGCCGGGCGAGGAGCTCGAGAGCAAGTACGACGTCAAAGTGCACGCCGACCTCGATCTGGCGCTCGAGACGCGACCCGACGTGGTGTTCGTAACCAATCCTTCGAGCCTGCACGTCGACATCACGCGGCGGGCCGTCGAAGCCGGCGCGCACGTGCTGGTCGAAAAGCCGCTCTCGCATTCGCTCGCGGGCGTGGCCGAGCTGGTCGAGGCGTGTAAGAAGCGTAAGCTCGTCGGCTACGTCGCTTATCAGCTGCGCTTTCATCCGGGGTTTTTGCGAGCCAGCGAGATCATTCGGCAAGGCCTAGTGGGCCGGCCGCTATTCGCCGAAGCGGTGGTTGGTGAATATTTGCCAGGTTTTCACCCGCACGAAGACTACCGGCGCATGTACGCGTCGCGGCGGGAGCTCGGCGGCGGCGTCACGCTCTCGCAGATCCACGAAATTGACTTTTTGATGGCCCTGCTTGGTCGCCCGGAGCGCGTGTTTTCGCTCGGCGGTAAGCTGTCGAGCCTCGAAATCGACGTCGACGACGTTTCGAGCTCGCTGCTCGAGTTCCGGGGCGCGGAGGGCCGCGTCTTGCCGGTGCGCCTGCACCAAGATTTCGTGCAGCGCCCGGGCGATCGCCGCTCGGTGATCGTCGGCGATCAGGGCAAGCTCGAATGGAGCTTGAGCGGCCGCAGCCTGCGGCGCTGGTCCGCCGACGGCGAGCTGTGCGAAACGCACGACTACTCGGAAGTCCCGCGCAACCAGCTGTTCGAGGCCGAGCTCTCGCACTTTCTGGGCTGCGTCGAGAACGGCGAGGCGCCCAACGTCTCGCTGGCCTCGGGCGCCGAGAGCTTGGGCGTGGCGCTGGCCATTCTCGAGTCGCAGGCCAGCGGCATGCCGGTCAACGTTGGCGCCGTGCTGGATCGCGCGGGCCTCGCGCTGGGGGGGGCGGCTTGAAAAAGCCCGACGTGATGGCGCTGATTCCGGCGCGTGGCGGCTCGAAGTCGGTGCCGCGCAAGAACCTGCTGCCCGTCGCCGGCAAGCCGCTCATCGCCTATTCGATCATGCACGCACAGGCCTGCCCGCTGATCACGCGCGTCGTGGTCTCGACGGACGACGACGAGATAGCCGAGGTGGCGCGAGCCCACGGCGCGGAAGTGCCGTTCAAGCGCCCCGCCGAGGCGGCCACCGACACCGCCACGGATTTTCAAGTCTTTCATCACGCGCTCAGCTGGCTCGCGGAGCACGAAGCCTACGTACCGGAGCTGGTCGTCCATTTGCGGCCGACAGGTCCCGTGCGCGAAGCCGCGTTGGTAGAACGCGCGGTGCAACTGATGCTGGCGAACCCCGAGGCAGACGCGCTGCGCAGTGTCGGTACGGCCGAGCAAACTCCATACAAGATGTGGCGCATCGAAGACTCGTTCCTGCGCCCGCTGATCGAGCTGCCCGGCTACCCGGAAGCGCACTCCATGCCGCGCCAAAAGCTGCCGGTCGCCTACTGGCAAAACGGCTACGTCGACATCGTGCGGCCGCGCACCATCATCGAGCTCGAGTCGATGACTGGCGCTGTCGTGCTGCCGTTCGTGGTCGAGGGTAAGATTCACGAGCTCGACTACTTGGAGCAAATTCCGGCCCTGGAAGCCGCCGTCAAGGCCTGGGTTTCGGGCGAGACGTCTAGCGAGCCCAGCGCCCCGAGGCACGCGTCATGAGCGCTCGGGCGGCGCGAGCCTCGGCGTTCGATTTGACCGGGCGCGTGGTCTTGATCACGGGCGGCGCGGGCCTGCTCGGCGCGGAGCATGCGGCGGCCATCGCCGATGCGGGCGGCGTGCCGGTGATCGCCGACTTGCGGGCCGGCGAAGCGGACAGGGTCGCGCGCGAAACCAATGAACGTTACGGCTCGTCGGCGAGCGCGCTCGAGCTCGACGTGGCCTCACGCCCTTCGTGCGAGGCTGCTCTCGCGCGCGTGCTTGGGACTCACGGTCGCTTGGACGGCTTGATCAACAACGCCGCGCTCAACCCCAAGGTCGAAGGCGCGGGGCTTTCAGCGACGCGCTTCGAAAATTACTCGCTCGAGCTGTGGAACCGGGAGCTCAGCGTGGGCCTGACCGGGGCGTTCCTGTGCGCGCAGGTTTTCGGCACCCACATGGCCGCACACGGCGGCGGGGTGATCGTGAATGTGGCGTCCGATTTGGGGCTGATTGCGCCCGATCAGCGGATTTATCGGCGTCCGGGGCTCGCCCCCGACGAACAACCGGTTAAGCCGGTGACCTACTCGGTCGTTAAAGGAGGTCTGGTGATGCTCACCAAGTACCTCGCAACGTACTGGGCCGACGCTGGCGTGCGCGTGAACGCGCTCTGCCCCGGCGGCGTGTACGCAGGGCAGCCCGGTAACTTCGTCGAGAAGCTCACCCAGCTGATCCCGATGGGGCGCATGGCGCGCAAAGACGAGTACCGAGCGGCGCTGGTTTTCCTGTGCTCGGACGCATCTTCATACATGACCGGCTCTAATCTGGTCATCGACGGCGGAAGGACCTGCTGGTGAACTCATGAGCTCGGACATTCTCCTCTTGGCGCTCGATGTCGACGGCGTGCTCACCGATGGCTCGGTGACCATCACTCCTTCTGGTGAAGAGTCGAAAGGTATCGCGTTTCGTGACCTCGACGCGCTGGCGCGGGCGCGCAAAGCCGGGCTGCGCGTGGCGCTGGTTACGGGCGAAGAGGGGCCGCTGGTGATGGCGATCGCCGCCAAAGCCGGCGCCGAGTTCGTGCTGCCGGCCGCAAAAGACAAGGTGGCGGCGCTCGAAGCCTTGTCGACCAATGCGGCCGTCCCGCTGTCGCGCATCTGTTTCGTCGGCGACGCCGATCGCGACGCCTTGGCGTTTCCGCTGGTGGGCTTGTCGCTTTCGCCAGCCGACGGCTCGCGCGCTGCGCGGCGCACGGCTTCTCGCGTGTTGTCCGCCAAGGGCGGTGCTGGCGCGGTCGAAGAGGCCGTCGAGTTTTTGCTGGCTGACAGCGACCAGGGTGACCTGCGGCCCGGCTTCGAGAACACGCTGCGCCGCATCACCGAAGATAGCCTGCGCGCGCACGAGAAGCTGATCATCGAGTCGATCCCGAACTTGGCCGAAATTGCCTCGCTCATCACGCGCTCGCTCAAAGCCGGGCGACGCATTCTGTTCTGTGGCAACGGCGGTAGCGCCGCGGATGCGCAGCATGTCGCGGCCGAGTTGGTGGGGCGCTTCGCGCTCGAGCGCGAGCCGTTTCCGGCGCTGGCGCTCACCACCGATACTTCGATTTTGACCGCCGTCGGTAACGACTGGGACTTCAAGGATATCTTCGCGCGCCAAGTGCGCGCGCACGCGCGGCACGGTGACATCGTCGTCGGCATCAGCACCAGCGGCAAGAGCGCGAACGTGGTGCGCGCGCTCGAGGTGGCTCGTGAATGCGGCGCGGTCACGTTGGCGTTCACGGGTCGCAACGGCGGCGCCGTCGCCAAGGCCGCCGACCACTGCTTCAAGGCACCCGACGCCTCGACCCCGCGCGTCCAAGAGCTTCATCTGCTGGCGTGGCACGGCATCTGCGAAGTCGTCGAAGCCGCCATGGTCTCGCGCAGCGAGCTGGAAAAAACCGGAACGTAGCAGAACGTCGGCGGCGCGAACCCAGAAATCTGGACTCGCACGACTCCCGATCTCCCTCAGCTTTCGACGCCCTTCGCCGTTTTGTAGCGTCGCCGCCGGGCTGGAGAGGGGATGCAACAGGAAGGCGCGAAGACGCGAAGATCAGAGAGGGCAGCGCCGAGGTGCGTGAGCGATCGCGTCGCCGTGCACGGACCCGTAGGGGGCAACGCATGGTCTCGCGAAGTTGGCGCCCCCACGCCCTTCGCGGCTTCTTCCTGTTGCATTCCTCTCCCCCCGCGCAGGGCGGCCCACCGACGCCACGTGAGCTTCTGCGAGTTGAGCTGCGGGTTGGCAGCCCGAGCCGTTATTCGGGTGCGATGCCGAGCTCGCGCAGGCGCTTCAGGAAGGTGGGGTAGGAGATGCCGAGGGCGGCGGCGGCGGCCATGCGGCGGCCTACGTGGTGCTCGAGCACGCGCATCACGTAGGCGTGCTCGACGGCTTGCATGCTGGGTGGAGGCTGGCCGGTTTCGACCTGAATTTGGAAGAAGGCGCGCGTTTCTTTGTGCCCGACGGATGGTCGCAAGACCAGATCTTCGGGCGTGATTTCGTGGCCCTGCGCCAAAATTACGGCGCGCTCGATGATGTTGCGTAGCTCGCGCACGTTGCCCGGAAACTCGTAGCCTTCGAGCAGCGCTAACGCCGGCTTGGTGATGCCTTCGACGCGCTTCTTGGTCTTTTCGGCGCACTGCTCCAAAAAAGATTGGGCGAGCGTCGGCACTTCTTCGCGCCGCTGGGCCAGCGGCGGCACCTGCACGACGAAGACGCTCAGGCGATGGTACAGGTCTTCGCGAAAGCGCCCCGACTTGACCAAGGCGTCGACGTCTTGATTCGTCGCCGCGATGACGCGCAGTGACACTTCGAGCTCGCGCTCGCCGCCCACGCGCCTAAAGCGCATCGAATCCAAAAACTTCAGCAGCTTGGCTTGCGAAGCGTCGGGCAGCTCACCGATTTCGTCGAGAAAGAGCGTGCCGCCGTCGGCCATCTCGATCAGGCCGCGACGTGAGCTGCGCGCGTCGGTGAACGCGCCGCGCTCGTGGCCGAATAGCTCGCTTTCGACCAAATTGCTGGGTAAAGCGGCGCAGTTGACGTCCATGAACGGCGCGTCGCTGCGCTCGGAGGCATGGGTCATGGCGTGCAGCCGCTCGGCCGCGTACTGCTTGCCGGAGCCGGACGCGCCCAAGATGAAGACTGGCGTGAAGGGGCTCTGGCTCACGCGCCGCAGCGTGTCCATCACCGCGCGCATTTTCGGGCTCTGCGACTCGGCCGCCTGCGCCGGGGCTCCGCGCGCCCGGGCCAGCCGATCGCGCAGGCCGCGCACCTCGAGCACCTTGCGCAGCTTCATCACCAGATCTGTCGGCTGCACCGGCTTGGCCAGGTAGTCGACGGCTCCGGCCTGCACTGCGTCGACGGCGTTTTGAATGTCGCCGTAAGCCGTGACGACCACGAACAGTGGGCCGTCGTCGCTCTCGCGACGCTCTTCGCGCAAAAGCTCCATGCCGTCACCGTCGGGCAGTCGGCGGTCGAGCACCACGACGTCGGGCTGAGAGCGTGACAGCTCCGCGCGCGCTTTGGCGAGATTGGCGGCCTGTCTCACCTCGAAGCCTTCGGAGGTGAGCGCTTCTTCGGCGAGCATGCGAAACACGCGCTCGTCATCGACGATCAGAACACTGGCCTTCATGGATTCTCCCGCGGCAAAGTCAGCCGAAACTTGGCGCCAGGCGCGCCGGGCTCGAGCTCCAGGTCGCCGCCATGAGCCAGCGCGATGCGCTTGCCCAGCGCCAGGCCGATGCCGACGCCGCTGGTTTTTCCTGATTGAAACGGCTCGAACAAGCGCGGGCGAATGTCTTCTTGAACGCCATCGCCATTGTCTGACACCAAAAGCGTCGCCGTGCCCGGTAGCGCTTCGACCGCCAGCTCGATGCGCGGCGGTTGTGCGTCGGTTCGGCGCGTGGACAACGCGTCGAGGGCGTTGTTGACCAGGTTCGAGATGGCGACGCGGAGCAGCTGCGGATCGGCGAACACCCAGACTGGCCCGGGCGCCGGACGAACCTCCAACTTTACGCCCGCTTCAGCTGCCGGTAGCTCGAACAGCAGCAGCACTTTCTCGGCGAGCTCGTTGAGCTCGAGCCTGACCGGCCGCGGTTTGATGCCCTTGGAGAAGGCCATCAAGTCGCCGGTGAAGTTGCTGAGCCGTTCGATCTCGCCGCGGAGCTCGCGCAGCGCGCGCTCTGCTCGGCTCTCCGGCGCCGGTGGTCCGCAGGCCATCTCGGCGGCCATGCGGATGCCGTTGAGCGAGTTTTTCACCTCGTGGGCGATCAAGTTGGCGGCCTCGCCGACGCGCTGCAGGCGCTCTTCGCGCATGGCTTGCTCTTCGCCGCGCCGGAAAATACGCAATGAGTGACGCAGCAGCGCGACCAACGCGACCAGCGGCAGAACCGCCAGCGACAGACCGACCAAGAGCCGCGTGCGCAAGCGCGCGCGCGCGTCGTGAAACAGCGTGTCTTCGTCGATCAGCAGCAAGAGTGTCAAGTCGGTGCCCTCGATGGGAGCGCTGCCTAGGACTTGCTGCCGCCCTTCGACGTCGAAAGCGGCTACCTTTGCCTTGCGGGCGTCGTGCGCGAACAGCCTGCTCCAGGCTTCGCCCGCGGCGAACGCGGGTGGCCGCGCGGGAAACACCACTTGGCCGTCGGCGGTGGTCAAGATGGTGCTGGCGCCGGCGATCGAGTGGTCGGCGATGCTCAGCACGTGACTCGAGGCCAAATCGATGCCACCGACGATGGCGCCCTGAAACTGACGGCTGCGCACGATAGGTGACATCACGAACAGCGCGGCGTCCTCCGTGCGCTGAGGCTCGATGGCGACGACGCGCAACGAGCGTGAACGTGAAAGGCCGGCAAACCACGGCTCGCCGGCGAACGACGTGCCCACTGGCAAGAAACGCTTCGGCTCTGCCCAGACCACGGCGCCGTCGATGTTCAAGATGCCCACCCCGAGGTTGAAGAAGGTGCTGCTGCCGTGCGAGACGCCCAGCAGGCTCTGCTCGGGCTCGAGGTTCTGGTCGAAGAGGTCGACCTCGGAGCGCAGGCCCAAGCGCCTGAGCTCGCGGCTGAGCAGCTCTAGGTGATTCTGCAGCGCATGCGCCCGATCTTCGGCTTGAACCAGAACCTGCTTGCGCAGCTGATCTTGAGTGTGGGAATGCTCGGTATAAAGCAGCGCCCCGAGCAGCGACAAAGCTACGGCCGAGGCCGCCGAGTAGATTCCGACGGCCGCGCGCCCGAGCCGCAAGTGGGCTGCGGCGAGCGAAGGAATCGCGGCGTCGGACATGCCGCGGCATCGTAGGACCTAAGGCCCGGGCCGGGCATAAAAAGGCGCGATGCGCGCGGGATTTGGTGGCATGCTGAAGCCCGCTTGATCACCATGAAGACCAAGTACGCCTTGAAGGCGCTGGCGCTGCTCGCGTCGGTGCCGTCGGGCGAGCCCGTGCTGATCGCTGACATTGCGGAGCGCGAGGACATTCCAAAGAAATTTTTGGAGGCGATTTTGGCCGAGCTGAAGCAGCACGGCTTCGTGCGCAGTCGCAAGGGGCGCGGCGGCGGCTACCTGCTCGCGCGCAGCCCTGACACCATCACGCTGGCATCCATCGTGCGTGTGCTCGACGGTCCCATCGCGCCCGTGCCCTGCCTGAGCCGCACCGCGTACCGCCGCTGTGAGGGCTGCAAAGACGAGGCAACGTGCGGCGTGCGGCTCGCGCTGAAAGAAGCGCACGCGGCCAGCGTCGCCGTGCTCGAGAGCACGACGTTGGCCGACATGCTGAGTCGCCAGCAGATGGCGTCGTCGCCGTCCGCGCTGCGCTACAGCATCTGAGCCTGCAAGAAAGGGCGGCTTGGCCGATACGCTGGTTTTCAGGTGCGACGCGAATCCGGAGACGGGCTTGGGCCACTTCGCGCGCTGCCGCGATCTCGCACGGCTGCTGCGCCTCGAGCGACCCGAGCTGAGCGTCGTTTTCGCTGGAGATTTGAGCGCTTTTGCTCAAGATGTGGCGCGCGAGCTTGGCTTCTCGGTCTTCGAAATGGCTGAGGGCGAGGCATTGGTCCCCGCGCGCCTGAGCCAAGCCGGTGGGCAAAAGGCTCGGTTGCTCATCGACAGTTACCGGCTCGACCGAGCGGCGCTCGCCGCGCTCGCCGACTGGCCTGTGCCCTGGGCGGTTTACGACGACTTCGGGAAGTTCGACTACGCCGGTTGTCCTCTCGTGATCAATACGCGCGTCAGCGCCGCGCAGTCGCACTACCGGGCGCGCGAGGTGGCGCTCGGACCGAGCTTCTTTCCGGCGAGCCCGGAGCTTTCGGTGCTTCGCGCCGAGCGCGCGCGATTGCCGCCAAATAGCCCGCTCGAGCGCGCTCTGGTTTTCATCGGCGGCCGAGACATGTTCGGCGTCGGGCCGCGACTGGCACAAGCGATCGCTGAGGCGTTTGCTGCCATACAGGTAGTGCTCGTGCAAGCCGAGCCGCTCGACCTCCCAGAAGGGCGCGTGGTGTGGCGGCCTCTCGGTCGTGAGCTTGGTCCGCTGCTCGCCCAAACCGACCTGGTGATCGCCGGTGGCGGGCGTTCGAAGTACGAGGCAAGCTACTGTCTTTTGCCCTGCGCGTCGGTTTCGCAAACTGCGGAACAGGCCGTGGACACGGCCGAGCTGGCCGAGCACGGACTGTGCTGCGACTTGGGCATGGCCGCGGACTTCGACGCGGAGCGCGTGGGCGCGACTCTGTTCGACTTTTGGCGACCCGAGCCGCTCACGGCTCTACGCGCAGCCCAGACCCGCCAGGTCCCGCAAGACTCGGGCGCGCGGCTAGCTCGCGTAGTGAGCTCGGTTCTAGCGCTTGCGTGACGTACTGCTTGCCGAGCTCGAAGCCCAAATTTGCGACCACGTCTACGATCGACAGGCGTGGCTCGAAGCTGGTGGCCGCGCGTTGGGGGTAGGGCAAAGGCTCGAAGTGCTGGTACTCGACGCGCACGCCTGCCGGCTCGAGCAGACCGTCTTCGGCGATGTAATCAGCCGAGCCGGGGGGGCTCAGATAGTCACGCTCGCCGAATTTTCGGAGCAGGCTCACGAGGCGCGCCGAACGCTCGCCTTCCGGCGCAAGCTCGCTCGAACGGAAGAATTCGCTCGTGACACCGAGCGCGCGGCAAAGCGCCAAAATCAGCTGCATGCTCAGGTCTTGCAGCTTTTCGAGGCACGGATCCGACAATACCGGCAGCACGACCTCGAGCAGCTCGGGCCCGTGCGGGTGCTTGGCGTACGCCTGCTCGAGCAAGCGCTGGTGCTTGCTGCGGAAGTCGCCCTTGGCCAAAAGCACCTCGCAGATCAGCTGCTTGCGCGAGCCGGAGGTCGGCGCCGTGATGAAGTGCACGCGTCCCTGCAAGAGAATGCGATTGCGCGTCTGCCACGAAGATTTTTCGAATTTGACGTCGTTCAAGAACACGAAGCGCTCTGCCCTGTGGATCAGGTTGAAATACCCGGCCCAAGGCAGGTATGTCGGCTGCATGATCGCCGTGGTCATTTGAAGAGGTACATCGAAAATTCGAACGGAATGCTGTTCGGTTTGACGAGGTAGTCGTGGCGGAGCGTCACTTTGGGGGCAACGTGCCGCTTCAGGTGATCGAAGAGCCTGAGCGGATCGCAGTAGTAGAGGCCCGCGTCTTCGTAGTCGACGTAGCTGGATAGGGCGTTGAACGCGACGGCTCTGCCGGCGGCGCCGAACATTTTGGCGACGCCGGTCGTGAGAAAGCCCCAGTTGTCCGCGCTCTGGTTGTTGAAAATTCCGGAAGCCACGACCAGGTCGTAGCCGGTCGGTAACG
>Ga0307516_10001844_pt1 | contig 29094 bp, 21 predicted proteins | sample 19_EM_MG_FD_203310 | JGI IMG/M metagenome (GOLD analysis project Ga0307516, IMG submission 203310) | Populus trichocarpa ectomycorrhiza microbial communities from riparian zone in the Pacific Northwest, United States - 19_EM | ecosystem: Host-associated > Plants > Roots > Unclassified | place... | reverse complement strand
AGCAAAGCCGTTGCTCGACGTGGGCCAAGCCAAGCTGCTGATGTGGGATGGGCTTCATGACGCCCTCTACAACCAGCCATTTACGCCGTTCGAGACAGCCGTCGAGATCAACAGCTCGCGCCTTTTCGTGGCGGAGCGCGTGTATACCGAGTACCGCGCGCTGTACGAGGGCATCTTCGGCGCCATCCCGGCGCCGCTCGACGACGCAAGCCGCTTTCCCCAGCTGAGCGCGGCTCAAACTGGTTGCCGAACGCTCACGACCTCGACGGACGGCAACGACACTACCGGCAGCGACTGTCACGGAATGCCGGGAGACCAAGCGGAGTACGACGGGCTGGCCGAGGGCGACAAGGATATCGTCACCCGTGTCGTAGTGAACCTCGGCAAGGCACTGGGCGCTTACGAACGCCTGCTCAGCTGTGGGCCGGGCCGTTTCGATGCCTACGTCCACGGCGACAAAACCGCGCTTTCGGACGCCGAAGTACGCGGCGCCGAGCTATTCGTGGGCAAGGCTGCCTGCTTGCAATGTCACGCTGGCCCGTTCTTCAGCGATCAGCAGTTTCACAACATCGGCGTCGCCCCTGGCGGCGTCGGTGCCGCAGGTCGCGCCTACGACACGGGCGACCACGGCGCCGCTACGGGTCTGAAGACCCTCCTCGCAGACCCGCTCAACGTCAAGGGCAACTACAGCGACGGGGACGACGGGCGTCTGCCAGCTACAATCCCAGACGCGATGGATGGGGCCTTCCGCACGCAGTCGCTGCGCTGCGTGTCGAGTCGTCCGTCGTTCATGCACACGGGCCACCTCCACGCCCTCGCCGACGTGGTGGCGTTGTTCGCCCGAGGCGGCGACGCCACCGGCTACGAAGGCAAGAGCGAGAACTTCAACCGGCACCTATCGAACGACGAACAGGCGGACATCGTCGCCTTTCTCTCATCGCTAGATGGGCCAGGCCCTGCCGCCGAGCTGCTGCGTCGCCCAAGTTCCCCATGAATGCTCTAGACTCCGCGGTTTCGACGACGAGCGCCCGATCCCCAATACCCGACCGATGAGAATACGTCTGCACTGCTTGGATGGGCTGCGTGGGCTTGCCGCGCTTTACGTCGTCCTCTTTCACGAGGCTTTGAACAGTGACGAGGCGCCAGGCACCTTTTCACCACTGATGAGCGCAGTGCACGCCCTGATCTACAAGGGGCACTTCGCGGTCGTCTTCTTCATCGTGCTCTCAGGCTTCAGCCTGATGCTACCCGTCGCGCGCTCCAGCACCGGAGAGCTCGCCGGCGGTTTGAGAGAGTTCGCAAAGCGCCGCGGGCGTCGCATCTTGCCCACGTATTACGCCGCGCTCGCGGTCTCGCTGTTGATCATCGGCTCGTACTCGGTCTTAGAGCCGCTCCTTCACTTGAGTAGGCCCAAAGTCGAGCATATTTTCGAGGCCGGCACGTTGATCTCGCACCTAACGCTGGTGCACAACTTGTCGTTCGCCTGGGCTTACAAGATCAACGCGCCAATGTGGAGCGTCGCCACCGAGTGGCAGATCTATTTCATCTTCGCTCTGCTGCTGCTGCCGATCTGGCGTCGAGGCGGCATCATGCTCGCGGTGCTGGCGGCGTGGGTCATCGGTTGCCTGCCCCACGTGCTGATGTCGCCCGAGAAGAACCTCTCGTGGGCTGGGCCATGGCTACTCGGTTCGTTCGCGCTCGGCATGTTGGGAGCGAGCATCCATTTTTCAGCCAAGTACGCAGACTCTTGGTGGCGAATGCGCGCGCCTTGGGGCTCGTTTGCGGCGGCGGCTGCAGCGCTGACCGCGCTCGTGCTGGGTCGACCCGAAGCTTGGAACTACATCGCCGTAGACGCTGCGGTGAGCGTGTGCGCGCTGTGCATCATCAATCGCTGCGTCGTAGAATCGACGCGTCCAGAGGCCTCGGGCGTGTGGCTGAAGCTGTTCGCTTCTAAGCCTCTCGTGGCGCTCGGCGGCTTCTCGTACAGCCTGTACTTGATCCAGCATCCGGTGCTGACGATCGCGAAGACTTTGCTAAATAGGTTGCACATGAATCGGAGCGCCAATCTCGCGCTAGAGCTGCTGGTGATCACACCGATCACCTTGGCGATAGCCTGGTTGTTCGCCGAGCTTTTCGAACGACCGTTCACGTCGAGCGGGGTGCTGCTTCCAGCGCTGCGAAAACGCTGGGGTGGCGCAAGCCCAGCCCCAGCGTCGCCACCGGCCTGAGCTGGCAAGGCACGGAGAGCTGCCGATGAGACGAAGCCGACTGACACTCCTAGCGCTGTGCGGAGCAGCCGCGGCGGCATGCGCGAACCATCAAGCTGGTCGAACGGCGGCGGGCCCCAGCCCCGGGCGCGAAGCGGCGCACGTACCCGACGGCCCCAAGGCGGGGCCTTGTTCTCTGAAAGAACCTGCATTTTGCGACACGTTCGACAAGCCAACGCCGGGCGGCCGCGGCGGTGCTCTGGACGAAAAGCTTTGGAGCGTCGCGCGCGTGAGCGCGAAGGTCAATTCTAGTCAGGGTGAGCTCGTGTCCTGGCCGGCGGCACCACTCTCGGCCTGTGGAAAGATCACCGCGGGCTTGTTCCCGGGCGAAGACGTCGTCACCTGCAAGCACCCCTCCACCGGCCGCACGGAGCTGACCAGCTTGTTCGACGACGCCGAGTCGCCTGCGTTCCAGTCGTTTCGCGTGATTCAGCCGTTCGATTTCGACGGACGCGTCGGCCACATCAGCGTGGATATCGACGCCAAGACGCAAACCCCCGAGGGGCACGGCTGGTGGTGGGAGCTCGTGATCGCCGACCAACCCGTCCCGGTACCTTACCAAGAGTTCGTGTCCCACGCGCTCATGGCACGTAAAGCCGTCGTCATCGAGTTCGAAGGCATCTCCAGCTTCGACGGCTCATCGAACGAGCTGTCACACGTGTACGTCGAGGACGGTTACAAGTACCTGCACGAGTTCAATCGAGACCAAGCCAACTACGTGGCGTTCAAGACCAAAGAAGAGGTCTTGAATCATCTCGAATTCCTAGTCAGTAAAGACGTCCTAGAAGTGTGGGCGACGGACCTCGACGACATGTCCACCTTCCGCAAAGTGGCTCGGGTGGAAGGGCTCGGGCTCACGTTCACGCGCGGCTTCGTCAACCTGCAACACTCTCAATACAACGCGCACAAGGGCAAGCTCGACAATTTCGTGACCTATCACGTCGCTGCCTTGGGTTTCGATGGCCCGACGCTGCCACGCCCGCGCTCCTACCAAGTACCCGACGCCTTGACGACCGGTAGGTCGAGCAACGTCAGAAACCTGGGGTATCAAATCGACGCCGGCATCTCCACGTGTTGCGGCGACAACCGTTCGTTGCTCAGCGTGCCGAGCTTCAAGCTCGACGACGTAGATTTGACCGGTGCCGAGCAAGCGCGGCTCAATCTAGACGCTTGGTATTTCACCGCGGAGCGTGCGATCGAGTTTCGTTTCAATGCTGGGGCGTGGCGAACCTTCAAGCATCCGTACCCCGAATCGATGATCCAAACCCGCGCGGTTACAATGCCAGTCGATCTGGCCGACCTCAAAGCGGGGCAGAACGCTCTCGAGATGCGCACGGCCGGCGCCTCGACGCAGCCCCCGATGGTCATTGCCAACGTCGAGCTGGAGGTAGTTCCACGATGACGCACGCATGAGGTAGGATACGTGGCTGTGATCATAAGGAGCTCCGCATGAAATCGCTGACAGTTGGCTTGATATCCGTGGGGTGCCTTCTCGCAGCGGGCCGGGCAGATGCCCACTTCTCCCTCGACTTTCCGAAGGGTCGCTCGAACTCGATCGAGCTCGCCCCCTGTGGGCCGAGCGGCAGCACGCGTGGCAGCAGCGTGAGCACCTTCCACCCTGGCGAAACGGTCACGATCCAGTGGACCGTGCAGGTAGAGCATACGATGCCCGGGCGCTGGCGAATCTCGCTCGACGATTCCGGCCAAGATTTTCCCGATCCGGTCGGACCGAACGACACGTCGAAGCTGCCTTTGTTCATGGACAATCTCGCCGTGACGGGCTTGGGCATGAAGCAGACGACCATCACGCTCCCGAACATGGAATGCAGTAGCTGCACGTTGCAGCTGCTGCAGTACAAGTTGGAGAAGCCTCCGTACGACGCCGCCGGCTCGTTTTACTACCAGTGCGCTGACCTGGTCATCTCGAAGGACGGCGTCTCGTCACAGCCGGGCGGAGGCACCGGAGGCTCGGGTACCGGAGGCTCGGGCACCGGAGGCTCGGCTCCACCGACTCCCACTCCTACGGCGGGAACTGGAGGCAGCGGCGGGGCGGCCAGCTCCGCCTCGGCTGCGCCCGGCGGCTGCAGCCTCGTCGCTCAGCGGACCACGGGCGGCACCAGCGCTGCGTGGCTCACATTAGCGCTGTTGTCTCTCCTGCGCAGGCGCCAGCGCTAAAGTCAGAGCGAACGGATGACCTTGGCGGGAACGCCACCAACGACCGTACGCGGCGGCACGTTGTGCGTGACAACGCTGCCAGCCGCCACGACGCTGCCAGCCCCAATCGTAACTCCCCGCAACACAATCACCCGCCCCCCGATCCAAACGTTGTCTTCGATGATGATCGGCGCGGACGGCGGGCGTTCATCGCGACGCTCCGGCTCGAGGCTGTGAAAGTCGTTGTCCATCATCATGACGTAGGTGCCGATATTGCAGCGCGCCCCAATGCGCACGAGGCTGGTGGCGGCAATCGAACAACCATAGTTGATGAACGTGCGGCTGCCGATCTCGAGAGTACCCGCGGCCTCGACGCCGATTTCGATGGCGGTGATGGTCGAAACCAGGCGCACGCGATCGCCGAGCACCAACCGACCACGATTTTCGATCTTGGGGTGGCCGTAGACCCGACAACGCGGGCCGACTGCCGCTGCGCTGCGCAGGTACCAGCGTGCCGCCAACACGGCTTTGACGTTGTCGAAATGGTAGGTCGCGTTCATCGGCGAGCTACCCGCCGTCACTCCCATGCTGCCAAGGGCCGCGGCCCTTGGACAACAGCTCGTCGAGCTCCGCCTTGTCGCGGAACGTGTCCATGCTGCGCCAAAAACCGTCGTACGGCACGGCCAAGACTTCTTTCTTGGCGATCAGCCGCTGAAACGGCTCTAGCACCAGTTCTTCGCCCTCGTTCATGTAGTCGAAAATCTCGCGCCGAAACGCGAAGTAACCGCCGTTGATGCGGATGGGAGAGTCGCCTACGAACTCGAGCCCTTGCAGGTGCCCTTCGGCGTCGGAGCGCACGATGTGAAACGTCTGCGGCACACGCACGCTCAAGAAACTGCCCACTTTGCCGCGTTTCTTGAAGTTGTCGATGTACTCCGTCAGGTTCAGATCGGTGAGCGCATCCGAGTAGTTCGCGAGGAACATTTCGTCCGGCTCTACGTACTGGCGCACGCGCCGTAGGCGTTCGCCGATGGTGGCGCGTTGGCCGGTGTCGACGAACGTGATGCGCCAGTCGCTGATGTCCGTCTTCAGGGTTTGCACGGACTTGCCGCCGTCCGTGAACACGAAATCGTTGTGCAGGCACTCGTCGTAGTTGCGGAAGTAGCTCTTGATGGCCGAGCCCTTGTGCCCCAAACACAAGATGAACTCCTTGTGTCCGAAGTGCGCGTAGTAGCGCATCATGTGCAGCATGATCGGCTGCGAGCCGACCTCGACGAGCGGCTTCGGAATCTGCTCCGAGTAGTCGCGTAGGCGTGTGCCAAGGCCGCCGCAGAACAGAACAACCTTCATTCCGGCTCGCTCCCGCAGCAAACGGCGACGTTACGCATGCCGTGATGCTACTCGAAGCCGCCGCTGCGGGGGAGACCGGAGCCGCCTCGCCGCGTCAGAACAACGGCCGGGCGACCGCCCGCGAAATGCGCTTGCCAGCGCTTGGTGATGCGACTTCAATCGTGCTGTAGAAATGTCCGTGAGCGTCAGCGTCATCATCCCGACGTACAAGTCCGCCGAATGGGTGGGCGAGACGTTGGAGAGCGTCGTGCGCCAAACGTACCCGGCGGACCTGATCGAGATCATCGTGGTCGACGACAAGTCGCCCGACGACAGCGTCGGCGTAGCGCGACGCTTCTTGGAAAAGCACCCATCGCACAAGAGTCAGGTTGTCGCTCACCAGCAAAATCGCGGTACTTCCGCCAACCGCAACTCCGGCTGGAAGCTGGCAACTGGAGACTTCATCCAGTTCTTGGACGCCGATGATCTGCTAGCGCCCTCCAAGATCGAGGTGCAAGCGCGCGCCGCCGAGGCCGCGCCTGCCGACGTCGCTGTAATCTATACCAACTGGCAACGCTACGAGCTCGCGAACGGTAGCTGGCAACCGACGGGAGCCATCAACGCGCCCAGCATCGGTGACGCTCCGCTCGAGCAAATCCTGAACGACCTCGATTTCGGCTTCGTGGGCCCGACCCTGATCCGCAGGTCGTTCGTCGAGAAGGTGGACGGCTTCGCCGAGCGCCCGAACATCGGCGAAGATTGCGACCTGATGATGCGCATGGCGATGGCCGGCGGAGGCTTTCGAGCAGCGCCGTTGGCATCGGCTGCATTCCTCTACCGTCAGTGGCCGAACTCGCTCTGGCGCAACTTCATCAAAAATCCCGTGGCCATGCGCAACACGCTCTACACCTTCCGCAGCGTGGAACAATTCCTGCGTGCGGACAGCCCGGGCGGCAGCCTATCGGAAGCTGCACGGCAAGGCTTGGCCAAGCGCTACTCGCGCTGGCCCGATTTTTTTGCCGAGCACGACCCGGAGACGTTTCGCGAGCTGCTCTCCTGGCTGCAGGGCCTCGGCTACCAGCAGCCGCTCGGCCAAAGCCGCAGCCTCTCACTCTTGTCTCCGTTCATCGGCTACGAGCGGGCCGTGCGTGCTCGTTCCCTCTATCGCAAGTACCTCAGGCGTTCGCCCTAGGAGACGCGCCAATGCTACCCCTCACACTCGGTTCGAACCCCACGGCGCCACTTCGTATCTTGTGCTTGGGGGCGCACAGCGACGACATCGAAATTGGCTGCGGTGGAACGCTGCTGCGGCTGCTCGAAGCCCGTCCCGGGTCGTCGGTCACCTGGGTGGTATTTTCGGCTGACGAGCTGCGCGAGGCCGAAGCGCGCTCGAGCGCCGCCGACTTCCTCGGGGCAGCAGCGGCGTCGCAGGTGATCGTCCACCGCTTCAAGGAAAGCTACTTTCCGCAGGTCGCGTCCGACATCAAAGACAGTTTCGAAGCGCTGAAACGCAGCACCCAGCCGGAGCTCATTTTCGCGCACCACCGGCACGATTTGCATCAAGACCACCGCGTCGTGGCTGAGCTGACCTGGAACACGTTCCGCAATCACTTGGTGCTCGAGTTCGAAATCCCCAAATACGAGGGTGATCTCGGCCAGCCGAGCGTGCTAGTGCCCCTGACGCGCGCGCACGCCACGCGCAAGGTCGAGCTACTGATGAAGCACTTCGCCTCACAGACCAGCCGAGCCTGGTTCAGTCCGGACACGTTTCACGGGCTGATGAGCATCCGCGGCGTCGAGTGCAACGCGCCGGAAGGTCGAGCCGAGGCCTTTCACGCTCGCAAAATCGTGATTTGAGCGACGACAGCTGGCTGTGCCGGCTGCCGTCCCACGACCGGGAAACGTCAGTAGTAGCGGGCCTGCAGCTTGCCGCGACGCTTCGCCATCTGCACGATCTTGCCCACGGTGGTGCTTGGCGTCGTGACCAGGTCGAAACCGCGCGTCACCACTGCCTTGGCGAGCAGCGCCGGCCGGAACTCCAGCCCGATCTCGGCGAGTCCGCTGACTTGCTTGGCCCAAAACTCCTTGTCGAAGGCGTTCTCGACCAGCGCCGGAAGTAGCCAGCGATAGTACTTGTCGGTCATGATCTGAAGCTTGCTCTTCAACTCGTCCGCCGTCAGGTAGACAGAGCCGTAGGTTGCCAGATCGCTGATCAAAGCGCGGTTAATCATACCGAACTTGCGGCTGGCCGAGGTCTGAGTTTCGGCGTGCACGCGTGTGTAGGACAACACCTGATGTATGAAGCCGAAGTCGCTGTCTTGCAGAGCGCCGAAACAGGCCGTGGTGTCAGCGTGCGGGCTCGTGCCGGGGTAAAACGGCTGGTCTTTGCGCAGCAGATCGGAACGGTACAGCAGCGTCGTCGGTGAGCCGAACACGTAGGGTTCGCCCAGCATGGTAGCGCGGCAGATGTCGTAGCCGCTGACGACGTGCTGCTCGTAGTTGAGTCCCTCCCACAGCACCTGATTGCCGGCGATCGAGTACGAGCCAACCAGGCTCACGCGCGGATGAGCGACAGCCAGCTCCACCATTAGCTTCAAGCAGTCCGGATACAGCCAATCGTCGCCGGAGATGACCTTGGTGTAGCGGCTGTCCGGCGCGATCATGCGAAAAGCGTGGTTGTGATTGGCGATCACGCCCAGAAAATCGGTATTGTTGTGCACGCGGACGCGGCTGTCCTTGGCTGCGTAGCTTTGCGCAATCTCGAGCGTGTTGTCCTTACTGCAGTTGTTGACGATGATGTATTCGAAGTTCGTATACGTCTGCTTCAGAACGCTCTCGATGCATTCAGCCAGGTACTCGCCATTGTTGTAAGTGGGCGTGAGTACGCTGACCAAGGGCTGTTCACTCATTTGTCGGTCTCGCCTTTTTTTCCGCCACTGCTCAAGCCGATGCCTTGAGCTTCGTTAGTGCCTGCTCGGCCGCCCGTTCGCCGCTGATGAAGCTCTCGTCGGTCCACATGTAGCCCCAGTCTCCGTAGCGACCGCAGTAGGAGATGCCGACCTCGTCCAGGTACGCATGCACGGTCTTGACGGCCTCCGCGCGCTCCAGGTCGAAGATGATGTTCGCATAGCGCAACAACCGCGCGCCTTTGTACAAGATGTCGTCGCCGTCTTTGATCAGCCCCACCTTGCGCAGATCGCGAATGACCGGCTCGATCATGTCTTCGGGCGCGCCCGTGAGCGGCCGGTATTTGCTGGAGAAATACACCTCCGCCTGGATGCTGCCCGTGCCGTTCGGCACGTTGCTGGCTGCCAGCATGTGCGGGAAGCTGAGGCGCGCGAAGCACAAGTCTTCGTCGTAAAAGTAGGTGATCTGGCCAGGCGATAAATCGTGGCGGTTCAGACCCACGTTCACCAGCACACAGGTGGTGCAAGCCAAACGCTGCGCAGCCGCTCGCACGTCGGGCGGCGCGCTCGGAATCATGCGGATCAGCTCCGGCAGTGGCACAGACGACACCAGGCCCTCGTAGGCCGTGACGAGACCGTTGGCGAACGTCAGTTGGCGCGCTTTGGGATCGACGGACACGAGCTCGTGTCCCAGCTTCAGATTGCCGAGCGGCACGAACTTCTTCAAGTAGGCTAGAAAGCCGCCTTCGCTCGGGTAACGGAAGTGCGTGATGTAGTGCTTTTGCGGGGCCGATACGGACAGCGCGCCAAGCAAGATCTCATCGAGGCTGGGGCGGTACATGCGCGGGCCGAGCCAATCGGTGCTCATGTTCTCGGCGGTGGTGGTGTGGTACTTGCGCGCGTAGGTCATGGGGAAGGTTTCGGCGAACGTGCGCCCGAAGCCGGCCAACAGCCAATCGGCGTAGTTCTTCACCTCGCGCTCCGGTGCGTGCGCCTCTGCCACGAAGTCTGAGATCACCTTGACCACCAGCTCAGCCGGCAGACCGTGCAGGTGCAGCTGCACGGGGTGGGTGGGCCAAAAGCCCTGCCAGTAGTTGGTCAAGTTGACCTGCACCGACTCGTATTTTTGATCGACCGCGTCGGCGAGCAGACCCTGAATACGCTCGTCTTTGGTGAACGAGATGTGCGGGCCCAAGTCGAACAGGAAGCCGTTGTCGACGAACGAGGCGGTATGACCGCCGTGGTAGGGGTTTTTGTCGTAGACGACTGGCTTGATGCCCTCGCCGTGCAGGCGGTACGCCGCACCCATCCCTGCCATCCCGGTGCCCAAAACGACGATGTTTGACATGCAGCGCGTTCTCTCCGTCCGTGTTTATGCTCGGACGGGCCGCGGCGCAATCAGATCATTTTCGCGCCACGACCCGGCGATCGGCTGCTGGAGTCGGCTTAGTTACTACGTCAGGGCGCGATCGGCGCGGGACGCTGACCGGAGCTGCGCGGCGCCGCAGCCTCTGTACGACCCGACCAACGCGCGCACTGCTCACGCCAAAGTTTCTCTACGAGCGGATCACGCACCGGCTGGTCGACGTCGTCGGCCAGAATGGTCGCATCTTTGGGCACGTCGCGACGCAAGACACAGCCCTCCGAAAGCGCGATCGGGATCGCGTCGGTCGCGCGAGCCACGGCCGTATTCTCGATGAGACCGTAGGTGCAGAAACCGCCGATACCGTCGAGCTTCTCGCCGGCCTTGAGGTCGCGCTTGGCGACGGCGACCACCTCAGTGACCGGCCCGCCGAGCGGAGCCACGGTCGCGTCGCGCAGCACGACCGCGCGTCCGATGGTCGACATGATCTGAAGGTGCGGCAGGTGAAACGGCGTGTGCAAGACGTAGAAAGGGCCATCGCCCATCTTGTAGTAAGCCAGCTGAACCTGCTTCAGCTTGTTCGGCTCGTAAACCACCACGAAACCACCCGTGTGCGGAGCCGCGCCCACCGAATAGTCGACGATACCGGTCGCCAGCATCGGCTCCGGGGGCAAGAGGCCTGCGAGGTCTTGCACTTTGGCGCAGGCCGGGCCGTACATGCCGCGTTTGCCGCACTGAAAACCGGTGGCGTTCGCCAGCACGGTCGTTTCCATCGACAGCTTCGTCGCGTCGGCGAACGAGGTGACCTTACGCACGTCTTGATCGTGCGCCTCGGCGAACTTCTGCTGCGTCGCCGGGGTGCGGTAGTAGTCGACCATACCCTTGATGTTGCCGGCCGCCACCACGCGCAGCCCGAGCGTGCGCACGTAGCGAACGAGTGTCATGGCCACGCCCGGCTCGTCACCATCGGTATGAGTGAGCACGACGCCGGCCGAGTCGGCCTTGGTCTTCAGGATCGGACCGAGCAGCGAATCGAGCTCGGCGTTGACCAGCACGACGGGCTTGCCTTGGTCGAACGAGCGCATCGCTACGTGCGCGCTCGCGTCGACGGTGCCCGTGACCTCGACGATGATGTCGATGGCGTTGCAGTCGGTCAACACGGATGCATCGTCGGTCAAGACCGGCTTGCCGGCGACGATGGCCTTTTCGGCTTCGCTCGCGGAGGAGGCCCGCGCCCACTCGCTCACGCCCGCTTCACGGAACGCGCGCTCGCCGGTGGCGATGGTGCGATTCGAAATCGCGGCGAGGCGAATGCCGGCGGGCGGCGTCGCCATCTGTAGGGCTATGGCGCGGCCGGTGGCGCCGGCGCCCACGATGCCAACACGGATCGGCTCACCCTTTGCGGCCCGTTCACGAAGCGCTGTATCGACATTCATGGCTTTACCTCTCGCCTGTTCTCGGTCACCAGCATAGCGCGATATAGTCGGCCACCGTCATGGAGTTCACCGAAACCACACTCGCGGGCGCCTTTCTGGTGAGCCTGAAAAAGATAACCGACGACCGAGGCTACTTTGCGCGGGGATTTTGTCGCGACGAGCTCGAGGCTCACGGCTTGGTCGCCGACATGTTGCAGCTGAATATCGGTTCCAGCCTGAAGAAAGGCACACTGCGCGGCATGCATTTTCAGGCCCGGCCCCACCAAGAGGCCAAATTCGTGCGCTGTACGAAGGGCGCCCTGTTCGACGTGATCGTCGATTTGCGCAACGACTCACCGACGCGCCTCGCGTGGTTCGGCGCGGAGCTGACCCCGGACAACGGCCGCATGTTGTACGTGCCGGAGGGCTTCGCCCACGGCTATCAGACCCTCGTCGACGACACCGAGATGTACTACCTGACGAGCGCCAAATACGCGGCCGGCGCGGCCGGTGGCGTGCGCCACGACGACGCGGCGTTCGGCATCAGCTGGCCGCTGCCCGTCAGTGTGATTTCGGACGCGGACCAGCGTTGGCCCGACTATTCGAGAAGCATCTCGGAGCGGCTGTAGTACTTGCCGCATCATACTAGCCGCTGTAACGGGGGATAATTTGCGGATCACGGCAGCGCGTGAGGAAGCCGGACCTCCGGAGCATCTAGGAAGCGAGCGTCAGTTGGGCGTCAACGGAAATGGCGGGCTACGGGAGGTCCACCCGAGCGCAGTCAGCTACCGGCCGGAAATCGACGGGCTTCGAGCGATCGCGGTAGTACCAGTCGTACTATTTCACGCGCAGCTCGGCTTCAGTGGTGGCTTTATCGGCGTCGACGTCTTCTTCGTCATCTCGGGCTACCTCATCACGTCGCAGATCTTGAAGGAGGGCGAGGCCTTCTCGCTCGGAAATTTCTGGGAGAGGCGCGTTCGGAGAATCTTCCCGGCGGCGAGCGTGATGGTGCTGGCGTCGTTGGTCGCCGCCTGGTTCCTCTTGCTGCCCCTCGATTTCGCGCGCTTCGCTCGTTCGCTGGTCGCCCAGTCGCTGCTGGTCTCGAACGTGTACTTCATGCGCGACATCAACTACTTCGTGACGGACGCGGTGCGACCGTTGCTGCACACCTGGTCGCTCGCGGTCGAAGAACAGTTCTATCTCGTCCTGCCATTCCTCTTGTACGTCTTCAGGCGGGTCGAGCGGAGGAAGCTCGTGTTGATGCTGCTGGCTGCCTCATTGGTATCACTGGCGGCCAGCGCATACGGTGTGCGTTCACACCCCTCACCAACTTTCTACCTCTTGCCGACGCGCGCCTGGGAGTTACTGATCGGTTCGCTGTTGGCAGCACTGCCCGGGTTGCGTCTTGCGCCAAGGGGTCTTAGCGAGGTAGTCGGCGGCGTCGGCCTGTTGGGCATTCTCCTGGCGGCGATCTTCTATCAAACGTCCACGCCGTTCCCTGGCGCGTGGGCTCTCCCGCCCTGCCTCGGCGCGGCGGCCATCATCGTCAGCTCGGTGACGCCCACCCTGGTGAGCCGGCTGCTATCGCTGCCGCCCTTCGTGGCGATCGGGCGGATCTCCTACTCGTTGTACCTGTGGCATTGGCCACTACTGACGTTCGCTCGCTACCAACTGGGCAGCTGGTCGACTCGCGATGGCCTGGTTCTAGTCGTGGTCAGCTGCCTGATGGCCTGGCTGTCCTTGAAGCTCGTCGAGCAGCCGGTTCGGGCCCGACGCTATCTGGTCGGCCGGCGCCCGCTGTTCGCCGCGATGCTTCTCACCGTGACAGCGTTTTTGGGTTCGGGCGTCGCGATCGTGCGGGCCAATGGTGTCGAGTCACGCTGGCGTCCCGAGGCGCTGCAGTACGCCCAAGGCAAGCTCGACTTCGACTTTCGATACGAGCTCTCACTTGATTCAGCGCGCAGGGGTGAGCTGACGACATTGGGAGTCCCCAATGCGGAGCAGCCAATCGAGCTGCTGGTCTGGGGGGACAGTCACGCGATGTCCCTCCTTCACGTAGTCGACGTCGTTTGCCGCGAACGGGGCTTGCGCTGTCTGGCTGCCACCCACTCGTCGACTGCACCCTTGCTCGACTACCCTGGAGTTGGGCAGTTTTCGCTCCAAGATCAGGCATTGCCCTTCAGTCGCGCGATCACCGACTTCGTACGCACGCAAAGGGTGAAGCGAGTCGTGCTCGCAGCGTACTGGTCCAGCCTGACACAAACTTCCCAGCTGCGAGCTTCGTTCAGCCAGACGGTGGACGTGCTGCGGAAAGCCGGGGCGACGGTCATCATCCTAAAGGATGTTCCTGTGCCTGGTTTCGACGTCCCGATCGCGCTGGCGCAGGCCGTCTCTGCCGGTAAAGACCTGGGACAGCTTGGCGCGGATCGCGCCAAGCATGCTGCCGGAAATCGAGCTGTCGACGCTATCATCGACGACCTCGTGGGCTCGGCCGTAGTTGTGGACCCGGCGCCGTGGTTCAGCGCCGGCAGCGGGCCCTACCGTATCCAGAAGGACGGTCATGCCCTGTACTTCGACTTCCACCACCTTTCGATCCACGGTGCCATGCAGCTTCGACCCCTTTTCGAACGCGTGCTCAGCGACGGTTCTTGAGCCACACGAAAGCTAGGGCAGCGCCGACCAGCGCCAAGCAGGCCAGCCCGCGCCACGTCAAACGCGTCGGCACGGACGCGGGTACGCCTACGCTCGACGTTTGAGAAGTTGCCTCGAAGCTCGTGAGTGCGAAATCATCAATCGGCGCCGAGGGAGCTCCACGCCAGAGCCCGATGCCCGGGTTGCCATCGCGGTATACCGTATCGGTCGTCGATGAAAGCGGCTTGCCGTTGATGAAGGTCGTGATCACGGACCCGACGATTTGAGCCTTCACGACGTCCCCATCGTGTAGCCCACCAGCGACCCGGCCGGGCCCGCCCGCTGGGTCGATGACCGTGAAGTCACTCTTCGGCCCGTTCCAGCGCACGATACTGGCGTACGAACCATCGTAGGCGAAATTGCACTCGTAGCCGCGCGCGCTATGCGCAGAGTCGGACCACCGAAGCAAAATTTCAACTTCGTGCGTGGTACCGCCGGTCGCGGGATCTCGATGAACCACGGCCGATGCCGACTGGTCCGGAGGAAACCCAGAAAGGTAGGCGTACGAGTCGTCGAAGCCGCCGTTGCCGGTTTGTGTCCCGTAAGCCAAGCCGCGGGCGGTCGCCACGTGAGCCCAATCCAAGCCATCGTGTCGCCAGGCTCCCGCTTCGGAGATGGGCGACTCTACGAGGTTGAAGTCCGTACTGTAAGTGACGGCCGCTCGTGCTTCGGAAGCGATCACGGCGAGCGCCGCGACCGCAGACACGACACTCAAGGCTCGCAGGTTCATGCTGCGTCGTTAACATCGCGCTCGTTTCACGACCAGGCCCAGAAAAGTGACGGCTGCGCGACCGAAGCGCGACGTTGGGGTGTGCCGAAGCAGTGCCGCTACTTCGACAGCGGCGTCGCAACGTAGCTCGTGAATGCGTAGTCGTCCAGCGGAGCAGAGGGTGCTCCGCGCCACATTCCGATGCCTGGGTTGCCCTGCTTGATGACGGCGTCCGTCGTGGTTTGGATCTGAGTGCCGTTGACGAACGTCGTGATGACCGAGCCGATGATCTGCGCCTTGACCACGTCGCCATCGTGCAACCCGCCGGGGACTTTGCCGGTACCGCCCGCCCCGTCGATGACCGTGAAGTCACTCTTGGCGCCGTTCCAGCGAACTATGCTCGCGTAGGTACCGTCGTAGGCGAAGTTACATTCGTAGCCGCTCGCACTATGTGGGGCGTCCGACCAACGCAGAAGTATCTCCACCTCGTGGGTCGTGCCGCCGCTGACCGCCGGATCCCGATGTACGACTGCAGACGCGGCTTGGTCAGGCGGGAAACCGGATAGGTAGGCGTAAGCATCATCGAACCCGCCGTTTCCGGTCTGCGTGCCATAGGCCAGGCCCTTTGCCGTGGCGATCGTTGCCCAGTCGAGACCGGTATGCTTCCAGACGCCTTGCTCCGAGATCGGGGACTCGGTCAGATTGAAGTCGGTGCTGTACGAGCCCTGGACGGTTGAGCCACCAGCGGCCATGCCACCGCCGGCGGACGAGCCGCCAGTACCGCCCGCGCCACCACCTGCCGAAGTTCCTGCGCCGTTCTGGCCCGCTCGGCCGGCTTCGGCTTGGCCACCGCCGCTGTTGCCGCCACCACCTCGAGCACCTGCTGCGTTGCCGCCTGCTGCGTTGCCGCCTGCTGCGTTGCCGCTTGCCGCGTTGCCGCCTGCCGCATTGCCGCCTGCAGCGTTGCCGCCTGCCGCGTTGCCGCCTGCAGCGTTGCCGCCTGCAGCGTTGCCGCCTGCCGCGTGACCGCCTGCAGCGTTGCCGCCTGCAGCGTTGCCGCCTGCAGCGTGACCGCCCGCCGCGATGCCCGCTGTGCCTGCGGCGGCAGCGTCGGGGCGTTGCGCGGACGACGCGCTGCCGCAACCCGAGCACGCGGAGCCGACCAGAGCGAAAACCAGGCCGACCAGGAACGTCGACCGGGGGCTGGCGACGAGATTCATACGCCCACCTCGTCGTCTGCGTCGGCGTAAAGATACAAGAAGCTTAAGCGGAGATTGAACCGGTTGTACGCCAGCATGGGGGTCGCCGTGCGCGCCAGCGTTTCACCGCCACACGACAACGTCAAACCCGATCGAAGTCATCGGTAGTTTTCTCGCGCGGCCCGCGTGAACGCGCCGCACGAGATCGTTTTCTCATTTAGGGAACCGACGTCGCCGCGAAACGCGTGAAGCCGTAGTCGCCGGAGAAGGCTCCGCTCGGGGAGCCTCGCCAGAAACCCATACCCGGATTCCCGCTGCTGAATGTCGAGTCCGTAACGCTCGCGATCTGGCTGCCGTTCAACGTCATGATGATGGTGCTACCGACGATTTGCGCGCGCAGCGTGTCACCTTCGTGGACGCCGGAAGGAGCACTGCCTTGCATCAAGGGGGTGAAGCTACCGAGCGGGCCGTTCCAGCGCACGATCTGCGCGTAGCTGCCGTCGTACGACAGGTTGCATTCGTAGCCGTGCGCGTCATGCGCGGAGTCGGACCAACGCAGTAGTATCTCGACCTCGTGTGAGGTGCTGCGGTCAATCGCAGCGTCTAGGTGAATTACACCACTAGCCGCTTGATCCGGAGGGAAGCCGGTCAGATGCGCGTACGAGTCGTCGTAGCCGCCATTGCCCGTTTGGGTGCCGTAAGCGAGACCGCCAGAGGTGTTGACCAGCGCCCAGTCGAGCCCGAAATGCTTCCAGACCCCGCCCTCGGAGATGGGCGACTCGACCAGATTGAAATCGCTCGCATACGTCACGCCGCCGCCCGCGGCAGTTACCGTAACGCTTGCGTTACCGCTCTTTCCCGCGCTCGTTGCGGTGATCGTGAACGTTCCCGGACTGCTGCCGGCGGAGAAGAGGCCGCTGGCATTGATGGAGCCACCCCCCGAAGCTGCCCAGCTAAAGCCAGGTTGGCTGACCAATGCGCTACCGAATTGGTCACGCGCCGACGCGCCAAACTGCTGCGTGCCGGAAGCTGCGACGTTCACGCTCGCGGGGCTCACGGCAATACTGCTGAAGACCTGGCTCACGACCACGTTCACGCTGCTCGTCACGCTGAGCCCGCCAGCGTCGCGAACCGTCGCCACCAAGCTGTAGCTACCGGCAGCGCCAAACGTCACGGTCGTGCTCTTGGCAGCGTTCGTGCCGTTCGCCGAGAAGCTCACGGCGCCTGGCGGTGTGCCAGCGGTTGCCCAGCTGTAGGCCAGGCTGGCCTCGCCGGCGTCGTCAGCACCGAGTACGCTGAGCGCCGTGCTGGTGCCCGTCACAGTACTGGGGTTCGCCGCGGCCGCGCTCGCGATGGTCGGAGCTTGATTGCCGCCACCGCCGCCCCCTGCCGAGAGGATTTCGATGCCGTTCGACTTGGCGTTATCGACGACGCTGACGTACTGCACCGTGATCTGACCAGCGGCCGAGGCGTTGCTCGAAAAGTCGCGCACGAGCGCCTTGTTGGGGCCGACGGTAGCGACGATGTCCAGATTGGTAAGCACCTGCGTGCCGTTCACGGAAACGTTGAATTTTCGCGAGCCCGCCGCCGTGAAGAAGATCTCGGCGAAGTGCAGGCGCACGGTGTAGCTGGCTCCGGGCGTCAGGCTGCCGAAGGTGTAGCTGAAGTTGCCGAAGCGCTCGGACTGGTACACGGCCGCCGGAGCGGCGTTGGCGACCCCGCTCGTGGAGACGACGCTCGTCGTCGAAAAGGAGCTGCCACCCGCGACGAACTGATCGGCCGAAAACGGGCTCACCGCGCCGCCGCCACTGTCGATCTGGTAGACGGCGCTCGGCGCACCTCCGGAGGTGGTTACGCTAACGCTCGCCGTTCCAGTCACGCTGCCGTTGCTGGCATTGACGGTAAACGGGCCGCCAGCGCTGCCGCCCGCCGTGAACGAGCCGCTGGCGCTGATCGAACCGCCGCCCGTCACCGTCCACGCGAAGCTCGGCTGAGTCGCGAGCGCGCTGCCGAATTGGTCGCGCGCGCTTGCCACGAATTGCTGGATGCCCCCGGTTTGCACACTGGCCGTCGCAGGCGACACGCCAATGCTCGTCAGACGCTGGCTCACGACCACGCTCACGCTGCTGGTTGCACTCAGGCCCGCAGCGTCGCGCACGGTGGCTTGAAGCGAATAGCTACCTGCAGCTCCGAAAGTCGCGGTGGTGTGCTTGGCGGCGTTCGTGCCGTTGGCAGAGAACGTTACGCTTCCGGGAGGCGCGCCCGTGGTCGCCCACGAATAAGTGAGGTTGGCCTCGCCGCCGTCGTCGGCGCCGAGCACGCTGAGCGCCGTGGTCGTACCGGTAACGGCGCTGGGGCTCGCCGCAGCTGCCGTGGCGATGGTCGGCGCTTGGTTGCTCGTTCCACCAGTCGTCGACAGGATCTCGATGCCGCTCGACTTGGCGTTGTCGACGACGCCGACGTACTGCACCGTGATCTGCCCGCTGGTCGATGCGTTGCTCGTAAAGTCCAGCACGAGCGCCTTGTTGGCGCCCACGGTGGCGAAGATATCGAGATTGGAGATCACCTGCGCGCCGTTCACCGACACGTTGAATTTTCTCGAGCCGGCCGAGGTGAAGTAGATCTCGGCGAAGTGCAGCCGCACCGTGTAACTGGCTCCTGGCGTCAAGTTGCCGAACGTATAAGTGAAATTGCCGAAGAGCTCGGATTGGTAGACCGCGGCGGGCGCGGCGTTGGCGACCCCGCTCGTCGAAACGGCTGTCGTAGTCGAGTGCGGGCTTCCGCCGACCACGAACTGGTCGGCAGCAAATGGGCTCACCGCCCCGCCGCCGCTGTCGATTTGATACACGGGCGTCGTAAGTGAGCTCTGCTCGGCACTAACACGCTCCGCTTCGTCACCGACGTCGGCCGCGCACCCGAGCACGAAGATGGTCGCGAGTAGCGGTAGCAGCGTCGCTATGGCGCGCAGCCGGCGCGCAATCCACTTGGCAAAGACATTCGATTGCATGTGACCTCGTGTTCTGAAGCGTCAAGACTCGACGGGCCCTGAGCAACAAGCATGCCGCTTGAGTCAGATCCCTCGGCATCGGCGCCAGCAATGCACGCTCAACGGTCCATCCGTCAACGCTTTAAGGCCCAGACATGCGCGAGCATGCGCGAATTTGTCGGGACGAGACACACATGTGCCCAGAGGCCAAATTGTACGAGCGCCTCAAAGTCTGCGGCGCATTTGCGCGCACACCACTAAACGCATTATCGACGCTGCTCGAACAGTCGAATCTGCTCTTCAGTCGTCTCGCGCACGGGTCGACCTTCGCTGTACGCCTTGTACCAGTCCACGACCCAAGCCAGCGCGTCGCTCAAACCGATGCGCGGCTGCCAACCCAGGCGCGCGCGCGCCTTCGACGAATCGAGCTTGAGAAAATGTGCTTCGTGCGGGTGTTGGCGTGCATCGAGTTGCCAAGTGGCGCCCCCACCCCAACGGCCAGCCAGGTTTTCGACGAGCCATTGGACCGGCTTGGCGTCGTCGTCGACAGGCCCAAAGTTCCAGCCTTCGGCGAAGGCCGGGCCCTCTTTGAATAGCCGCTCTGCGAGCAGCAAATAGCCACTCAGCGGCTCGAGCACGAATTGCCAAGGCCGGGTCGCGCCGGGGCTGCGCAGGCTCACCGGCTCGGCTTTGGAAAACGCGCGCAGCACGTCGGGAATCAACTGGTCGCGTGTCCAATCGCCTCCACCGATCACGTTGCCTGCGCGCGCGCTACCGAGCGCGACACCGTGTTTGGCGTAACTCTCCGCGGCGAAGAACGACGCACGAAACGCAGACGTGACCAGCTCCGAGCAACCTTTGCTGTTGGAGTACGGATCGTGCCCGCCCATCGGCTCGTCTTCACGGTACCCCCAAACCCACTCGCGGTTCTCGTAGCACTTGTCCGTCGTCACGTTGACGACCGAGCGTACTCCGGGGCAGAGCCTGACCGCCTCGAGCACGTTGACGGTGCCCATCACGTTCGTCTCGTAGGTCTCGCGCGGATCGTCGTAAGAGGCGCGCACCACGGATTGCGCGGCCAAGTGCAATACGATCTCCGGACGCTGCTCTGTCACGACGCGCTTGAAGAGCTCGAAGTCGCGCACATCGCCGACGATCGAAGTCATGCCCTCGGCCACGTTGGCGAGCACGAAGTGACTCGGCTCGGTCGGAGGCGACAAAGCGTAGCCGCACACCTCGGCGCCGAGCCGTTGCAGCCACAGGCTGAGCCAACTGCCCTTGAACCCGGTGTGCCCGGTGATGAGCACCCGCTTGCCCTTCCAAAATTCCAAGTCCATCGGCTGCCTCTGGCCGCTCCTCTTACCTCAGCGGCGCCACAGCGTCCCTGGGAGCCCCATCCGACCCCCAAATGGAGAAAAATCGACACGCAGCTGACCCACGGAAATGATTCAGAAACTCCTGGTCGGTCGGCCCGTTTTTCCTCGGAACTGAGCTGACGCTCATTGACGCCGGGCGGAAGGTAGCTTGATCTGCGACATTATGACTCATGTCACGCGAGCATTCGCTCTTCTGGGTGCGGTGGCTGCAGTAGCGCTCCTTCCCGCTACGGCCTTGGCTGACGGGCACGAGGGGCGCGGGCACGGCCACGGCGCCTCGGCGGTTCCAGAGATCAACGGCTCCAACGCGGCGGTGGCGCTTGCACTGGTCGCCGGTGGCGCTGCTGTGGTCCTCGGACGTCGCCGCCGTCAGGCTCGCTGATTCAGCTAGGCGCCTTGGGACGGGTGCCCGCTCTTGATGGAGCGCGCGGCTAGGTGCGCCTGAGCGTCTTCGGGCGTGCGGCCGCAGGCGGCGCATTGCTGCTCGCTGAGTATGGCGTCATTGGGGTCTGCTTCGACGGCGGAGACCTTTGGCGCCGGGGAGGCTGGCTGGCGGGTCTGGCCAACGCCGGGCAGGTGTTCACCGCGCTGATCATCATGTTCACGGCTGGCTGCCTGGTGCACTACCGCCAGCTGTTGCGCGCGGTGGCCGAAGTCTCCACGTCTTCTTCTGCACCGAGCCTAGGTTGGGGGTGCGCGCACCTCGCCTTGTACGGGCTGAGCCTATGCGCCGCGTTCGCGATCTTCGGTGTGCGTCGGCCACACGAAGTCGAGCTGTTGCTGGTAGCTCTCGGGGCCGTCGCAGGCGTAGGCGCGCTAGCAGCGCTGATGCGCGCCCTGTTCGGCAGCTCGGCGCTACAGCTCACCAAAGTGCTGGCGCGAGCGATGGCGGCGGGTGCGTTGCTCGCGGTGTTGGCCTGGCAAGCGGGCGTGCGCTTTCAAGACGCCTGGCCGCGCCTGGCGCGCATCACGCTGACCTTCACGGCCTGGTTGCTGGGCAAGCTGAGCGGCGAGCGCATCTACGTCGACTACGCTTATGCCGAGCTAGGGCTGCGCGACTTCGACGTGCAGATCCAAGCGGGCTGCTCCGGCGTCGAAGGCATCGGGCTAGTCTTGGTGTTCGTCGCCGGCTACATCTATCGTTTTCGGAGCGAGCTTCGGATCTGGCGCGCGCTCTGGCTGCTGCCAGTTGCGGTGGCCTTGGCTTGGCTGGCCAATGCCTTCAGATTGGTGGCGCTGGTCGCGATCGGCGCCTGGGGCGCGCCCGCGGTGGCGCTCGGCGGCTTTCACTCCAAAGCGGGTTGGGTGCTGTTCTGCGGCGTTAGCCTGGCGCTCGTGCTGCTGCTGAACCATGTGCGCTGGTTTAGGCGCGGCGCCGCCGCGGCACCCGCCGGAGCGACGCACAATCCGACGGCCGGCTACTGCATGCCGTTCCTGAGCCTGATCGCGCTGAGCTTGGTCAGTGGTCTGTTCGTGGCCGGGCAGCTCGACCGCTTGTACGTATTGCGGCTTTTGGCCGCGCTGGCCGCGCTGGCTTGGGCGCGCCGCTATTGGCCCGAGCTCCGGCCGTCGTGGTCATGGCCCGCCCTGGCTTGGGGCGGGTTGATAGGCGCGCTGTGGCTGCTGCTCTTGCCGCAAGACGTCGACGCCAACCGAGCCATGCACGCCGAGCTTGCTCGCTTGGGGACGCCGCTCGGCATGGCTTGGCTTGCGTGCCGGGTCTTGGGCAGCGTGCTGATCGTGCCCGTCGTCGAAGAGCTGGCCTTTCGCGGCTTCTTGCTGCGCCGGCTGGCGTCGCGCGAGTTCGAGACGGTGTCCTACCGAGACGTGAGCGGCTTCGGCGTCGCCGGCTCGGCGCTGGTTTTCGGGGCGCTGCATTCGTCTTGGCTGCTCGGCAGCTTGGCGGGCGTCGCGTACGCACTCGCGGCGCGGCGGCGCGGCTTGCTGGCCGACGCCGTGCTAGCGCACGCGGCGACGAACGTCTTGCTCGCGGGCTGGGCGCTCGGGGCTGCCCGCTTCGATCTGCTCTGCTGAGGCCGGGTCGGTCTCGCTCCCCGCGCTCGCTCCCGCGTCGAAGGGTGGCGACTCGAACCCTCCCGGTATAGCCTGAGTCTCGTGGATGCTCTTTCCCAGCCCAGCTCGGCAGGCTTCGCGTCCGAGCTCATCAAGCTGCTGGTGCAAGTTGCCTGGGCGGATCACGACGTGGCCGCCGCCGAGGCAGAGTCGCTGGTCGCGTTTGCCAAACGCCAGGGTTTGCCGCAGCAAGAGCTCGACGCGCTGCAGGCGATGCTCACCGGCCGAACGCCGCTCATTCCACCCAACCTCGCCGTCTTGAAACCGCGCCGCACCGACGTGCTCCGCGCCGTCAAAGAGCTGCTGCTATCGGACCTAGAAATCGCCGAAGAAGAAGAAGCGATTCTCAGCCAGATCGCCAGTCTGTTGGCTTAGCGCTCGAAATCACGAGCACCTGACGGGTGGCGCGGGTCCCGTCAGGTTGTTGCCGCCTAGCTCTCGTCCAATTCTTCGTCTTCGTCTTCGCCGTTGTCTTCGGCTTCGCGGGCGGCCTTCTCTTCGTGATCGGGAGCACGCAGCTTGTAGCCGGAGCCGCGCAGAGTTTCGAGCGGCAGCGCGTCGCCGAGCTTGGCGCGCAGGCGCCGCACGTGAATGTCGACGGTGCGCGGGCCACCTTCGTAGCGGTTGCCCCAGACGCGCGCGAGCAAGTGCTCACGCGACAACACCTTGCCGCGCCGTTCGCACAAGTAGGCGAGCAGCGCGAACTCTTTGGCGGTGAGCGCGATGGGTCGACCATCGACGAATACTTCGTGACCGGCCTTGTCGACCACGATGCCTGCGACCTTGTGTCGCTCTTCCGTGGCGAACTCGCTCCGGCGCCATTCCAGCGCTCGGATGCGACCGTAAAGTTCTTCGGGAACGTACGGATGCAGCACGAAATCATCGAAACCCGTGGACGGGTCGATGCGGGCAATTTGCCCGACTGTTACGGCAATGATCGCGCCGACGTTGTCGAAATACGGTTCCTTTCGGACCGCTCTGAGGGCAGCGACGGCTAGGTCCGGGCGGTCGAGCGCCTCGAAAACCAGTGCGCGTGGGCGCACTTCCAGCTCGTCGTCGTCTTCTTGGATGAGCTCGACCGGGTCGTCCCACAGGTCGAGTGTTCTTACCGTCGCGCCTAGTTGGCGCAACGTGGATGAAGCGCCTTCTTCACGCTCGAGCATCGGTCCGTGACCGATGACAGCGACGAAGCTTTTGGCTCGGGAATGCTCAGATTTCAGTGCCACCGACGGTTATCCGTGAGATTTTGATGGTTGGGCAACCCACGCCAACGGGGACACTTTGGCCGTCTTTGCCACAGGTCCAATTACCGTCGGAGAGAGCCACATCGTTACCCAGCTGAGATACCTCGCGGAGTGTTTCGGGACCGTTGCCAATAAGATTCACGCCTTTCAAGGGTGTCGTCAGTTTTCCGTCCTCGATCAGGTAGCTCTCGGTCAGCGAGAAGACGAAGTCCCCGTTCGAGATGTCAACCTGGCCCCCTCCAAAAGTCTTGGCGTAAATGCCGCGTTTTACGCTCTTGAGCATCTCTTCCGGGTCATGCGGACCTGCCAAAAGCACCGTATTTGTCATGCGGGGCATGGGAGAGGCGGCGAAGCTTTCGCGGCGCCCGTTACCCGTAGGGGTGACGCCGAAGTGCCTTGAAGAGAGACGGTCCTGCATGTAGCCGCGCAGAATGCCGTTCTCGATCAGCACCGAGCGCTCGGGCGTCAGGCCTTCGTCGTCGACGTTGATGGAGCCACGGCTCTGGAGGAGCGTGGCGTCGTCGACCACCGTGCACAGCTCGCTCGCGACGACTTCGCCGATTTTGCCGCTGTAGTTGCTGGTCTTTTTGCGGTTGAAGTCGGCTTCCAAACCGTGCCCGACGGCTTCGTGCAAGAGAATGCCGCTGTCGCCCGGCGCGAGCACGACCTCCATTTGGCCGGCTGGCGCCGGTCGCGCATCCAACAAGACGAGCGCCTGCTGGGCGGCGATGCGCGCGTGGTCCTCAGGTGATTTGCCGGCGAAATAGCCGAGCGTCATGCGACCGCCGCCGCCGCTGCGACCCGACTCGCGCTTGCCGTCTTTCTCGGCCACCGCGTTGATGCCGAAGCGCAGCATGGGCTGGAAGTCTCGGACCATGCGCCCGTCGCTGGTGGCGATCAGAATTTCGCGCACTTCTTCGGAAAACGACGCCGAGGCCTTGATGATGCGCGAATCGAAAGCCAAGACGGCGTTACTGGCGCGCTCCAAAAGCTCGCGCTTTTCGCTGCCCGGAACGTCGAGCGTCGTTCGCTCGAGGCGATAACGGTCCGCGACGTCACGACGTTCGAGCCGCACTGGATCGATGGTCTTGCCGCCGTCGGCGATGCGGGCGGCGGTTTCGGCCGCGCGCTTCATGGCGTCGAATTCCATGTCTTCGACGTAGGCGTAGCCGGTGGCGTCGCCCTTCTGTACGCGCACGCCAACGCCGAGGCTCACGCCGCGCGAGGCGCTGCGCAAAATACCTTCTTCGAAGTTGAGGCCGCCGCCGGCGCGGTACTCGAAGAACAGGTCGGCGTAGTCGCCGCCTTTCGACAGGGCCACCGTCAAAAGCCGGGTGCACAGCGCTTCGTCGATGTTTACCGGACCACCGGCGGCGAAAGGCGCGCGGTAGGCGCCGCTAAGGCTCGAATCGGGTTGCACCACATCAGCATTGTACCCCTCGCCTCATCAATCAAGGGGGGTCAGGCGAATGGATCCGCGTGCCAAACTTTCTCGAGAAATCGAGAAACTTCGGCCAGCACCCGGCCGAGCGTCGCCTAGTCAAGCGCGCCGGTATTCGAAACCCGCCTTGGTGAGCTCCGCTTCGACCGCCACGATGTGGTCGGTGCCGTTGGTCTCAATCACGAGCTCTACGCGCGTCTGCCCCAGCTCGAGCCCCGAAAACGCCCGGTCGTGCTCGATGCTGACGATGTTGGCGCGCGCCGCCGCCACCGCACCGGTGATGCCGTGCAGAGTGCCGGCGACGTCAGGGGCCATCACGTAAAGGCGGCACAACCTGCCGCTCTTGACCAAGCCGCGCTGAATCACGCGCGACATCAGGTTCACGTCGATGTTACCCCCTGAAATCACGACCACGACGCGCCGCCCGGCGAGGCCCAAGTCGCGGTGCAAAAGCGCCGCCAAACCGACCGCGCCTGCGCCCTCCGCCACGGTGCGCTCGCGCTCGAGCAGCAGCAAAATGGCTTCGGCGATCTCTTCTTCGTCGACGAGCACGATCTCGTCGACGAGCTTTTTCACGATTTGGCGCGTGAGCTGGCCGACGCGGCGCACCGCAATGCCGTCGGCGATGGTCTTGCCACCGGGCAGCGCCGTGGGTGGCAGCGACGCCGGCATTTCGGACTCCAGAGCGCGTCTCATGCCGGGAAAGGTGCGCGACTCGACGCCGATGATACGAAGCTCCGGCTTTTTTTCGCGTAGCACCGTAGCGATGCCGGCGATCAGGCCTCCCCCACCCACAGGCACGATCACGGCGTCGAAGTCTTCGAGCTGTTCCAAAAGCTCGAGGCCGATGGTGCCCTGGCCAGCCATCACCTCGAGATCGTCGAATGGATGCACGTAGATGGCGCCGGTCTCGGTCGCGAGCTCGGCGGCGCGCTCGGCGGCGTCGTCGTAGCCGGCTCCGAACAAGAGCACCTTCGCACCGTGACCTTCGGTGGCTTGCACCTTCACGAGCGGCGTCGCTTCGGGCATGACGACCGTGGCGACAACCCCCAAGCGTGACGCGTGCAGCGCGACGGCTTGCGCATGATTTCCGGCGCTTGCGGTGATGACGCCGCGGGCGCGTTCTGCTTCGGAGAGGGTAAGTAGCCGCGCGGCCGCCCCGCGCTCCTTGAAGGAGCCCGTAAACTGGAGGTTTTCGAGCTTCAGGTGCACCTGGCAGCCCGCGAGCCGCGACAACGCCGCGCTCTCGCTCAGCGGAGTGCGCCGCACCCTGCCCGCTATCCGGAGCTGGGCGCGCTCGACATCGGCGAAGGAGAGCACTTTGCAAGGAAATGTAGCACGCGAGCGGAGCGCCGTGCGGCCTGCGAACTGCGCTGCACACCTTGACCAACCCCGCGAAAGTTCGTAGGATTTGGCGCTTCGGATGGTTTCGGCACGGCCCCCGAACCTACCATCCGAGCAGAAGCTTTGTCGTCCATCGAGCGCGAGAAGATCGTCCAGGCCGCCCAGAAGTACATCGAGAAAAAGAAGTACGACCGGGCGATCGTGGAATACCAGAGGATCGTTCAGGAGGATCCGAACGACGCTCGCACGCTTTTGAAGATTGGCGACCTTCAAGCGCGCCTATCCGCGTACCCCGAAGCCATCGCTACCTACGATCGCGTGGGTCAGTTCTACGCCTCGCAAGGCTTCGCGCTCAAAGCCATCGCGGTCTATAAGCAGATTCGCGAGCTGATCAAAAAGCACGCGCCCGACTTGGCCGATCGCTACGGGCACATCGTGCCCAAGCTGGCCGACATTTATACGCAGCTTGGCTTGACCAGCGACGCGCTGGCGGCGTGGGACGAAGTCGCCACCCGCCTGCAGCGCGCCAGCCGCGACCGCGACGCCATCGAGGTGTTCCGCAAGATGGTCGAGCTGGACGCCGGCAATCCGCTGCCGCATCTGCGGCTGGCCGAAGCCTGCTGTCGTGTCCAATCGCTCGACGAAGCTATCGAGTCGTTTTGGACAGCTGCCGAGCTCCTTTTGAACCTCGAGCGCGCCGACGATGCGCTCAAGGTCGTCGAGCGTATCCTGCATTTTCGGCCGGATGCTCGCTTCGCGCGCGTCGCGGCCGAGCTGTATTTGGGTCGTGCCACCCGCGAAGACGGCATGCAGGCGCTGGCCAAACTGCAGATCTGCTTCCAGGCGGATCCCAAGGATCTCGAAACGCTCGGCCTGCTCGCGCAAGCCTTCACGCTGATCGGTCAAGAAGCCAAGGCGGTCGAGGTTTACAAAGAGATGGCTCGCCTGGCGCGCGAGCAGAACAAGACCGATCTGTACGCGCAGCTGCTGGGCCATCTGCGGCAGGTCGCGCCCAGCGACGACCAGGTCGCGGCCTTCGACAGCGTGATGCCGGCGGCGCACTCGGTGCGAGCGATGGAGCAGTCGCACTCCTCACTGTCGGACTCCGAGGTCGAGCTGCTGGAGGACTCGCAGAATTTCGAGCCCGCGGCTCCCGTTCCGTCGAGGCTCCCGGAGCCGCGTCAGCGTCTGGTCAGCGCGCCCGACGTGGTGGTGGTCGACGAACAGATCGAGGTCGCCGAGGAGCTGAACGATCCGAGCTCGTTCGATGCGCGCGGTCACGCTCGCAAAGCCATTGTCGACGCGGAGTCTTTCCGCAAGCTGCGCCTGTATCCGAAGGCGATCGAAGCGTTGCACATCGCGCTCGAGATCGACCCGCGTTCGCTCGAAATTCGCGAAAAATTGCGCGAATTGCTGCAAGAATCAGGCGACCCCGGCTCGGCCCAGCAAGAGACCATCAACGTCGCGCAGCTCTACTTCGAGGCCGGCAACTCCGGGCACGCCGAAGGGCTCTTGGCGCAGGTGCTCGAAGTCGACCCCGAGAACCACGACGCGCTCTTGCTCTGGGAGCAGTTGGCGACCGGCTCGGGCCCCTACAACGAAGAGGTCGACGACGGCCGCACGCGCGTCGTGGGCGCACACGACATGCCGGGTTCGCAGCCCGACCAATTCGATCCCAACGAGCCGCTGCCGTCTTACGACCTCGAAGAGGTCAGCGCCGAACAGGCGATGCACAGCGAGCCCGGCCGCAGCTCGGGCAAGCGCTCGCTGTCGGCGATGGATGATCCGTTCGGTGCCCCCGGCGGCGACGAGCCGCTGCCGAGCTTCCCGCTCGGGTCGCAGCCCGACGACGACCTGGGCGTCGGCAACGAGCCAACCACCGACGTTACCGAGCTTGCCCAGTACGACGACGAAGAAGAGATCTCGGTCGTCGAAGACTTCATTCCTCCGCCCGCGTTTGCCGCGGCCGCAGCCGTCGAACCCAGCTACGAAGGCCTGGAAGACGTGCTCGACGAGGCCGAGTTCTTTGCGGCGCGCGGCCTGTTCGAGGACGCCAAGACCATCTTGCTCGAGCAGCTCGGACGCACGCCAAACCACAAGCTCGTGCTCGAGCGGCTGAGCGAGATCGAGGCGCAGCTGACGAGCTCGGGCGAAAGCCAAACCAAGGAGCGCTCACGGCTGAGCGACCACGCCAACAGCCAAGACGTCGACCAGGCGCTCGAGGCGCTCGAGGCCATTCCGGAGAGCTTCTCGGCAGAGTCGCGGCAATCGCTGTCGTCGACCCAAGACATCGATGTCGACCAAGTCTTCGCGAAGTTCAAGGCGGGCGTGAAGGCTCAGGTTGCCGAGAACGACAGCGCGACGCACTACGACCTCGGCGTGGCTTACAAAGAGATGGGGCTTTTGCCCGACGCCGTGGGCGAGTTCGAGATGGCTGGTCGCGACGCGACGCGCGAGTGCATGTGCTTCGCGATGATCGGCCTCATCTACCTGGAGCAAAACCAGCTCGACCGCGCCGCCGAAGCCTACGTGCGCGCGCTCTCGGCCGCGCAAAAGACGGTCGAGCAAGAGATGAGTCTCTATTACGACCTTGGCAA
>Ga0307516_10001843_pt1 | contig 29098 bp, 31 predicted proteins | sample 19_EM_MG_FD_203310 | JGI IMG/M metagenome (GOLD analysis project Ga0307516, IMG submission 203310) | Populus trichocarpa ectomycorrhiza microbial communities from riparian zone in the Pacific Northwest, United States - 19_EM | ecosystem: Host-associated > Plants > Roots > Unclassified | place... | reverse complement strand
ATAATAAAATAATGTCCCCCCCCCCCCCCCCCCCCCCCCCCATTTATCCAGGCAGTTAACTAGGTAGGTCCGTGGGTGCGTGTGGGTATGACATTTTTATTTTCTGCTTTATGCTGATTGTTTCGGGCTCTGAGTATATGCTTGGAAGAGCCTCGTTCTCCATTCTGAATTTGACCGAAATGAGTAGGTGCACTTTTTCCCGCATCGCTGCCTGTTGTTTATATAGTACAAGTCACGACCGTGGCTGGTGGTCGAGGCGATGATGGTCTTGTGTGATGGACAGTGGTGGTGGCGTGAGAAAGGTGCGGCACCTGATGGCAGTTGACGGGTTGTGGTCATCGGAGGCCAGCGACGTTAACCGCCGCAAAAAAACCCCTGGCTGCCGGAGTGCTGCCAGTTACGATTGCTGTGAAGACAGCCCCTACCGTCGGCGTTTTAATCCTCACACTTCCAGCCAGCCGGAGCCGCGTCGACTCCCATCTCTCCGCGAGTGCCTTCATTCCAGCTGTATGCACCTTCTGCTGTGCTGCTGCTACCCACCCATGCCGCCTCCTCCACCACCCCTGTGTCACGTGTGGAGCCGCTGCACGCCTGTGTATACGTAGACTTGCCATTCTTTGCAGCCGATATCTCCCTCCCCCCACCTCTTCTTCATCGCTGACAAATCCGCCGCCACCTTCTCCGCCTCTCGCTTCTCGGCTGCCACCGTCTTCTTCCACCCTCCTTTCTTCTTCCTCAGCCACGCCAGCGCTGGAGTCCATCGCCACGCTGCGTAAGGCCAGGCCGGGTATCGTCATCGAAATCCGATGGTGCCCAGCGCACAAGGGTGTCGCCGGAAACGAAAAAGCGGATGAGTGGGCCAAGGCGGCAGCAGAGCAGGCAGGCAACCACAGACCCATCCCCCGATCTCTCGCCAACCTCCAGCGGGAGATTTCGGAGAAGTGGTGGGTGGAGGCACGCCAGTGGGCTGGAGGCCGGACCTCGAAGGCGAAGTACCGCATGCCAGTGAGCCAGAAGCCCGACGGCGCGGTGGCTAGTAGCTCCAAGAGGCTCGCCTCACGGTTCTACCAGATCAAGACAGGGCACTGCCTAACCGGGCAGTACCCCAACTGAACGAAGAACCGATCCGCCCCACAGTGCTGGTGGTGCCGATATCGGACGCAGACCCGGGACCACCTCTTCGAAGAGTGCCCCGAGTGGAAGCCGCAGCAGAAGATCCTGTGGGTGGAGGTGAAGAAGGAGATTGGGAGGTGGAAAGACCTGTGGAAGGTGCGGAACCTCCTGGCCGATGGGAGGTGCAGCCGGGCGGTACTAGACTTCCTCTCGTCCACGGATGTGGGGAGGCGGGTGCCGGGGGAGGGGCATGACGCCGTCAGCGCGGTGTCTGAGCTGGAAATGCGGGAGTGGCTGTACGAGCAGGGATCGGGACCGGAGGAGGCGGGCGCTGGGGGGACTCCACTGTTCCTGCCCACGCCCGACTTCATGGCGCCCGCAGGAACGGATTAGACGCTGGACCGGGCGGTGTTTTTCCTTCGTCCATCTCTTTTGTCCTTCACGCTCGCTCTTCTCTCTTTTGTAATTCCCTTCGTGCGCTTCACATCTTCTTGGGACAGGCCTGGGCGGAGGGCAAAGGGGCGCTTGCAACGAGCCGCCACTGCGCGGACTGCGGACAGGAAACGGACTGTAAATAATCTCGCCATGATCTGATAGGTCGCACGCGAGTAATGAATAAGCAAAAAAAAAAGAAAAAGCCAGCGCTGGCGTCAGCGCCGCCATTGGCGCGTTGTCCGCTGCCGCGACCTTTTCGCCAATGGCCTTCTCCGCTGCCTCGCCAGCCATCGCCGGGCAGCAAACTTCGCATTGAGCCGCGCCTCAATCGCCGTAACCACAGCCACCACCTCCGTTACGCTGGACCGCGCAGGATCCCGCACCCGTAGCCTCCACTGCCTGTCAGGCGCCGGGGTTCCGACCACCATTCTCTTCTTTCCCCGGGTGTGAGTCGCGGGTCTCGCCACCGGGGTTATCTTCTGGCTCGGGGTGGGTGTGCGGAACCGTGGAGGTGTCGTCTCAACCGACCAAACATCCGCCCGCACGTGCATCACTTCAGCTTCCCGCTGGTTCTGCATGCAGGTCGCCCGAATTCGCTGGACACCCTGCAGATGTCATTGGACCGGACGCGAGATTCTCCACGCGCAGTATCCAGCGGCCACTAGGAGCCGAAGCCTTGACGACCCACGCATGCACGGACCAGGTATGGCAGCTGCCGAGACAGCTGTACATACAGATGGGCTGGCGCAGTCGAATCAATGGAGTCGGACTTGCAGGGAAAGCAGGTGGTTAGCGGCGGGGAAGCGGCGCACCTACATACGAGACGGATAGATAGGAAGTGAGGCAGACTCGGGGGCGCAACAGAAACAACTCCCCTCGGTGCCCTCGCCTCCGTTTCGTCGTCACCACATATCGCCCCAACTTCCAAAATACTCACCTTTACTCTCAATCCTCACGTTCGTCAGGAAAATAACTACCGGTACCATCAGCGCTAGTTGCCGACCGCCATGTCGTACCGGAAGAGCGGCTTCTGCGTCGGAGTGGACTTCGGCACCACGTAATTTCTTCCCACACCTCGGATAGCTGCCTCGCGTGCGGCAACCTCTCGGCGTTGCTGATTGTCCCCCTGCGCTCGCGCTATGCAGATTTACTTCAGTGGCCTTCGCGCATTCGTCGTCGCCGGACGAAGTGAAACTCGTGCAGACGTGGCCGAACGGCAGTGCGGGCAACAGCAGCGCCGACCAAGTCCCCAGCGTGGTATACTACACCAACCCGGCTACTCGCACCAAACGCTGGGGCTACGAGACGCCCCCAGCGCGTCTGCGGCCCGCGCCGCAGCAACTGCAGTGGTTCAAGCTGTTGCTGCAAATGAACAACTCGGCACCGCGTCGCGCCGATGGCCCTGGGCTGAACTCCAGCTTCCGTCGGAGAAGCGCGGGGAGCTCCCGTTTGAAGGGGAAGCAGCCTGCCTCTGCAGCCAGCAGTAGCGGGGGATTCTCACCGCCCACGATCACGCCCGCTCAGGAGACGGCAGGCTACCTCCACGACATTGGTATCACCCCCGTGGAGGTCGTCAGCGACTTCCTGCAGGCTGTCCGCGAACTCGCTCGGGCCTCGATCAAGCAGTCGTACAAGTTCCAGTGGGTCGAGAGCAGCAAGATCAACTACATCCTCACCGTCCCCGCCATCTGGAACGATAGCGCTAAGAACCTCATGGTTCAAGCTGCCGAAGCTGCCGGTTACGGAACCCATCGTGTCGATTTCAATCTTATCTCAGAGCCTGAGGCTGCCGCCGCTTACACCCTTAAGGTCGTCCAGCCGAATAACCTCAATCTGGGTGATACGTTCATCATCTGTGATGCTGGTGGAGGAACTGGTAGGAAACTCGCGGCTACATACTCGAGATATAGCTGACTTTTGTCGCTAGTCGACTTGATCGCGTACAAGATTACGCGGCTAAATCCACTACGCACCGAGGAAAGCGTCTGTGGCACCGGCGACCTCTGTGGATCTGTCTTCCTGAATGAGAGGTTCGAGCAATACATGCGTCGACTACTAGGCGGCGATGTCATCGACAGGATGAAGGTGGGTCTTTTTATTTCCCCCGTCGCGTCACACCTACTGACCCACTCTCCGCCACAGCCTCGCTCGAAGGCCGAAATGATGCGCACATGGGAAGAGAAGGTGAAGTTCAAGTTCGGCTGTGGTGACAACGACGACTTGCTCGAAGTCACTATACCGGGAGTACCAGACGATCCCGACCTCGACATCGAGGACGGCTTCCACTGCATGACCGCGTAAGGATAACTCACCACTACCGGTAGAATATTGCGGATACCAACTGACACCTGGTACCTCCAGCTCCGCGGTTCAGGACATCTTCGATCCGATCGTCGACCGCATAGTTCGATTAGTCGAACAGCAGGTTCAAGGTGTCCAGAGGCAGGGGGAGCGTGTTGCGGTATGTCGTCCTTATCTATCTCTCTCACTGACGGGCGGGACCGGGCCAATCATCTGACGAGATACCAAAAGGCCATACTTCTTGTCGGCGGATTTGGATCCTCGAAATACCTGCTGCTCAAACTATCGAGAGCGCGATTCAAGAACAGCGGCAAGATTCCCGTGCTGCAGCCCGTGAACGCACGTTCGGCGATAGCGCGCGGAGCGCTCCATCGCGGACTAGAAGGATCGATGGTGCGCAAGCGCAGGTCGCGGCTGAATTATGGGTACATGTATTGTACCAAGTTCTCCGAGGGCATGTCTGTGGACCTTAGGCGCCGCAAGAGGTGGAATTCCTCGTTGGACGGCTACTACATCAATGATTCGCTGCAGTGGTACATCAAACGCAACGAAGTTATCGCCCAGACCGCCGTCGTCACATACCCGTTCGTGTACATGGTCAAGGTCCCCACCCGCGGCCCGCCCAACCTCAGGTTCACCGACGCGCTACTCGCGTGTGACCTCGACCACCCGCCGGATTACAACTTTGAGAACCCGTCGGCCATCGAAACCGTCTGCACCGTTCACTCCGATCTCTCCGCGGTCCCGACCAGTAAGTTCGGCCGGCAGAAGAACTCGGACGGCAATTGGTACTACAAGATAGAGTTTGACATGACCATGACCATCGTCGACGAGGTCATCAAGTTTGAGCTGCTCTACGAGGGAACCAGCTACGGCTTGGTGACAACCAAGTTCGATGAGAAATAGGGTTTCGCGAAGATGGCACCAGCGGGTCCGCTTGTTCAACGGTCTCCCCCTTCTCCTTTCTGTTGAAATCAATACGGATTGTCAAGCGGAACGAGTCAACTTGAGTTCAGAGATCGGAGCTATGTGTATTGCGAGCGGTCGTATTGTGGTATTGTTATCTTTTGTTTTTTCAAATAAGTAAGGTTTTTTCCCCCCATTTATCCAGGCGGTTAACTAGGTAGGTCTGTGGGTGTGTGTGGTTATGACATTTTTATTTTCTGCTTATGCTTATTGTTGCGGGCTCTGAGTATATGCTCGGAAGAGCCCCGTTCTCCAATCTAAATTTGACCGAAATCAGTAGGTGCACTTTTTCCCGCATCGCTGCCTGTTCTTTTTGAAAGAGCTCACTCTCTAGTTTCTCTATACCCTCCTTCATCGTTTCCAACGGTCCAGTTATCCATCCTCCTCCACATGTAGAACTCCAGTTCGTTGAAAGATATGGCAGTACAATATCAAGATTTCCTCTTCCCCTTTCAGCGACTCATGTGATTTGTGGTAGTCTTCCACTGGCCTGCTCTGAACCCTTACTTACACACAAAGGTTGACGTATGGCATCTCTGCAACTACTGCAACCACTCGTTGTCGAAATAATCCGCTCTCTGTGCATCTTCAATGCTTCTCTTCTCTTCTGCTAACTACCCGCACGCGACCCCTTTGGGATCATGGCGAGCCTGGAAGAAGATGAAGGATTGGCGAGGAGAAAATCCAAATACACTGCCTGAAGCGAAGGGCCCGGGAAGCCATAAAACTCACGACGTAGAAAACTACTCTAAGTCACGCTAGCTCTAATCTACTCAGGTTACGATGAAACTTGCCTAGACCAGTGCAACACGTTGGTCAGACTTAAGGCTCGACACTCCTCGCGCGTATTGTCTCGTCAGAAGCCACCTGAAGTGTAGGTTTAGTCAAACAAATACAAAGTCTGAACTTTTCCTGTCATCGCACCAAAGCTTCTGCGTTTTTCTTGAGGTGTCCTATGCGGAATTCGCCACGGTTATCTGCTGTATCTGTGCTGACGGGAGCTGTCCCTACTTGGCCATCATCATGAAAGCCTAAAACGGAATGCAGGATCCATGGTTTCGGAGTATCGATGATGTTCCGAATTCCAATTAATGTGCTATTTGGTTGGACCGATGGCAGTAAGGCCATGGCATGGTTGCAACGTAACTTCGGATGCGGAAGTGCAAAGGAGATAAAAGCGGGCGGCGAACAGCGTATGCTCCTCTTTGACGATATCTTTCGGGTCAACAGAGAGCCTCTGCAAGTCCGCCCCGACTATAAGGTCCTACCCAGCTGCCACCACCTCACACAACACATTTCTCACGATCTCTCGATGTACCAATTTTTTTCAACTTTGAAAGCGGCCAACTCGAATATTCTACATAGACGATCACGCGCCGGAGAACGAGGTGTATGGAAAGGCAACTTTTATACCCTCCCTCCTAATCGAAGCTCAAACGGTTGCTTTTTAGTCCGGAAAATATCCACAGTGGTTTCTGGCATACAAGTCTTGTCCCTCTACACTTCGAAGTTATCCGAAGAAATCTCAATTTTCCTACCACCGCCACCACCGACAATCAACCCACACCGGCAGGCTCATCCCAGCACTAACCTCCCCGACCCTTAATCTCCTTGAGCCCTACCGAAGTATATGCGATCACCACTCCCCGTAACCACCGCGCCCTCCACTGTCTTACCGAGTCCCTGTCACTGGATCTACATCATAGCAATTCACCAAAAACTAGGAGGGTAAGTGATGTAGTTGAAAAGATTACCAGCTCTAGAATCTCAGCAATGGACGAACGTGATTATCTACAAGAACGACTTCAAGTGGCAACCAAACACCGGAAAACCCCCCGAAGCAAATCCCCGACATAGGTGACGGCTTCCAGAAGAAGGGTTGGTTTTTCGCAATGAGGCAGAATTACAACAGCATTTTCATGAACTGCCAGCGAAGTCCAAAGAGGTGCAGTCAAGTAAGCTGCGGAAGTTGAAGGAAAATGCAAAGGAGTTGGATGTTCAAATACGACATCTGTACGTAAAGAAAGAGATGTGCATCGCGCTTTGGAAAAAGGAGCGGCAACTTCTGACAACAGGGAGATCTGTTGCTCGTCGGGCAGAGGATGAACAAATGGAATTGGACCACCAACAAAAGATAAGGGAGGATATACACGATTTAGAGCAAGAGCTGGAAGAGGGAAGTGAGGGTGGAAGAAAAAATAGAGGTGGAGATGAGAATGAGTCTGATCGGGAGGAGTTAGATACTGGTTTAGATACTGCATATGTATTCTATCCAATTCTAGAGGAAGCCTTTTTGAAAATTCGTTCTGGAAATCTACTTTGATGGCTGCAATTGCATAAGCTGAGCGTGGATTCAAACACTTACTTGTGTCATTTGGGCGAAAACTCATGGGGTTACGGCGGTTCAGGTACGTAGACGGTATTCCTTTCGCGGTGCGTGACCGCAGAGCTTCACCCACGATCACTCATGCCAAGCAGCGCTAGTAGCACACTAAGTGGCGCTAAGCCTCTTAACGTCTCGGCATTCATATGACGCACTTTCGAATCCCCGACCCGCTAGAGAATAATGTACCCACACCCAGCGAGGACATCAGTTAATCCACCACATAAGGCGAGCCACCTGGTTCCGATGTTGAGGGTACACGGAAGACTGTGAGTGTGTTGAAGTTTACGGGTTTCACCACTAAAATCGTTGTTCCCACCCCAACATTGCGAAATCCCTTTTTTCCTGTCAGAATAAGATGACGTCCGGAGATGAGGAGGCGCCCAGAGATGAGGAGGCGTCCGGAGATGAGGAGGCGTCCAGAGATGAGGAGGCGTCCGGATATGACTGAGTCCCCGAGCACCGGCTCGGGGGCAGTCTTCCATCCTTTGTCCTGACGGCCTTCCTGTATATATAGAGATCTTGTGCCCACATAATACTAAAACATAATCTTCACGTTTATCGATCCATATATTTCAACAGGTTATGAGCCCGGATTGAAGGCTCTGCCAATCCGCTACCCATCGATAATCGCTCCCGCTGTACCTACCACCTCGAGCCTCGCTTCTGCATCTCATCCCTGCACTCTCGTTTTTAAGCCTCAACAAACATCGCGTCAACATCACGACCGATTCCACCACATACACCTGCACGCATGGCTCGACACCCATCCTCAGCGCGAGAAACTACCACTCATGGAAGAACGACATTACAAACCTCCGCGCAATGGACAACTCCCTTGAAATTGTCCTCGGTACCGAGCTCACACCTGCCAGCAACTCAACAGCACAGGCTTGAGAGTTCCGCAAGCGGTCGCAACGTGCCTTCGGAATGATCTGGTCATCAACTGAACCCAGCATTCGAACGTTTCTCAATCGCCTCGGACATCGCGATCCGTACGCAGCCTGGGAAGCCCTCCGTTAACGATGCAATGTCGCCGCATCTCAGTCTGCACGCGTTGCTACCCTTACCTGCCTTCACTCTGCTGTGATGAAGCCGGGAATATCTGTATCGGACTACATCTCCTCACTTTCGGATATCAGTCAGGAGCTGGAAGGGATTCCAGATGAAGTCACGGAGTGATACCTGATTATGCGCATCTTTGCGACCCTTCCCAAGCAATTTGCCAATATTGTGGACATCCTCAAGAACCGACCGATCGAAGAACAAACACTCAACTCCATCAGTACGTTTCTGATTGAACACGAAACCGTATGAGCTCTCCGCAACACCACAACTGGCTCCAATCTCAATCTGGCCGGAACCTCCAGCAATGCCCTGTCTGCAAATGTCAATGGTGGCAAGCACCATCGAACCAACGGAAAGGGCAAACACCGTCGAAAGCTATACAATATGAGACTGACCACCTCAGACTCTAGCATCACGTGCTACTACTGCACAAGGAAAGGACACAAAGCAATTGACTGTGAAGTCAGGAAAAGAGCCACCGAGATGAAACAGGGAAGAGAAGACAAGCATGGAAAGTCAGCATCCGCCCATCGTGTCAAAACCGGAGACACTGTAGTACACGGCCTGACTGCGATGGCATGAGTGGCCAGAAACACACGCAATACCGATGAAAGGATAATCGACTCAGACGCTACCCACCACATCTCACCAAATTTGATGGACTTTCATGAATACCACCCACTCGAGGAATCCTTACAAGTTGAGTCAGCCGACTCTGTCAGTTTAGCAACAGCCGCCGGCAGCATCAACCTCCAGCTCGATTGCGGAATACTCCTCAGGGTGGAAGCTCTATATGTACCAGACTTTGGAGCCTCCCTGCTCTTGGTACCCCAGTTGATCAAGAATGGCATTGATGTCAGTTTCCGTTCCCATTCACGCACTGCTTACATTACATCAGAGAATTTCACGGAACAACCCCTGGGTAGATGTGCACCTGGATCCATGTCCTTCGTCCTCCTCGGAAATGTAACCTCCAAAAGGAGTCATGTAAATGCCACTGTGCATCGAGCAAATGCCCAACCTGGGTTGAACTCGGACTCAGCGCCTCGATCGAACTCGGACTCGGCGCCTCAGGCGAACTCGGACTTGGCATTTCGGACAGATATCCAAACCTGGCACCGATGCTTTGGTTACCTCAAATTTAGCGATGTCCAAAAGCTACTGCCTAAGGGATCCTACTCTGAAAAGGAAACTGCCACATCCACCGCCTGTGATATCTGCATCAAAGCGAAGGCTAAGGAGAAGTTTCAAAGGAAGGTTCCAGCTCAGTGAGCGACTAAGCCACTGGAACTGATCCACTCCGATCTATGTGGACCCATCAGCCCTCAATCACTGTCCGCGCGCCGATACTACATACTGTGTATTGATGACTTCAGCCGCTACACCTGGGAATGCTTCCTATGCTTGAAGTCATCATTGGAAGTGTGCACGGTATTCAGAGACTTCAAAAATCTTGTCAAGCTACAAGTAAAGCATCGCATCACTCGGTTCCGGTGCGACAATGGTGAAGGAGAATATGACAACGAATCATTTTGATCAATCCTTACAGAATACAGTATTACCTTCGAGCTATCACCTCCATACACGCAGTATAAAAATGGGGTCTCCGAAAGGATGATTCAGACACACAATGCAAAGGCCCGCGCAATGCTACTGGACTGTACTCTCCCACCAAGCATGTGGGCAGAAGCCATTTCCACAGCCAACTACTTGCACACTCGGAGCCCAACCTCATTGAACAATGGTATGACTCCTTATGAAAAGCTCTTCGGAAGAAAACTGGAAGTTAGCCATCTACAACGTTTTGGATGCAAAGCTTTCAAATCACTCCCAGCCTCCCACCGCGGCAAGTTCGGCACACGTGCTCACCCTCTGTTTATGCTCGGCTATGTCCATAACAGTACCACTATCTGGCGCTTTTGGGATCCCCACAGGAGGCAGGTAATCCAGGCATCAAACGTCACTTTCTTAGAATCGAGTGGACTCAATTCCTAGAGCGGACTCGGACTCGACACCTCGGCTGTCAGACTCGGACTCGGCGCCTCGGCAGTCAGACTCAGACTCGACGCCTTGAGCGAACTCAATTCTTTGGGCGGACTCAGACTCGACGCCTCCGCGGTTGGACTCGGACTCGGTGCCTCCAACAAACTCAATTCCTCGGGCAGACTCGGACTCGATGTCCCAGCGGTCGGACTTGGACTTGGCGCCTCGCGCGAACTCAATTCCTTGGGCGGACTCGGACTCAACGCCTTGGCAGTCGGACTCGGACTTGGCGCCTCAAGTGGAAGTCTCGGCAATTTGGAAGGAAACACTGGTCGGTATGATCTTCAGAAGAGACCTAGAGCGCTCACCCACCGGATCTGGGTGGAAGAGGAACCAATGGATTCTGCAGATCCAGTGTCCTACTGGGAAGCCATTATGCACCCGAGGTTTGGCCAGAAATGGTCTGATGCGGTTGATGAGGAACTCAGATCTTTGGCTGAAAACTCAACCTGGGACTACGTCGGGCTGGAAGATGTTCCAGCCGGCGTCACGCCCATTAGCTCCAAGTGGGTCTTCAAGACCAAGGAGTTGCCAGGAGGTGGCATTCGATATAAGGCCAGGCTTGTTATCCGAGGTTTTGAACAGCAGGCGGGGGTCGACTTCGATGAAACTTTCACCCCGGTAGCAAAGTTGCAAAGCCTACACATGATGCTAGCCCTCACTGCTTCCACGACTGGGAAATCGAACAAATGGATGTTGTCACCACCTTCCTGAATTCCAAAGTTGACGGTGACATCAATATGGCTCTGACACAGGGTATTGAGGCAGACAAACCTCAAGTCTGCAAGCTGAGAAAGTCGCTTTACGGCCTTAAGCAGGCCCCCCGTCTCTGGTATGAGCATATTGACCACTTTCTCAGATCTCTCGGTCTCCAACGATGCGAGTATGATCCGAACGTCTACCTCTCGGCAAGCACCACCTTAGCCGATCGAACCGATCCCCCACTGGCCATCTGGAAATCCAAGCAATCGGCTCAGAATGACGCACAAATAATTCTGCTGCTGTACGTTGATGACATACTGCTCTTCTCTCCATTGGCCAACCGAGTCACCACAATCAAACACCTCCTCCGCGTCAAGTACAAGATGACTGAACTTGGTCCAGTTCGCTGCTTCCTCGGTATAGAGATTGAGCGTGACTGATCACGACGGATACTGCATATCCACCAACAGCGCACTGTCCGGAAGCTGCTAGCTTTAGGAGGAGGATTCCGGGCGTCGTGGACGCCACGCCTAGAGTGGCTAGCATGGCCACTAGCATAGCTTCTAGAGTTTGTGGGACTTAGCAGATGTCTGCCCTAAGGGCTTCTGTAGATAGACAGTCACACACTAGTGCTAGCACATGGACACTTGTATAAGTGTCTGGTGCTCCCCTCTTTAGAATGGGCATGTTTCTCGCGACCCCTCAACTGGTAGCAACACTTTATTTTCTCTGCCCCGCACGACCAGCGGCGAACATTCTGCATTTTCCCTGCCCCACACGACCAGCGGCGAGCAGAAGGAGGGCGCAGAAACATCAAGATCCCAAGAGGACAACGAGGAAATCGACAAAATGAGGAAACCGAGCGACGAGACACGGGACGGCCCAGCGAACAGACTCTCGTGTGAAAAGTAGCTGCGAAAGTGCGCCGGGAGCGGTAAGCGCGGGGGCCGGTGTTTCGGGGCCCATACCTTACATCTCACCTAGCTGTTTCCAGTCACATACAGTACGCTGACCTTCAAGAAGAAGATACTCACACGCCGTATTCACACGCCGTATTCACACACTGTATTCACACGCCATATTCACACGCCATACACACACGCCGTACACACACGCCGTCCAGCAGTCTCAACTACCTGTTCACCGGGATGAGCTACTGCCTATATAACCTGTTCATCGGGCAGAAGCGCTGAGCATTCCCAAAGCGCGGCGAGCATTTTCAAGATCCCGAGAGGACAACGAGAAAATCGAGAAAAACGAGGAAACTGAGCGACGAGACACGGAACGGCCCAGTGAATGGACTCTCGCGTGAAAAGTAGCTGCGGGAGGGCGCGGCGAGCGGTAAGCGTGGGGGCCGGCGTTTCGGGGCCCATACCTTATGTCTCACCAAGCTGTTTCCAGTCACATATAGTGCGCTGACCTTCAAGAAAAAGATACTCACACGCCGTATTCACACGCCGTATTCACACACCGTATTCACACACCGTACACACACGCCGTATTCACATGCTGTATTCACACACCGTACACACACGCCGTACACACACGCCGTCCAGCAGTCTCAACTACCAGTTCACCGGGCTGAGCTACTGCCTATATAACCCGTTCATCGGGCAGAAGCGCTGGGCATTTCCAAAGCACGGCGAGCATTTCCAAAGGACAGCGAGCAATGTCAAACACCCCGAAATTCTGGCCGGGGCCAGGCAAGCTACATGAGTGGATTGGTGAGGCAAACCTGTCGCGCGACGAAAACTCGGTAGTTATAGCTGTTTCAGCTGAAGCGGTCCTGAATGCCTATGCTCCGTGGTACGAGAGTCAGCAGGAAGCCTCTGTGGAGATGGCAGTCTGGAAGCGGCGCTGGGATCACCTCTTGGTCATCAGCGAACAAGCCACAAAACTACATGCTGGGACCTTGAACCAAAAACTGATCGTTCAAAAAATTAAACTGCATGAGCCAAAGAGATTTGATGGTTCCCAGGACATGGAGGTTGTCGCTCAATATCTTGAAGATGTTCAGCACTTTGTTCGACAGGGTGGAGCAGTCTGTCAAGGTGCATCCGAAGACAACCAGAAGATCGACACCTTCTGGCGTTTTCTCACAGGCAAGGTGTTCCACTGGTTCGAGAACAGCATGAAGAAACAGGGTGTGGACGCTATTCCTCCAGAGGAGTACAATTACAATATCACATGGGATGACATGAAGGTCCTCTTCAAGCGCCAGTACGTTCCAGAACGGGCTATCTCGGTAATACGCCGTGAATGGTATGCGTTGAAGTTCAGCCACCAGCTGGTTTTGTCGTTCAACCAGAGAGCATTGGAACTGATCACCATTCTGGGCGGGTCGCTCACCATTACCAGGGAAAACCCACTCTGGGAGGAATACCTGATCAAGCTGCCAGAAGCAACGCAAAACGATATATCCCAGCAGGCACCCCTCATGAACATCCTCGGCAATGGCAGCCAGATGATACTATCCGGTATGATGGAAAGTTACAATCACGATTCAAGCCTCGAGAAGGACGCCATGGAGGGCGCGACGGACCCCAGAAGTATCAACCGACCCAACATCCACCACCCATGCAGCAGTCACAGTACTGCGCCAGCCAATCCAATTGGCAAATCCCAGTCAAGCATCTTGACAATGTTGACAATCCGGAGGGAAAGTCTGGTGCGTACATCAAAGGAGGTTGGCCAGACAAGAGAGACGTGACAGAGCATCCTCCAACTAGGGAACGGGAGGGAGCAAGACTTTATTTGACAAACCTTAATGTTATACGGAAAGACATTATTGATAAAAGTGATTTGTTACGTTTTTACGCTAAAGTCCAAACCTCTCATTCCAAAACTCACTCAGCCTACACCTTAATGGACCCTGGTGTGTCACACTGTTATATCGATACCGCATTCGCAAAACAGCTCGGTTTACCCTTTCGACATGCTGGACGCATGTCAATTATCACAGCCGGAACCAAACATCCCCCCGAAGATAGGTACCAAGTTTGTCTTAATGGACGGATACGCGGCATCACTGGGAATTACGTAGATGTTACCGGTTGGTACACTGTGTTTGATCTTAAGGGCACCTACGACATTATTATTGGAAAAAATTGGCACTCAAAGACATGCCATCTGGTGGATTCAGACAACGTTTTACACCTGTTGGATGCCAATTGGTCATTGCTAACGGATGGACGACCGGCATTTGTATCTAAACAGGCATTGAAAGGGCTTCGACCGCACCAAGGCCGCTACCGGGGAGTTCACAACCATTGCGCAGCAGTAGCCAAAGCGGCATCCATCAATCTGATATCTGCAGACGAAACGAGACGGGCGATGTCAAGATTGAGTGGTGATAGGATTTTTGTGATCGACATCTGGGAACGCCGGCTGGGTGATGAATTCGGTGAGGATGATTCCGTTCTGGCAGATCTGGGGAAGTGGAAAGTTCAAATCAGACGCGATTTTGATGATCTCTTTCAACCGCCAAGTGGCGTTCCGCCACCAGGGGAGCACGACTTCCGCATTCATACCGACCCAACGGCAAAAATTCCGCACCGCCAGCCGTACCGGATGACACAGTCCGAAAGGAACGAGTTTGAGGTCCAGATCAAAAAGCTGCTCGAAAAGGGGTGGGTGACAGACTCTCACTCGCGTTATGCGGCACCAATAATCATTGTGAAAAAGCCGGACGCCACGCTCCGAATGTGCGTTGATTATCGCGGATTGAACTCAATAACCGCCAAAGACCGGTATCCATTGCCATACATCGAGGACTTGCTGGATAAACTCCACGGAGCACGTGTATTCACCAAGCTGGACTTGGCAAGCGGATACCACCAAGTACGGGTTCACCCAGACGACTGCCACAAGACCGTGTTCATAGCAGCAGATGGATTCTATGAGTATAAGGTCATTCCGTTCGGACTTGCAAATGCACCAGCCGCGTTCATGCGTATCATGCACAAAATATTGCACCCACATCGTCGGAATTCAATTGTATATCTCGATGATGTCTTGATTTTTTCAAAAACGCTGGCAGAACACAAGATGCATGTGGAAGGTGTGTTACAGGCATTACGCAACGCGCGGTTACGTCTCAGTGAGACCAAATGCGTGTTTGTTACTCTGGAAACGTCGTTTGTTGGTTTCAGAGTGAATAGACATGGTATTCACACAGAAGAAAAGAAGGTCAAGGCAGTACGGGATTGGCCAACACCCAAAACGCCAACGGAACTCCGCGGGTTTCTGGGATTGGCAGGCTACTACAGGAAATTTGTACCGAAATTCACCCACCAGGCACATCTGCTACATGACCTCGCCTCGAAACCCAAGAGCGAATATGTATGGACCAGCCGACATGCGGATCAGTTCAAGGACCTCAAGGAGGCCTTGATATCCATCAGGAAAAAAATGAAAAGTTGAAGTATATTGCTTTTTTTACAGGTGAGACATAAATTTGAACTAATATTTCTCGAGGTTTCAGCTAAAAATAAAGCACTTTTTTTTTTAAATCCTTACGGGAGTAAAATATAACTTCTCCTCTTACGGGAGTTAGCAATGCTTACGAGAGTTAGCAATGCTTACGGGAGCTACAGGAGCTACGGGAGCTCCCTAGGAATTCTCAAATTTTTTGCTGATGAGTCGTCACCGGTGTTGGCAACTTTGGATCCAGACACCGACTTCATCCTGCGTACGGATGCATCGGACACGGCTATTGGTGGCATTCTAGCACAGAAACAGATGTTTGAAGGGAGGTTAGTGGAACGGCCACTGGGATACTTTTCGAGGAAGCTCCATGCGGTTGAGGCGAGGTATCCAGCATACGACCGAGAGCTTCTTGCAATCAGCGCAAATCTGGAACATTGGGCCTGCTACGTTCATGGGCGGAAACGTACCACCATCTATACGGATCATGCATCATTACAGCATATCCTAGGGCAAAATAAGCTGACGAGCCGTCAGTGGCGTCACCTTGACAGGCTCCAACAGCACGACTACGAGGTCAAATACTTTCCTGGAGCAGCGAATGTTGTGGCAGACACACTCAGTCGAATTGCCTACACGTAGGAAGAGCAGCCAAAGGTCGATCCGCAGTACCTGAATGTCATCGAAATGCGGGTGTCAGCCTCAACCGAGTGGCTGAACGATGTTCGAAAAGGCTATGGGGAGGACACAATTTTCGGTCCAGTTCTAGAATATTTGAGCAATAGCGACGAAAACGAGGACAAAAAGACAAGTTCGAAGCAGTCTCGCCGTGTTAAGGAATGACCAAAGTCGTTCACACTCGAAGAAGGCCTGCTGTACCATAAGCCGTCGGGCGGAAGGTTATGTATCCCAAAATTCTTGAGAACGGACGTCATTCGAGAAGCACATGACGCTATTCTGGGCGGTGGACATAGCGGCATCGCAAAAACAGCAGCAGCGGTTGGGTCTCGGTACTACTGGCCAAATTTGACAGATTCGGTCGCAGAATGGATTGCTGGATGTGAGGTATGCCACCGAATCAAGCACAAGAATGATAGGCCGTATGGACTCCTGCAGACACTACCGATTCCACTCGAACGCGCGGAACGGGTGAACATTGATTTCGTCACCAAGTTACCAACGTCGGAAGCCGGTTACGATGCTGTGGCGACAATTATCGATCCCCTGACGAAGCGAGCACGTTGGATTCCTGTTAAGGAAGCTGAGCTCACCGCAGAAAAGTTTGCAACGGCGTTCATTGACGGTTACGTTCGATCACGGGGGCTACCTGTATCGATCGTATCTGACCGGGAACCCGATTTACCTCCAGCTTCTGGCAATCATTGTGTTCACAACTCGGGATTAAGCTCCGGATGTCTACAGCATACCACCTGCAGTCGGACGGTCAAGCGGAAAAGGCGAATGCCACTCTGGAAACTTTTTTGAAGGCCTATATATCGCAACTCAAATCCCCCGAGCAGTGGAGCCGGTTGTTACCATTGGTGGAGTTCACTTACAATGTGGCCAAGCACAAGGCTATAGGAATGTCGCCATTCGAGGCGGATATCGGATACATTCCGAGGCTCCCACTAGATTTACTGGCACCAGGTCCGCGGACGCCAAATTCGAGACCCGGGACGGAATTCGCAGAACGGCTCGTCAAGATCCTACGGATGCTTCGAGAGCGAATGGAAGAAGTCCAATTGACAATGGTGACGGAAGCGAACGAGCATCGTCAGCCGCACCCGTTTCGGATAGGTGATTCGGTATTCCTAGATACCCGTTTACTGCCAGTCAGCTACGTCAATGTCAATTCCACTGCCAACAACAGCGCCAATTCACGAAAGTTTCAACATCCATATGCCGGTCCGTTTACAATCCTAAAGTCAGCTGGCGAGAATACTTTTGTTCTCCACATCCCGGCGCACTGGTGCTTACACCCGGTTTTCAACGTCGCACGCCTCAAGCTGTCAAGAGTCGACAGAACCCATGAATACCCGCCCCCACCGCCACTACGCTCCACTGCTACTGTTGAGTACGAGGTTGAGTCGATCCGCGAGCACAGAGGTACCACAGTTCGAGACCTTGAATATTTGGTCAAATGGGTCGGTTACGTTGACCCTACGTGGGAACCACTGGCAAACCTGAGGGGCAGCAGCAATGAACTGCTGGGTGAATACCATGCTGCAAATGGCTTGCGAGTCTACCAGTGGATGGAACAGGAGTGACCGGGAGTGTCAGCTGAGCATTGTGAGAGGGGTTATTGTTATAAGTTGGGTTTGTCGTTTTTTTTTTGTTTTTTTTTTTGTTGTTGCTTTTGTTTTTTTTGATTAGGGGCAGCGCTTGTTTTATTGAGAGGGAAGTGGTTGTAGGAGGAGGATCCCGGTGTTACACCTGGACGTCATATCACGAGTACGTAGCCTAGATAGAAGAAGATCCAGTGACTAAGGACAAGGAGGCTCAGGCCGTGGCTAAAGAAGAATCAAAGAGTCTAGGCGCGAGATAAGGAACAGAGTCTAGCCTTCGGTCGAGACACCGGCCGAAGGAGTTAGAACTCTGGAGATGAGGAAAAACAATTTGTGCAAATGAGCAGGCACAGTTAGGCAACCACGTCTCTCCACCACGATCAGAGAAACACTCTCCACCATGATCGGAGAAGACAGCCTCTTGACACAGCTGCACATCCCGCTCAGCCGCATCACGCATGCAGCGAAACAAACGGAACCTCATCTATCTTATCTACACCCCGACCATGACCAATGAATCCACCCACGTTCCCTCAGAGGTACAGACACCTCGGGGAAATCCAAGTCCGACTCACCCGTATCTCTCCGAAGGCACGCAGCCGCCTCGAGAGAAAGAACGGTCCGGATCACAAATTCTCACTCGGGCGCTCGCCGATAAAAGAAAGAGATTTCTCGCCTCGACGGGAAGAAATCAGCACGAACATCCTCACCAACACTACCACCGAAACCACACCGAAACCCCCACACAAGATCTAAGATTATTCCGTTGTGAATTATCGAAAGTAGCCTGATTACCTTTGATTCTCTCCACACCCCGGTTACGATACAACCCCGGTGTCACACTATAATCCTGATCTCAAGTTCACCCTACTTTCATGACTTACGTCGACGTTACCCACTTCGAAGACCACCTCTATCTACTCGAGCTGTCCACCTTCTTGGAGCCTAAATCTCAATACTCGTTCGACTACAGCTTTCAGTCGATCGACGAAGAAATCGCAAAATACGAACAGTGGGAAGAATTCAGCGACGGACCAATCCCTACTCCCTACCAAAAAGGCGACCACGAACCCTGGAACTGGTATACGCAATATTGGTCCAACTGTGCCCACAGCCACCAGAACGCCGAATTCACGGAAGACGTGCTCCGAAACCTGTGCGACTAGTACTTCACCGACGACGAAACCATCCACACCGGAGATTTCCTCGACGAGTATTGAACCATGACGACCTCCTCGGACTTTAACATGCTCCGGCTCGAGGCCCCTCGTGACCTGCTTCAGATCACCGACGGAACACCAAGGCCAGAACAAGCGGTGGAAATAGCCAACCCCGCAGTCTGGCTCAGGACCCTGGTAAACCAGCAACAGCAAGCCGAGAACGACTTACAATGGCTCACGGAGCTGTGCGGTCACGCCTTTGACAGAACCGACCGTCGAACGCGGGAGATTGAACAAGCCTATCAAACCTTGGCGGAAGGCACTAGGTACGTATATGACCGAGTCAACGCTAATGAGAAAATCACAGAAGAATGGATACGTAGCGAGCTGTCGAAGGCGGCGAACGCATATCAATCTCTCGCCAGAAACGTCTGGCAGGCCATCATCGAGCGAACCAACGAGGCCAACGAGCGACAGATGTGTCAGGCCACTCAGCTGACCCGGGTCAATGACGCCCTGTCCTTTCTGGCAGAAGCCAACACGGCCCGAAACCAACACCTGGCCAACTTTCAGGGAAACGTGGAACTAGGGAAGCCTCACACCAGAACCGAGTAGCCACCCTGAAAAACCAACTCCGGGAAGCAAGGGCGGAAATCCAACGTATCACGACCAGAATCCCCCTACCTATGACGCCACCAAGGCCAGTAGGACCAACCGCATGGAGAAGCCCCATCCGGCAGACCAGCACCAGCGCCCCCTCAGCCCACTCACCACCAGCACTGGGAAGCCCACTACGTCTGAACCCGGAAACGAGGCCCCGACAGCAGAGACCCCCACCGCTACCCACAACACCCGAGATGAGGCAGCGATTCGAGCAACTCAGGCGCCACATATCCCTGAGGCCACGAGCGCCCGAGCCCACGGCAGGACAAGGAGGGAACCCCCCCTCAACCCCACCTGGATCGTCAGCAGGACCCCCCTCGGGCCCGCCATCCGAACCGCCTCGACCACCCTCCAGGCACCCCCGCTCCCCTTCGCCGCCTAGGAATCCTGCACCTACGATTACCACGCAGGACCTCGTACGGCTGGTGGCAGAAGGAGTGGAACGGGCTCGACAGGACCGACCGGCCCGACCCGAACAAGGCAATATTGCCAGGTTAAAAATGAAAAACCCAGAAACCTTCGACGGGAAGGGATCGACCTCCTTCAATCAGTAGTGGGAAGCCGTCACCATGTTCCTGGGATTCTACCCCGAAACGAACGACCGCCAGAAAATCGCGTGGTTGAGAACACTCCTGACGGACACAGCCAAAGCATGGCACCTCAACCGGTATCGAGACCTAGGTGACGCCGACACCTGGGTAAATTATGTGGCGGCCATCCGAGCCAAATACGGAAACGAGAGAGAGGCGGCCGATGCCCAGCTAAAGTTAGATCAGCTAAGGTACCAAGGGTCCATCCGTGCATACATGACGGAATTCCAGGCCCTCAACAACTTCGCTCAGGCAACTGGGGAGGGACTCAGGGAAAAGATCGACATGGCTATGCCCGATAGCATACTAGATATGAGGTTCAATCAAAACGAGGAGGACCTCGTCGATGATGAAGGCTTCCTCCAAGCTACCTACCGGGCGGGAGTACAGGTGGAGAAGAAGAAGGCGCTCAAACAAGCCAAAGAAACCATGCACTCTGCGGCACCAGCGCCAAAAGACGACAGACGAAAAGACGACAAACGAAGGGATGGACCGAGCAAGGGAAGCTCAGACACCGCCCAAAAAGGGAAGGAAGTGAGGATACAGGCCACCCGGGACGGAAAAGCCACCGACCCAAGAAGCCAGTACGGCAAGGCAGGAAGATGGGCCACCAAGGACGCCGCACTCGCGGGCGTCCCCGCCAGGGAACGAGAGGAATACTTCTGCAACCGGGACGACTGCTGGAGGTGTGGAAGGCCCGGCCACCGAACGTATGAATGCTTTTCGTTTAACACAAAAAACGGCACGGCCCTGCCACCAGCCCCGTGGAAGGTATCGGCCGTGGCGCAAGAAAAACGAAGGCGCTCAGAAGAACCCGAGGAGAACCACCCCCCCAGCAAACAGCAAAAGGTGGCAGCGGTCGAAACCACAACACCGACACTGTCGCCCCGCTATGGGAAGAATCCGACTCGGATTTTTAAGAGGTCGGGAACAGCCGCAGCCCAGGACCTCCGCAATAATATGCAGGCTCACTCGGAAACAAAAGGAACCGAAGGAGCCCATCCGTGGCACCCGACCTGTGATCGACATGGTACTACACCATGACAAAGAGAGACACCGGGTCAAAGCGTTGCTGGACACAGGATGCTCGGTAGCGCTAATCAATGAAAAAACGGCGAAAAAACTCGGCCTGGAAAGACTAAAACATCGAAAACCCCACAGCATCGAAAGCTATACGGGCGAAGCTGTCCAAGGTGCAGGTCAATTCTATACAAAGCCCCTCCGAATGCAGCACCGAAGGCACTACACCACAGAAAGTTTCGAACTATCCCCGATGGACCCAGAAATCGACATATTCTTACCCTTTGATTGGATATCCAAACACCCGCCACAAGGCGCCTGGACAAGCCAGGAAATACGGTTTAACAGCACCGGATGCCTGGAACGATACACCAAGTTTGAAGAAGCAGAGTTCCCACAGACATGGGACGAGGCAGTATGCCTAGACCCGACGGCCCGCCTCATAGGATATGCCTCGGCGGTGACAAACGAAGACCCGCAAAAAACGGTACCAGCAGAATTCCGCCAATACTTAGGAATAATGGGTAAAGAGGCAGCAGACGCGCTACCTGAGCACCGCTTGTACGACTGCAGAATCGACCTCCAGGAAGGAAGCACCGCACCGTAGGGACCCATATACCCGTTATCAGAAACCGAGCTCCAGACTCTCAGGGAGTGGCTGAAAGAGATGGAACGAACGGGGAAAATCAAGCGTTCCACATCATCGGCAGGATTGCCAATCCTCTTCGTACCAAAACCCCATGGACGCGGACTCCGCCTATGCGTAGACTACCGAGCCCTAAACCGCATCACGATTCCCAACCGGTATCCGCTGCCCCTAATGCAAGAACTGCAGGACCGAGTCCAAGGAGCTCAATGGTTTACCAAGATGGACTTAAAAAACGGATTCCACTTAATTCGGATGAAGGAAGGAGACGAATGGAAAACCACCTTCCGCACTCGCTATGGGCTATATGAGTTCCAAGTCATGCCCTTTGGGCTAACCAACGCACCATCGACATTCCAAGACATGATGAATCATATCTTTTCAGACTTGCTCGACCTCGGGATACTGGCCTACATGGACGATATCCTGATCTATGCAGAGACCCGGGAAAAACACGATCGGATTGTATCAGAAGTCCTACAGAGACTGCAAAATAACGGATTAGCAGTCTCCCTGGAAAAATGCGTCTGGAGAGCTCAGGAAGTCGAGTTTCTGGGTTACATCATCGGACGGAGCGGGATCAAAATGTCAACAGAAAAAGTGGACACAGTACTAAACTGGAAAACGCCGAAGTTGCTGACAGAAGTCCAGTCGTTCCTAGGTTTCGCCAATTTCTACAGACAGTTCATCCAGGACTACTCTCGAGTAGCCCGACCACTCACAGAATTGACAAAAAAGGGGCAACCAAAGGGATGGACCTGGAGCCCAGAAGCGGAAAAGGCCTTTCAGGAACTAAAACAACGTTTTACCAGGGCACCGATCCTAGCGCACTTTGACGCAACAAAGCCGGTCATCATCGAAACCGACGCCTCGGACTTTGCGCTGGAGGCAGTCCTGTCCCAACGCGAAGAAGGGCGCCTACACCCAGTAGCGTTTCACTCAAGGAAGTTCCAACCCGCGGAAATCAACTACGAGATCCACGACAAAGAGCTTCTGGCAATCGTCGACTCCTTCAAACACTGGCGACGTTACTGTGAAGGAGCAACCCACCAAATCCAAGTATTCTCGGATCACCAGAATCTCGAATACTTCACGACAACCAAGGTACTTAACCGAAGACAAGCGCGCTGGGCGCAAGAACTAGCAGGAATAGATTTCCAAATCTATTACAGACCAGGAACGCAGAACGGCAAACCAGACGCACTATCTAGGCGTTCGGAGTACCGCCCTGAAAAGGGGGGGATAGAAAACCAGCCGATCAAGACGGTTTTAGGAAAAAGACACCTTGCAGAAACAGGCTTCGCGGAACCAGACAGGCAGAAACGAACCTTTATCTGTTCCTCGGCCCGACTAACGTCACTCTCCGTACGAAAATGGAACCCAGGCTTCATGGAGGATGTCAGAAAAGTGGCAACAAACGACTCCATTTACAGCCAAATCTGGGATCAGACAGAACAGGAAGCGGCACCCATGGAAGCAGGGCCAAAAGACCGAAAGAGCAAGGAAGGAATACTGGAAATCCACGGAGGGCTGCTCTACAGAAAAGGCAGGCTATGGGTCCCGGAAGGACTGGTCGACCAGGTACTACGATCAGAGCATGACACTAAGGTAGCCGGACACCTGGGGCAGGACAAAACAATCGAGCTGGTTCGACGGAACTTCTGGCGGCCAAAAATGAACGAACGAATCCTTGACTTTGTCAGAAGCTGCCCGAAATGTCAACAAAACAAGTCCTCACGACATCAGCCGTACGGGCTATCCTCGCCCCTGGAACTACCCTATGCCCCGTGGCAGTCTATCGCCATGGACTTCATCACGGAGTTACCACTGTCGGACGGATGCGACCAACTCTGGGTAATCATCGATAGATTCACCAAGATGGCACACTTCATTCCACTCCGAGAAAAGTCGGCGTCAGACCTAACGAAGATATTCGCCCAGGAAGTATGGAGATTCCACGGATCGCCTACTGACATCGTGTCAGACCGGGATTCACGGTTTACCTCGGAAACCTGGAAGGAGTTTCTCGGACTACTAGCAATCCGGCCACGGATGTCAACAGCCTTCCACCTACAAACAGACGGACAAACGGAATGCCTCAACCAAACAATCGAGGCATACCTCAGGGCTTTCGTTGAACGAGAACAAAATAATTGGGTATCGCTCCTGCCTATGGCTGAGTTTGCTTATAACAATTCGGTCACGATGGGGAACGGGGTATCCCCGTTTTACGCCAATTACGGATACCACCCCGCCACGATCGACCCACCGTCCTCAGAACCATTGAACCCGACCAGTACGGTGTACGCCCACTGGATGCAGACGATACACGACGAGTCCCGAAAAGGGATAGAGGCAGCACAGGAACGAATGCGCTGATACGCCGACCCAGCCCGAAAGGAACCCCCAGCATACCGAGTAGGGGACTTAGTTATGCTCAATGGACGCAACATTAAAACGCGCCGTCCATCGAAGAAACTGGACCACAAGAATCACGGTCCCTTCCAAATCGAGAAGATCGTTTCTCCACTAGCCGTCCGACTCACGCTTCCCCGCAAATGGAAAATCCATAACGTTTTTCACGTTTCGCTACTTGAACCCTACCGAACCAGCGAACACCGAGCACCCCCGGACCCATCAAAGGTGTTACGAGAAGCAGACGACATCGAGCAGTCAGAGGAATACGATGTGGAAGAAGTTATGTCCTCAGTTGAGCGCGGCCGAGGAAATAACAAGCGAATCCTATACCTCGTCAAATGGCTCGACTATCCGGAACAAAAAGACTGGACAGAAGAACCCTTCGACAACTTCTCGGAAGGAGGACTGGAGAAACTTCGAGAATTCCACCGACGAAACCCCAACTCGCCGAAGGACTACAGGCTCACCGAAGCCTAGAACAAAAAGCATCGAAAAACGGATCCGACGTAATCAAACGCAGAAACTGTGCAGGATAGAAAACGTAGAAGGACCACGTCCGGTATACCGTCTTCGCCCGTAATACTCATACTCATACTCATACTCCCGCTCATACCCATAACGAACCCTTGGGAGACTGACAAATTGCAAGAACGAAGGAAAAGGACCCGCTTCTCAGGCAACCACGACAAAGCCGCCGACCCGGTGCCCGGCGAGGAGTGCACGCGGCCGAAAAACCATTGAGAGTCAAGAAAACCGTTCAGAACTGACATATCGACCTCTCGGCGGCCAACTTGGACCGGCGGAACCAGTGCAGAAGGCCTATAAGCGGTGAAGCGAGTCCCCGACAGCGCTGTCACTGCCCCAGCACACTAGTCTCCCCCCGAAAGGACGTGGGCGCGGTCACTGCCGAGCATACGGGTTACTAGCATGAAGGACACCATGCCTCTCCCGATTCCCTGTGCCAACTGCGACCCCGGAACCCCAGCAAGCCGGTCAGACCTTGACGCAGCGCGGCGGCGAGTACGACTCAATACGACACGACAAGTAAGAGTACGCACCGGCCTACTCTGAGGGCCCAGTCATACCGACGGATTACAGGCACGTTCTGAGGGAAGAACTCTGATCCGGTGACTGGGAGGGCTGTAGGGGAGGAGGACTGCAGTCCGTGACGCTAAAGGAACTTCGGCGTTGAAAGAAACCTATGGTCAGAAAAGAGACGGGCTACTTAGAAAAAGATTAGCACTCGGGACGAGGCTAAGGGGGAGGAGAGGTAGTGTTACACCTGGACGTCATATCACGAGTACGTAGCCTAGATAGAAGAAGATCCAGTGACTAAGGACAAGGAGGCTCAGGCCGTGGCTAAAGAAGAATCAAAGAGTCTAGGCGGGAGATAAGGAACGGAGTCTAGCCTTCGGTCGAGACACTGGCCGAAGGAGTTAGAACTCCGGAGATGAGGAAAAACAATTTGTGCAAACGAGCAGGCACAGTTAGGCGACCACGTCTCTCCACCATGATCGGAGAAACACTCTCCACCACGATCGGAGAAGACAGCCTCTTGACACAGCTGCACGTCCCGCTCGGCCACATCACGTATGCAGCGAAACAAACGGAACCTTATCTATCTTATCTACACCCCGACCATGACCAATGAATCCACCCACGTTCCCTCAGAGGTACAGACACCTCGGGGAAATCCAAGTCCGACTCACCCGTATCTCTCCGAAGGCACACAGTCGCCTCGAGAGAAAGAACGGTCGCGATCACCACTTCTCACTCGCGCGCCCGCCGATAAAAGAAAGAGATTTCTCGCCTCGACGGGAAGAAATCAGCACGAACATCCTCACCAACACTACCACCAAAACCACACCGAAACCCACACCCAAGATCTAAGATTATTCCGTTGTGAATTATCGAAAGTAGCCTGATTACCTTTGATTCTCTCCACACCCCGGTTACGATACAACCCCGGTGTCACATCCGGGCGTCGTGGACGCCACGCCTAGAGTGGCTAGCATGGCCACTAGCATGGCTTCTAGAGTTTGTGGGACTTAGCAGATGTCTGCCCTAAGGGCTTCTGTAGATAGACAGTCACACACTAGCGCTAGCACACGGACACTTGTATAAGTGTCTGGTGCTCTCCTCTTTAGAATGGACATGTTTCTCGCGACCCCTCACTTGCGACAAATGGTTTTTCTGACTGCAACGGCCACTGGACACCACAGCCTACTGGAAGCAAGCTATAAAGATTAGATCCAGAGTCAAATCCGACAAACGGCACAGCAAGGACTCTTGACTCAGATTCTAAACAATGGTATCAGTCAATTGTTGGCAGTCTGATGTGGCTAATGCTATGCACTCGGCCGGACCTCGCATTCACCGTCTCCATGCTCAGCAAATTTTCCTCCACCCTGACTACTAAGCACTTGTCAGCAGCCACCTAGACGTTACGATATCTGCGAAACACAGCCAACCTCGCTATTCAGTACAAAGCATCAGAATCCGAAGCCACCATGCCTATCGGCTACACCGACTCAGATTTCACCGGAGATCCCGATGACCGAAAATCAACATCTGGCTATGTATTCATGCTTGCCGGAAGTGCTATTACGTGGCGTGCTCGTAAGCAGCCGCTTGTCGCCTTCTCAACGGTAGAAGCCGAATACATAGGTGCTTCCGACACCGCAAAAGAAGCCATATGGGTCCGCTCCTTATACACTTGCATATTATATGGCAAAATTCTGTACAAGCATGCTGAGCAATGCCTCCACTGCGTATGCTCAGACAATGACTCTAAGGCTACGGAGCCCCAGCAAATCTTTGTCGATAACCAAGGTGCAATCCAACTTGCAAGGAACCCGAAGTTCCATAAGCGTACCAAGCACATCATTCTCTGCTTCCACTTCGTCCGTGATGCCTGCGAACGGAACGCCATCAAAACCACATACCTTCCGACATCCGACATGCTCGCCGACATCATGACGAAGAACCTCCCTCGAGACACTCACTGGAAGCACGCTCACGGGCTTGGGCTTGTAAGCCGGGACTCAGGGGAAGTGGCTGACAAACCACGTGTTAAGCGGTTGAAGTAGTTTTTCTCTCATCTTCCTGTTCTTTCTTTGAAGGATGCACTCTTTCTCCTATGTCCGTGGTTTCCCCCTCGAAGGGTTTTTTACACGGTTACAAGTTTTAACGAGGCATCCGAGGATTCTGTTTCTCTCGTTCTCTCCTGTGTTCCTTTGCATCTTCCGTACGAGGGGAAGTGTCAGAATAAGGTGGCGTCCGGAGATGAGGAGGTGTCCAGAGATGAGAAGGCGTCCGGAGATGAGGAGGCGTGCAGAGATGAGGAGGCATCCGGACATGACTGAGTCCCCGAGCACCGGCTCGGGGGGGCAGTCTTCCGTCCTTTGTCCTGACGGCCTTCCTGTATATATAGAGATCTTGTGCCCGCATAATACTAAAACATAATCTTCACGTTTATCGATCCATATATTCCAACATTTCTTTCTGGGCCCCGGCGCGCTATCCTCACACCCACTTCATCCCCCACCACATCTGCAAAATCCCTCTAATGACAAAACAAAATAAAAACACGATGCCTATCCCGCCCCGCTGCACGGCGCCATTCCTAACCGGGCATTCCTGTAATCTGCTCGCTTAACCTTTTGGCCGCTCGCCCTCAACTCGAGTTGCTTTCTGAGCTCGCCAGTCCAGCCCCGTGCCAACCGCAGCAAAAACAAACAATGCCCATGAGATGTAAGTTGGCGGCTAGTTCCACAGCTTCTCTGTTGCTAGACCACCAACTTTCCAGGCACCACAGCAGCGGGTACGTCCACCAGCCGCAGTCTATTGAAGTGTATAGATTCCCATATACTTGCCCTTCCACTTGCCCGCCCGCTCGCTCATCCGCTTGGCCACCTGGAAGGTTGGTGGCCTTGCAACAGAGGATAAGGAGAAGCTGTGGAACTAGCCGGCAACTTACACCACGGATATACACACTGCCTTTGGATTTCTGCCCTACCTCGACGAGCTGTGAGTGGTTTGCTAACCAACGTGCCCTGCTTCATATGCTCCACCACTTGCCCACCCGCTTGCCTACCTTGCAGCGCCCTTGGACTGAGCCTGGAAATACCTCTCATCGTGCTGACATGGCACACCTATTCGGATTGACCTGCCAGGATTTCCACCGCGTAGGCATCCCCCAAGAGACAGAGCTCTTCGCCAACTCGCAGTGTGGGGACCAGTGAAGGCCCGGGCGCTGCCAAACACTTCTGAACAGCGGCATCTCTGCTCGCGTTATGTCGATAAGATAACGTTTTGTTGGAAAAGCTTCTCGCGCCGAGACAGTCTTTAGGTTGGCGTTTCTGCTTTACAGTTTTGTTGAGGACACGTTTACACAAAAGCGCTGAAGGAGTGCGAAAAGAATAAAGCAATGGCAGTCGTACCAGATGCGGTATCAGAGGCACTATACACCCACCAAGGTGGAAGAGGAGGAAGTCAACAGAGAGAAAGAGGAGGACGAGGTGCTCACCAGGGACGGGGCAACTATCGAGGAAAAGGACGTTCTCAGAATGTTTGGTGTGACTGGTGCTCTACTGCATCGCATACTACAGCCAACTGCTGGAACAAGGAATCATCCACTTCCAAACGTCCACGAGAAGATCCAGCGGATGGCTGCTACTATTGCGGAGAAGAAGGACATATTCGACTTAATTGTCCTGCAAGGAAGAAAGGAAATGCCCTACGCAACAGAAGAAATACCGAGCAGGGACGAAAAGACCACCAGACGGAGGAAAACAGTAACCCGCAATGACTCGCAGGGACTACTTCCCTCAGCTCGGAAGTAATGGTAGCATCTCATCGATCGGCAACGTCATATGGAA
>Ga0307516_10001841_pt1 | contig 29116 bp, 26 predicted proteins | sample 19_EM_MG_FD_203310 | JGI IMG/M metagenome (GOLD analysis project Ga0307516, IMG submission 203310) | Populus trichocarpa ectomycorrhiza microbial communities from riparian zone in the Pacific Northwest, United States - 19_EM | ecosystem: Host-associated > Plants > Roots > Unclassified | place... | reverse complement strand
GAGGTCGTGCAGCGCATCGTTTCGGGCAGCACCGTCGTCGACCATGAACGGGTGACGGGGCTGGAAGGCGGCGTCGTCGAGGCCGTCGCCGTGTACCGGGTCTCTGGCGGGCTGATCGATGCCGTCTGGTTCTACTGACGCCAGGACAGCCGGATCAGCCGCCATGGATCCAACGCAGGCACTCCAATTGCCGACGTTGCGTCGAACTCACCCATGCAACCAGACTACAACGACATGCCGGCCCTCCACGAAAACAACGTCGATGTCCGCGCGCAACGCAGCGTCGGCGCCGCTGCCACGGCCCCCCGGATCCGGAGCATCCTGGTCGTCGACGACAACGTCGATGCGGCCGACTCGCTCGGCCAGCTATTGTCCGCCTGGGGCTACCAGGTGACCGTCGCCCACGACGGCCCCGCGGCCCTGGCCGCCTTGCAGGACACCTTGCCCGACATCGCCCTGCTGGACATCGGCATGCCGGCGATGGACGGCTATGAACTCGCGGCGCACCTGCGCTTCCAGCCCGGTTGCGAGGAGCTCCCAATCGTCGCGATCACCGGATCGGGCGGACCCGAGGACGTGCGCCGCTCGCGCGCCAAGGGCTTTTCGGCGCACCTGGTCAAGCCGGTCTCGGCGGCCAGCTTGCGGACGCTGCTGAAGTAGCCGCCGCGGCCGCCGGCCGGGATTCCCCTCAAAGGGTTCTTCCCCTTCGACGCGGTGCGCAGGCGAGGCTCAAAGACGGCTACGCTTCGCGTCTCGTGCGTGCTCGCCCGTCCAAAGGAACCCTCGCGATGTTCATTCGTCCTCCCCACCTGCGCGCGCTCGCGACCGCCGCGTCGTTGGCGCTGATCTCCGGCGCCGTCCTTGCCGTGCCTCCCGCCGCCGCTCCTCGCAGCGTGCCGCTGAAGATCGATTTCGCGCTGACCCCCGCGCAGATCGACGCGAGTTGCAAGGCGGAACTCGCCGCGGCCGGCAAGCACGTCGACGCGATGCTGCGCGTGCGCTCGGCGCGCACGTTCAAGACCGTGGCCGAGCCGCTGGAAAACGTGCTGTCGGACCTGGTGGACAACCTGGCCGCGCAGACGCTGCTGCTGCAGGTGGCGCCGGACAAGCCCGTGCGCGACGCATCGGAGCGTTGCAACACCGCGGTGAGTGGCTACGTGGCCGAGATGTTCGCGCGTCCCGACCTCTACGCGGCACTGGCCGCGGCCGCCAGGAGCAAGACGGCGCACGGACCGGCGCAGGCGAAGCTGCTCGACATGCACCTGGTCAACGCGAAGCGTTCGGGCGCCGGCCTGGCGCCGCGCCAGCGCGCCCGCTTCGTCGCGATCGCCAAGCAGATCGCCGACCTGGAAAACAAGTTCGGCTCGAACCTGGCCGGCGAGGACACCACGATCACGATCACCAAGGACCAGGCCGCCGGCCTCAAGCCCGACCTGGTCGCCAGCCTGAAGTCCAACGCCGACGGCACCCTGGTCGTGCCGGTCGACGAAAGCACGTCGACGCAGTTCCTGGCGAATGCGAGCAGCGCCGAGGCCCGCAAGGCCTTCTACATGGCCTTGAACACGCGCGGCGGGCAGAAGAACGTTGAACTGCTGCGCGAGGCGATCGCGCTGCGCGACGAGTCGGCCAAGCTTCTGGGCTACGCCAACTGGAGCGCCTACACCCTGGCCGACCGCATGGCCGGCACGCCGCAGCGCGTCGAGAAGTTCCTGACCACGGTCGACGCGGGCCTGATGCCGCTGGCGCGCGAGCAACGCGCCAGGCTCGCGGCGCTGAAGGGCGGGCCGCTCGACGAATGGGACCGCGCGTACTACTCGGACATCGCGCGCAAGCAGCAGTTCAGCCTCGATCCGGAGGCCGTGCGCCAGTATTTTCCGGCGCAGCACACGATCGACGCCGTGATCGCGTTCTACAGCGACATGCTGGGCCTGACGTTCACCAAGGTCGACGGCCTGGCGAGCTGGCATCCCGATGTCATCGGCTATCGCGTGACCGACACCGCCAGCGGCGCTGATCGCGGCGTGGTCTATCTCGACCTGTACCCGCGTCCCGGCAAGTACGGTCATTTCGCCAACTTCGGGCCGACGTCGCGCCGCACGATGCCCGACGGAACGATCCGTCCGGCCGTCAACACCATCATCGGCAACTGGCCGGTGCCGGCGCCGGGCAAGCCATCGCTGCTGTCGCACGGCGACGTGCTCACGTTCTTCCACGAATTCGGCCACAACGTCGCGGCGCTGTGCGCCGACACGCCGTACGAGACGCTCAACAGCGGCTATCGGCTCGACTTCGTCGAGGCGCCGTCGCAGATGCTCGAGAACTTCGTCTGGGATCCGGCGATCCTCAAGCGCATCTCGTCCAACGTCGCCACCGGCGAGCCGCTGCCCGACGCGATGATCGCGAGCATGAACGCGGCGCGCCACTACAACCAGGCGTGGATCTCCATCGGCTCCGACATCTTCTATGCGCTGGTCGACCAGCGCATGCACACGGCCGCGCCGCCGGTGGACATCACGGCGATCTGGCAGGCCACGCGCACCACCTGGACGCCCGACCCGTTCGTGGCCGGCACGCATCGCGAGGCCAGCATCACGCATTTCATGGGTGGCTACGAAGGCACGCTGTACGCCTATGCGTGGGCCAAGGTCTACGCGATGGATCTGTTCACCGCGTTCCAGAAGGACGGGGTCCAGAACCCCGCGGTCGGGATGCGCTACCGCACCGAGATCCTCGCGCCGGCGCGCGAATTCGAGCCGGACGTCCTGGTGCAGAAGTTCCTTGGCCGCCCGATGTCGCCGGACGCCTACTACGCGGATCTGGGTATCAAGGTCGACGCGAAGTGAAGGGCGACGCCGCCGTCAGGATGTCGACGCCAGGAAGCGGGCGATCTCCTTCTGCGCGGCCGCGGACCGCGGCAACGACTGGTGCGTCGTGCCGTTGACGACCCGCACGATTGGCGGGCGGGGCAGGCGGGCGCACAACGCGCGGCTGCGCGCGTGCGGGATCGATGCGTCGTGCTCGGCCAGCAGCACGAGCGTCTCGCCGGCATGGGCCGCCGCCAGGTCGGCGCACGCGAAGCGTTGGGTGACGAGGCCGGCGACGACGCGTCCCAGCGGGCGCGTGCGAACGACGTCCGGCACACTGTCGAACGGCGACATCAGCACGAGTCGCGCGGGACGCGTCTCGCGCGCGAGGGCAAGCGCGATCGCCGTGCCGAGGCTGCGGCCGACGAGCGTGAGCTCGGCCGTCGACCTGCCGGCGGCGACGGCGTCATGGATCGCGCAGGCGTCGGACTTCGCGCGCCGTTCGGACGAACGCCCCGTGGAGGTACCGAAGCCGCGGTAGTTGAATGCGTGGAAGGCGTGGTGCGGATTGAACGACGCCATGTCCGGCGCCCAGATCACGTTCTCGTTGCGGCCGCCGAAATACAGCACGACGGCATCGATGCGGCCGTCCGCCGGGGTCGATGACCAGCCTTCGAGCATCGCGCCGTCCGGGCACCCGAGGCGGCGTGCCGTCCTGGTGTACGTGCCGGCGTGCGGCCCGGGCTCCAATGGACGGATCCGCGTGGTGCGGCCGAAGATCATCCGGCCTTCGAGCGACTCGATCATCGCGCGATTGTGCCGTCCATGCATGACAGCAGGTCGTGCCGGGACGCTGCCCATGAAAAAGGCTCTTCGCCGATTTGCGGGGATGGCCGGGCCCTGCGCGCAGTGACGCACCTCGTCATCCTGCGCGAAGTCGCAGGATCCACGCTGGCGAATGACGTCGCCGCAGGGGTGGATTCCGCGACTGCGCGCGGAATGACATGGCTAGGTGGTCGGCTCACGACGACGCGATGGCCTCCCCGCGAATCGGTGATGAAAAAGGGCTCGCACGAAGCGAACCCTTTCGGCGATCGCACAGCGGCCGGATCAGATATGCAACGCGTGCCCCAGCGCCCGCAGCGCCGCCTCCTGCACCGCCTCGCCCAAGGTCGGATGCGCATGGATCGTGTGGCCCACGTCCTCCAGCAGCGCCCCCATCTCGATCGACTGCGAGAACGCGGCGGCGAGCTCGGACACGCCCTTGCCGACGGCCTGCCAGCCGAGGATCAGGTGGTTGTCCTGGCGCGCGACCACGCGCACGAAGCCGTCGGTGGACTCCAGCGTCATCGCGCGGCCGTTGGCCGCGAACGGGAACATCGCGCTGATCACCGCGTGACCGGCGGCGGCGGCCTCGGTCGCGTTCAGGCCGACGACGACGATCTCGGGGTCGGTGAAGCACACCGCCGGCATCGCGGCGGGCATGAAGTGGCGGTTCTTGCCCGAGATGATCTCGGCCACCATCTCGCCCTGCGCCATCGCACGGTGGGCCAGCATCGGTTCGCCGGTGAGGTCGCCGATGGCCCACACGTTGCGCATCGAGGTGCGGCACTGGCCGTCCACCTTCACGGCGCGGCCGTTCATCTCCAGCAGCAGCGACTCCAGGCCCCAGCCGCTGGCGTGCGGCTTGCGGCCGACGGCCACGAGGATCTTGTCGGCCGGCAGGTGCACCGACTCGCCGGCGGCGTTCTTCACGTGCAGCGCGTCGCCGAGGTCGTTGAGGCCATGCACGGCGTGGCCCAGGTGCAGCTTGATGCCGGCCTTGTTGATCGCCGCGAGGACAGGCTTGGTCAACTCCTCGTCGTAGGCCGGCAGGATGCGATCCTGCGCCTCGACGACAAAGACCTCGGCACCCAGCTTGCGGTATGCCATGCCCAGCTCGAGGCCGATGTAGCCGGCGCCGACCACGGCCAGCGTCTTCGGCACCTCGGTGAGCGCGAGCGCGTCGGTCGACGAGATCACGCGGCCGCCGAACTTCATCATCGGCAGTTCGACCGCGTCGGAGCCGGCCGCGAGCAGCAGGTGCTCGCAGGTGACGCGGATCGTGGGCTCGGTGCCGCCGCTGGGCGTCACGTTGACCGTCTTGCCATCGACCAGCGTGGCCCAGCCCTTGATGACCTGGACGCCGTTCTTCTTCAGCAGCGCGCCGACACCGCCGGTGAGCTTGCCCACGATGCCGTCCTTCCACTTCATCGTCCTGGCGAGATCGATGGAGGGAGAATTCACCTTGATGCCGATCTTCGAGTCTCCGGCCCAATGCGTGGCCTCCTCGAAGGCCGTGGCCGCGTGGATGATGGCCTTGGACGGGATGCAGCCGACGTTCAGGCAGGTGCCGCCCAGGCTCTCGCCTTCGATCAGCACCGTGGGGATGCCCAGTTGACCGGCGCGGATCGCGGCGACATAGCCGCCGGGGCCCCCGCCGATGACGATGAGGGTCGTGCTTCGAATATCCATCTGCGAGTTTTCCAATTCAGTCCACGAACAGGGTTGCCGGCGCCTCGAGGTAACCGCGGATCACCTGCACGAATTCGGCTGCATGGATGCCGTCGACCACGCGGTGGTCGAACGACGACGACAGGTTCATCATCTTGCGCGCGACGACCAGGCCGTCGCGGATCATCGGACGCTCGACGACGCGGTTGACGCCGACGATGGCCACCTCCGGCGAGTTGATCACCGGCGTCGTGACGATGCCGCCCAGCGCGCCCAGGCTCGTGATCGTGATCGTCGAGCCGGTGAGCTCCTCGCGCGCGGACTTGCCCGTGCGTGCGCCCGCGGCCAGGCGCGAGACCTCGGTCGCGGTGCCCCACAGGTCCAGTGTCTCGGCGTGCTGCAGCACCGGCACCATGAGCCCGGCCTCGGTCTGCGTGGCCATGCCCAGGTGCACCGCGCTGTGGCGCGTGACCACGCCGGCTTCGTCGTCGAAGCGCGCGTTCATCTGCGGATAGTCGCGCACCGCGAGCACCACGGCGCGCATGATGAACGGCAGCAGCGTCAGCTTGCCGCGCGTCGCGCCGTGCTTCTGGTTCAGCTTGGTGCGCAGCGTCTCGAGCTCGGTGACGTCGATCTCTTCCACGTAGGTGAAGTGCGGGATCCGGCGCTTGGCGTCCTGCATCTTCTGCGCGATCTTGCGGCGCAGGCCGATGACGGGGATCGCCTCTTCGTCGGTGCGTTGCGCGTAGCGGCTGTCGCCGCCCGCTGCGCCCGTGCCGCCGATCGTGCCTTGTGCGGCGTAGGCCTCGATGTCCTCGTGCGTGATGCGGCCGGCGGTGCCGGTGCCCATCACGTACTGCAGGTCGATGCCCAGGTCCCACGCATGGTTGCGTACGGCGGGCGACGCGATCGGCTTGTCGCCGACGGCGCGCGTGATCTTTTCCGCACCCTTGCTCGCGGCGCGCGCGGGCGCCGGGGCGGCCTTGGGCGCGGGCGCGGGGGACGCGGCCACAGGCGCGGCCGCGGGGGCCGGCGCCGGCGCCGGGGCGGCCTTCGGCGCGACCGCCGGGCCTGCGGCTGGCGTCGAAACGGTCGTCGCGGCGCCTTCCTTGACGTTGCCCGCGCCTTCGACCTCGATGCGGATCAGCTCGGAGCCGACTGCCATCACCTCGCCCACCTTGCCGCCGAGCGACAGCACCTTGCCGTGCACCGGCGACGGGATCTCGACCGTGGCCTTGTCGGTCATGACGTCGGCGAGGTTCATGTCCTCGACGACGGTGTCGCCGACCTTGACGTTCCAGGCGACCAGTTCGACTTCCGCGATGCCTTCGCCGATGTCCGGCATCTTGATGACGTGAATACCCATGATCTTTTACTTTTCCATCGCACGTTTGAACGCGGCGCCGACGCGGTCGGGGCCCGGGAAATACGCCCATTCCTGCGCATGCGGGTAGGGGGTATCCCAGCCGGCGACGCGTTCGATCGGGGCTTCCAGGTTGTAGAAGCAGTGCTCCTGGACGAGCGCGGTGAGTTCCGCGCCGAATCCGCTGGTCTTCGTGGCCTCGTGGACGACGACGCAGCGACCGGTCTTCTTGACGGAATTGACGATCGTGTCGAGATCCAGCGGCCAGATGCTGCGCAGGTCGATGATCTCAGCGTCGATGCCCGTCTCGGCGGCCGCGGCCTCGCTGACGAACACCATGGTGCCGTAGGTCAGCACCGTCAGCTGCGAGCCTTCGCGGTAGATCGAGGCCGAGTCGAGCGGCACCGTGTAGTAGCCCTCGGGCACCTCGCCGAGCTTGTGCTTGGACCACGGCACCACGGGCTTGTCGTGGTGGCCGTCGAACGGGCCGTTGTACAGGCGCTTGGGCTCCAGGAAGATCACCGGGTCGTCGTTCTCGATGCACGAGATCAGCAGGCCCTTGGCGTCGTACGGGTTGGACGGCATCACCGTGCGCAGGCCGCAGACGTGCGTGAACATCGCCTCGGGCGACTGGCTGTGGGTCTGGCCGCCGTAGATGCCGCCGCCGCAAGGCATGCGGATCGTCATCGGGGCGGTGAAGTCCCCGGCCGAGCGGTAGCGCAGTCGCGCCGCCTCCGACACGATCTGGTCGGAGGCCGGGTAGAAGTAGTCGGCGAACTGGATCTCGACGACCGGACGCAGGCCGTACGCGCCCATGCCGACGGCCGCGCCGACGATGCCGCCTTCGGAGATCGGCGCGTCGAAAACGCGCGACTTGCCGTACTTCTTCTGCAGGCCTTCGGTGCAGCGGAACACGCCGCCGAAGTAGCCCACGTCCTGTCCGAACACCACGACGTTGGGGTCGCGCTCCAGCATCACGTCCATCGCCGAACGCAGCGCCTGGATCATCGTCATCGGGGCGGTCGGGCCCGTGGGTGCGGCGGCCAGTTGGTTCTTGTTCTGCATTTCCATGATCAGACTCCGAGTTCCTGGCGTTGACGGCGTAGATGCTCGGGCATCTCCTTGTAGACGTCCTCGAACATCGACGCGGCGCTCGGGATGCGGCCGTCGGTCAACGTGCCGTAGGACTCGGCCTCCTTCTGCGCGGCGGTGATCTCGGCTTCGAGGGCCTTCTGTTGCGCCTCGTGTTCGGCGTCGCTCCAGCAGCCCACCTTGATCATGTGCTGCTTCAGGCGCGCGATCGGGTCGCCGAGCGGGAAGCGCTGCGCGTCGTCGGCGGGGCGGTACTTGCTCGGATCGTCCGAGGTGGAGTGCGGGCCGGCGCGGTACGTGACCCACTCGACCAGCGTCGGCCCGAGGTTCAGGCGCGCGCGTTCGGCGGCCCACTTCGAGGCGGCGTACACGGCGAGGAAGTCGTTGCCGTCGACGCGCAGCGACGCGATGCCCGAGCCGACGCCGCGCGCGGCGAAGGTCGTGTGCTCGCCGCCGGCGATCGCCTGGAAGGTGGAGATCGCCCACTGGTTGTTGACGACGTTGAGGATCACCGGCGCCTGGTAGACGTGCGCGAATGTCAGGGCGGTGTTGAAGTCGGATTCGGCGGTGGCGCCGTCGCCGATCCACGCCGACGCGATCTTGGTGTCGCCCTTGATGGCCGACGCCATCGCCCAGCCCACGGCCTGGATGTATTGCGTGGCGAGGTTGCCGGAGATGGAGAAGAAGCCCTTCTCGCGCACCGAGTACATCACCGGCAGCTGGCGGCCCTTGAGCGGGTCGCGTTCGTTGGACAGCAATTGGCAGATCATGTCCACCAGCGAATAGTCGCGCACGATCAGCAGGCTTTGCTGGCGATACGTGGGAAAGCACATGTCGCCGTCGATCAGCGCCAGGCCGTGCGCGGTGCCGATGGCTTCCTCGCCCAGGCTCTGCATGTAGAACGACATCTTCTTCTGGCGCTGGCCGATGAGCATGCGCGAGTCGAAGATGCGCGTCTTCATCATGGCTTTCATGCCGGAGCGCAGCAGCTCGACGGAGATCTCCGGGGCCCAGGGGCCCACCGCGTTGCCGTCGGCGTCGAGCACGCGGATCAGCGAGAACGCCAGGTCGCTGGTGGACCGCGGGTCGGTGTCCACCGGCGGACGGCGCACTTCGCCGGCGGGCGACAGGTGGAGATAGGAGAAGTCGGTCGCCTGGCCCGGGCGCCCCGTGGGCTCCGGGACGTGCAGACTCAAGGGGTCGTGCTGGGTCATCGGCAAAGCTCCGCGCCCGCGGTGGCGGGCGGAAAGATAGCTGCGAATCGGCCGATCGCGCGGTGGGTGTGCCGCGGACAAGCCGGAACAGGGCGAGCATGGCGGGGTCTCCGTCATGCATCGCATCCGACAGCGTAACTTATTTCGGGTCGCTTCCCGCTGGTGAAAGCCACGATTCCCTGACCGGGCGGTCGGTTTTAGGGCGCCCGGAGGACTCGCTCAGCGGGTGCAGGCCAGCGTCACCGCCTGCAGCGGTTTGCCGTGGAGCCCGTCCGTCGCGACCGCCACCCAGTGCCGCGTGGCGCCGGGCTCGAGCGCGGCACCCGGCGTGAAGCGCAGCGTGGCAGGCTGCGCGCCCACCAGGTTCCACGGCAGCAGCTCGCGCACGACGCCGTCCTGGTGCAGCGTCTCGCCGCGGTTCTCGCCGGCGCCCACGTGGGTCTGCAGGCCGTCGTCGACCACGGCGACATAGCCCGACAGCTTGCCGGGCGCGCCCGCGCCCGGCGCGACGGTCAGCGCGAGCCCGGTCGCGTCGTGCGCCAGCGTCAGCCCGACCGTGGCGGGCGCCTTGGCCTGCAGCGTTGCGGCGCCCAGCGAACTCCAGTTCGGCGCGTCGCGGCTGTCGAGGATCACCTGCGGCGTGTACGCGAAGCGGGCGCCGCTGGTGCGCTGCGTGGCGTTCTGGCGCTGCGTGAACTGCGGCTGCGCGAAGCGATCCTTCCAGCCCAGGCTGTCCCAGTAGTCGACGTGGAAGGCGAGGGCGACGACGTCGGGGCGTCCCTTCAGGCCGGTCAGCCAGCGGTCGGCCGGCGGGCAGGAACTGCAGCCTTCCGACGTGTACAGCTCGACGACGACGGGCACGGTCGCGCCCGATTGTGCGGTGCACGCGGAAGCCGCGGACGCGCCCACGGGCACGACGATCGCGACGGCCGCGGCGATGCTGAAGGCGAGCAGTGCGAGGTGGCGCAGGAGCGGCGACGAAGACGAGGACTTGGACATGGCTTGCCGGGCGCGTGGAGTCGCCCGCGTCGAGGAGGATAGCGGTTCGTCGTGCGGTGACCGGAAATCCTTACGGCGCGCACAGGGATGCTCCAGACCGGGACCTTCCCAGTCCATGGGGCAGCGCGCCTCAGCGCGTGCCGGATGCGGCAGGCAGGGGCGATTGGGCGACGGGCGGGAATGGCGGCTCGCCCTTGCCGATCGTGCGCGCGAGGAGAGCGAAGACTGCGTCGTAGTACACGACCCTGTCTTCCGGCAGCGCGACGCCATGGCCCTCGTTCGGGAACTCGATCCACTGCACGTCCTTGTGCGCGTCCTGCAAGGCGTCGTGCATGTGATGGCCATGCGACAGTGGCACCCGTTGATCCAGCTTGCCGTACACGAGCAGCACGGGGGCCGCGACGCGGTCGGCATGCTTGACCGGCGAGACGCTTTCGAGCTTGTCCCTTGCCGACGCCGAGTCGCCGATGTGCAGGCGGACGAGTTCCCGCCCCACGGCGCTATGGCTGGTGTCTGATCGATCGGCGCCCATGCGCTCGAGGTCGGTGGGGCCCGACACGCTGACCCCGCACTTGTAGAGATCCGGCGTCTTCTCCAGCCCCGACAGCGCGGCGTAGCCGCCGTAGCTGGTGCCCACGATGCAGATGCGCTGCGGGTCGGCGATCTTCTGGTCGATCAGGTAGTGCACGCCGGCGGTGATGTCGTCCTGCATCGCCAGGCCCCACTGGCCGAAGCCGGCCTCCTCGAAGTGCTTGCCGAAGCCGGTCGAGCCGCGGAACTGCGGCTGGAACACGGCGTAGCCATGGGCCGCGAGGATCTGCACCTCGGAATCGAATTCCCAGCGATCGCGCGCGTGCGGGCCGCCATGTATCAGCACGATCAACGGCGCCGGCTTGGCCGGCTTGCCGGGCAGGGTGAGGTAAGCCGGTATCGAGGTGCCGTCGAACGACGGGTAGTGCAGCGTCTGCATCGGCTGCATGCGCGCCGGATCGATCTCCGGGCGGCGCTGGGCGATCCGCGTCATCTTCATCGACGCGGCGTCCAGCGCGTACCACCGGCCCGGATCGACGTCGGAATACGAGTAGACGAGGATGTGCGCCGGGCTGCCGCCCATCAGGACGTTGACGTGGTCGGGCAGGCTGGCATCCAGCGACGCCTGTATGTGGCCGTAGTGGCTGTCGAACCAGTAGTCGTGACGCTTGAGCCCGTCCGTCACGACGTCCCGGAGGTTGCCCGCTTCTTCGTTGTCGAAATCCGGCGACACGACGTCTTCGCTGTCGTGCCCCGCGAGCAGGTCGACGAAGGCGTGCCGGACGACGTCGTAGTCCCACACCGCGAGCCGGTCGCCTCCGTTGTAGGCCTGGACAACGATGCGGTCCGGCCGGTTGGGCACGAACACGGGGTTGAAAGCGTCCGCGGCGATCGAGCGCTCGTCGACCTTCTGCCATTTCGCGCGCGGGGCGCTGCGGTACCACGTCGTGATCGTGGAGTGGTCGGACCAGAAGGCGGTGTCCAGCGTGCGCACGACGCGGATCTGTCCCGTGGCATCGGTGGCCCAGTCGTGGAGGTGGCCGCCCGGCAGGTCGAGGTCGTAGTCGCTGCTCTCGTTCGTACGCACGTTCACCGACTCGAACGTGAGATGCGCCGCGCTCCTGACCACCAGGTGCCAGTCGGTTGGTTTGCCCGCGGCGTCACGCAGCGGGTGCAGGTAACCCTGCCTCAGGTCGGTGCCGGCCTTGCCGTCGATGCCGAAGATCGCGGCATCGGGCACCGTGAAGTTCACCGCGATCTGTTCGTTGTTGAGCCAGCGTACGTTGCGGGGCTCGCGCACGTACGGCTGGTAGCCGGCCACCTTCCAGACGCGCGGCTGCACGATGACGCCGCCCTTGAGCGTCTCGGTCGCGATCATCACAACGGCCGAGTTCGTGCCGCCGAGATTGGTGGTGATGCCCGCCACGTGCTTGCCGTCGGGCGACAGGGCCATCTGCCTGAAGGTCGGCTGCATCAGGAACGGCGCCAGCAATGGATCGATGTTCTCGAGCGGCCTGGACGCCACCACCGTGCTGCGCGCGTCGGCACCCTCCGACGCGTTGGCGCACAGGACCGCGGTGGCAAGCGTGAGCAGCGCCCCGATTTTCAGGATCGCAGGCATTCGAAGTTCCTCCCGGTGCGGTCGCGCCCCATCGACAAGGCTTTCCGGTGCCGCCGTGCGTCGTGCGCCGACGGTCGAATCGGAAGCCGCTGGTGATTCTGCATCAGGCTCGGCGGGCAGCTTCCCCATTCCGGGGGCAGCGCCGATCTGGCAGTCGATCTCAGCCCGCCGCCTCCACCACCATCTGCAATCGCTGCTGCCCCTGGAATTCGTCGATGCTGAGCCTGTAGGCCAGCCGCACGCGTTCGGGCACCGGCTCCGCATGCCCGAACCAGATCGCGTCGCGCAACTGGCCGGCGTGGCGCACGCGCAGTTTCAGGTGCTTCTCGCCGACCAGGCGTTGCTGCACCACGTCCACCTCGTCGCAGAACGTGGGCGCCTCGAAGCCCTGGCCCCAGACCTGCGCGTCGAGCGCGGCCACGGTGGCCGTGTTGAACCATTCGAGCGCGAGCGGGCCGTCGGTGGCGAGCACGCGCGACAACGCGGCGGGGCTCAGCCACGCCTGGGCCACCTCGGCGAATGCCTTGTCGAAGGTCTCGAAGTCCGCGCGCGCGATCGTGCAGCCGGCGGCCATCGAGTGGCCACCGAACTTGCGCAGCACGCCGGGGTGGCGCTTGGTGATGAGGTCCAGCGCGTCGCGCAGGTGGAAGCCCGCGATCGAGCGGCCGGAGCCCTTGAGGTAGCCGTCGGCGCCGACGGCGAACACGAAGGTCGGGCGATGCAGCCGGTCCTTCATGCGGCCGGCGACGATGCCGACGACACCCTCGTGGAAGCCTTCGTGGAACAGCGCGAGCGCCGCGGGGGGCTCGCCGGTAGGCATGATCTGCTCCATCAGCACCTCGGCCTGCTCGCGCATGCCGGCCTCGACGTCGCGCCGCTCGCGGTTGATGCGATCGAGTTCGGTGGCCAGTTCGGCGGCGCGGGTCGGGTCGTCGGTGAGCAGGCATTCGATGCCCAGCGTCATGTCGGCCAGGCGCCCCGCGGCATTCAGGCGCGGGCCGAGTGCGAAGCCGAAGTCGAACGCGCTCGCGCGCTCGTGCTTGCGTGCGGCCACGTGGAACAGCGCCGCGATGCCGGGCTGCATGCGGCCGGCGCGGATGCGCTTCAAGCCTTGCGCGACGAGGCGGCGGTTGTTCGGATCGAGCTTGACGACGTCGGCCACGGTGCCCAGCGCCACGAGATCGAGCAGCGCGTCCAGGCGCGGCTGCGACGCGGCGTCGAAGCGCCCGCGCGCGCGCAGTTCCGCGCGCGTCGCGAGCAGGGTGTAGAACATCACGCCGACGCCGGCCAGTGCCTTGCTCTCGAACGTGCAGTCCGGCTGGTTCGGATTGACGATGACGTTGGCGTCGGGCAGCACGACGCGGTCGTCGACGAGCGCGGGCAGGTGGTGGTCGGTCACCAGCACGTCGATTCCGCGCGAGCGCGCATGCGCCACGCCCGCGAGGCTCGCGATGCCGTTGTCCACCGTCACGAGCAGGTCGGGCTTCGGAACGCGCGACGAATCGAACGGGCGCGCGGAGTCGGGGCCGTCGTCGCCGCAGGCCAGATCCACGATCGTCGGCGTCAGGCCGTAGCCGTGCAGCTGGCGATCGGGCACGACGTAGGACAGTCGCGCGCTGTGGGCACCCAGCATCTGCAGGCCGCGCAGCGCGACGGCGCAGGCGGTCGCGCCGTCGCAGTCGTAGTCGGCGACGACGACGATGCGCTTGTTCTGCTCGATGGCGTCGGCCAGCAGGCGCGCCGCCTCGGCGCTGCCGCGCAGCGTGGACGGCGGCAGCAGTTGCGCCATCGCGTCGTCGAGCTCGGCGGCGCTGCGCACGCCACGCGCCGCGAACAGGCGCGCGAGCAGCGGGTGCACGCCGGCCTGTTCCAGCGCGAATGCCGTGCGCGGCGGAACATCGCGCGTGTGGATCCGGGGGGCGTTGCTCACAGTGCCTCCAGCACGGACTGCGCATTCGGGGCACGCGCGCCCAGCATCCGCTGCCACCAGGGACGCTCGGCAGGCTGCCAGGTGCGCGCGCCGCGTTCGCCGGCCAGCGACAGGCGTTTCGTGCCGGGCGTCTCGGCCAGCTCGCGCAGCGGGCCGGCGTCGAGCGCATGCCAGGCCTCGGCCCAGGCGCTCCAGTCGTCGCCCAGGATCGGCGCACGCAGGCGGGCCTCGACGACGACGTCGGCCGGCAAGGCCAGGTGGGCCGACTGTGTCGGACCGGTGCCGCTGAGCCAGAACGAGTTGACGCTCAGCGCGCCGCGCGCCTCGCGCGCATCGTTGAGCGGATGCACGTACAGCAGCATCTGCACCTCGCTCTGCAGCCGCCGCACCAGCATCACGCCGGGGTGGTCGTTGAGCCAGAGGTCGACGTTGCGGCCGATCACGCGGTCGATGGATGCCGTCGGCAGTTCGGCCAGCGACGGGTGGCTCACGTACCAGCGCGTCGGGCCGGCCCAGTGCCACTTCCAGCCCAGGTCCTCGAACAGCGGGGCCAGCGTGGCGTGCAGCGTGCGTGCCTCGGGCTCGTCCAATTCAAGCAGGGCCGGGTCGACGAGGTTGACCTGGTCGTGGCCGACGTGCCAGTGGGCCGGCGTCAGCAGGCCCCAGCCGCTGCCGGTCTCGGGCGTGAAGCCGTCGCGGCGCGCGGCCTCGGCGGCGAACGGCAGCAGCCCGTCGCGTGCCGGCCACCCGCGCAGGCGCGCGAGCAGGCGCTCGTGCGGGAGCGACAGCGCGTACTCGTCGTATTCGTCGGAATTGGGCAGATCCGCGGTGGTCGCATCGTCCACCGGCGCCCAGCGCGCGAGCAGGCGCTCGAGGTTCGGCAGGCTCAGCGTGCCGAGGGCTTGCACGGCGGCATCGGACCGGGCCGATGCGTAGGGGATCACGAGATGCATCGACCGATTATCCTGTGCCGGCGGCACACGCCGCCGTACGGCGGATGCTGGACGGGACCGTCGTCAGTCCCGCGCCCGCGCGTCCCGATGCTCCACCATCGCGTCGATCGCGCGCTCGAATGTCTCGAACAGACCGCTGCTGCGATTGCGCATCGCCATGCCGAGAGCGGCCGACAGCTCCGCCCCCTGCACGCCTTGCTCGAGGCGGCGCAGCAGCGCCATCGCCTCGGCGGTGGTGCATTCGACGCCCAGCACGACGAAGCGGTCGTCGTCGAGGCGGGCCAGCGTGTCGGGCTTGCGCACCGTCTGGCGCAGCGCCTGCGCGGCGCGCACGAGGACGGCGTCGTAGGCGTCGCGCGCGGCCCAGGAAACGCCCGGCGCCTTCATGCCGTCCAGCTCGATCGCCACCACGCAGGCGGTGGCGCCGTAGCGGCGGCAGCGTTCTTCCTCGGCAGCCAGCGCCGTCTCCCAGCCACGGCGGTTGGCGAGACCGGTCAAGGCATCGGTCAGCGCCTCGGAGCGCGCCGTCTCGGCCTCGCGCGCCAGGGCGGTGGTGGCGAGCTCGGCGCTCAGCAGGCCGCTGAGCATGTCGGCCAGCACCTCGACCATCGGCTGTTCGTTGACGAGGGCGGCGGGCATCGGTTGCGGGTTCAGGCCGCACAGCGTGCCGAACAACTGGCCCTCGCCATCGACCAGCGGCACGCCCACGTAGGCGCCGATGGGCAGTTGCCGCGCGAAGGGCAGGTCGGCGTACGCCGGCACGTCGGCCGTGCGCGGGGCCACGCGCGGGCCGTCGCCGCTGACCATGCGCGAGCAGAAGGTGTCGGCCCAGCGGAAGACGTCGCCTTGCTTGACGCCGTAGCCGTGATCCTCGGCCGTCAGCACGACCCAATCCTCGTTGTCGGCGCGGGTCACCATCCACAGGTCCATGCCGATGCGCTGGTGCAGGAACGAGAGCACCTCCCTGGAGGCGCCTGCAAAATCCGGAGCTTTCATTGATCCATTCTCTCGGGCGCGCAAGCTGCGCCCTGTGACTTGTCGCCATCTTAGGGCCACTTCGCCGGGGGTGCACTGTCGCGCTGTCACCCTTTCCGGGGGCACTGACGTGCCGCCTAGAATGAGCCATTGCCGGCGTGACTCCACGCGGGCGGGGAAATCTGGTGCCTTTTGAGTGGTTGATTGGCTGGCGCTACACGCGCGCCGGCCGTGCTGGGCGGCGCAACGCCTTCATTTCGTTCATCTCGCTGGTGTCGATGCTGGGCATCGGGCTCGGCGTCGCGGCGCTGATCATCGTGCTGTCCGTGATGAACGGGTTCCAGAAGGAGGTCACCGACCACATGCTCAAGGCCATCGCGCACGTGCAGCTGATGGACGAGAACGGCAACGCGATCGCCGACTGGCCGGCCCTGGCGAAGAAGGCCGAGACCTTGGAGCCGGGCATTCGCGGCGCGGCGCCGTACACCGAGACGCAGTCGCTGCTGGCGCACGGCGACGGCATGCGCGGCGCGGTCGTGCGCGGCATCGAGCCGGCGCAGGAGGCCAGGATCACGGAGCTGGCGGCCGACCTGCAGCAAGACGGCGTGCTGCAGAAGCTCACGCCGGGCAGCTGGAACATCGTGCTGGGCGCCGAACTCGCTCGTTCGCTGGGCGTCAGCGTCGGCGACCAGGTGACGGTGATCGCCCCGGGCGCGCAGGTGACGCCGGCGGGCGCGCTGCCGCGGCTGAAGTCGTTCAACGTCGTCGGCGTGTTCTCGGTGGGCCACTACGAGTACGACAGCGGCCTCGCGCTGGCCGCGCTGGACGACACGGTCAAGCTCTATCGCACCGGCGGCCCCACCGGCGTGCAACTGAAGCTGGCCGACGTTCACGACGCCCGCGCCGCCGCGGTGCGCCTGTCCCACGGCCTGGGCAGCGATGTGCGCGTGCAGGACTGGACACGCACCAACGCCGCCTGGTACGACGCCGTGCAGATCGAGAAGACGATGATGTTCATCATCCTCACGCTGATCGTCGCCGTCGCCGCGTTCAACCTGGTGTCGACGCTCGTGATGACGGTCACCGACAAGCAGGCCGACATCGCGATCCTGCGCACGCTGGGCGCCAGCCCGCGCTCGATCATGCTGGTCTTCATGGTGCAGGGCGCGGCCTCGGGCATCGCGGGCACGGTCGGCGGCGTGTTGGGCGGCTTGCTGATCGCGTTCAACATCCCGGGCATCGTGGCGTTCATCAGCGGCGTGCTGCAGAAGAACTTCATCACCGGCCCCGTCTACATCCTCGACCACATGCCCAGCGACCCGCAGGCGTCCGACATCGTGCCGATCGCGTTCTTCGCGCTGCTGTTCGCCTTCGTGGCCACCGTCTATCCGAGCTGGCGCGCCAGCCGCGTTCGTCCCGCGGAGGCCCTGCGCTATGAGTGACCCGTTCCAACCCGGCACCGTCGTGCTGCAGGCCACCGGACTCGGCCGCCGCTTCTCCGAGGGCGGGCTCGACGTGCAGGTGCTGCACGACGTGGACCTGCAGGTCCACGCCGGCGAGACGCTGGCCGTCGTCGGCGCCTCCGGCTCCGGCAAGAGCACGTTGCTGCACCTGCTGGGCGGGCTCGATGCGCCCACGCAGGGCCGCGTCGCGCTGATGGGCCAGGATCTCAACGCGCTGGGCCCGGCCAGGCAGGGCCTGTTCCGCAACGAGCACCTCGGCTTCGTCTACCAGTTCCACCACCTGCTGCCCGAGTTCTCGGCGCTCGACAACGTGGCGATGCCGCTGCTGATCCGGCGCGAGAAGACGGCCGAGGCGCACCGCCAGGCGCTGGCGATGCTGGAGGCGGTGGGCCTGGGGCCGCGCGCGCAGCATCGACCGGGCGAGCTGTCGGGCGGCGAACGCCAGCGCGTGGCGATCGCGCGCGCGCTCGTCACGCGACCCGCGTGCGTGCTCGCGGACGAGCCCACGGGCAACCTCGATCGCGACACCGCCAACGGCGTGTTCGAACACATGCTCGTGTTGGCGCGTGAGCGTGGCACGGCGTTCGTGCTGGTCACGCACGACAGTCGCATCGCGGCGCGTTGCCAGCGCCAGTTGCGACTCGAGCGCGGCGTTCTCGTCCCGCCGCTCGCGGCCGACGGCGTCTCGGCCATCGGCTGAAGGCACAGGTCCTGGCGAAGGAAGCGATGAGCCCAGCGTCCGCCTCGCCGCAGTGGATCGACACCCACTGCCACCTCGACGCCCGCGAGTTCGATGCCGATCGCCCCGCGGTGGTCGCGCGCGCCAGCGCCGCGGGCGTCACGATGCAGGTGATCCCGGCCGTGGGCGTCTTCAACTTCGAGGTCGTGCGCGCGCTCGCGCACGAGCACGGGCTCGCGTACGCGCTGGGCATCCATCCGCTGTGCGTGGGCGCTGCGCCCGACGAGGATCTCGATCGCCTCGAGCAGGCTCTGCAGGCGCACAGGGACGACCCGCGGCTGGTGGCCGTCGGCGAGATCGGCGTCGACCTGTTCGAGCCCGCGCTGATCGCCATCCGTCCGCGCCAGGAGCACTTCTACCGCGCGCAGTTGAAGATGGCCCGCCGCGCCGGCCTGCCGGTGCTGGTGCACGTGCGGCGGTCCGCCGACGCGGTGCTCGCCGGCCTGCGCCGCATCGAGGTGCCGGGCGGCATTGCGCACGCGTTCAACGGCAGCGACCAGCAGGCCGCGCACTTCGTGGAGCGCGGATTTCGCCTGGGTTTCGGCGGCGCGGTGACCTTCGAGACGGCGCTGCAGATCCGCCGTGTCGCCACCGCGGTGCCCGCGTCGGCGCCCGTGCTCGAGACCGATTCACCGGACATCCCGCCGCATTGGCTCTACCGCACCGCCGCCGAACGCGAAGCGCGGACCCCACCGTTGCCGCAGGCGCGCAACGAACCAGGCGAGCTGGCGCGTATCGCAGAGACGCTGGCGGCGTTGCGCGGGATCTCGCTGGCCGAGGTGGCGGCGCTGACACGCACGAATGCCCACGCGGTGATGCCCCGGCTTGCGGCGTTGCAAGGCTGAGTCAGTTCTTCCGTGAGACCACGGTCCGGATGTCCTGGGCCACGCGTCGCAGGTGTCCCGCGAATTGGTGCTCGCAGTCCTTCAGGAGATGGAAGGTCGCATCCGGGAACGCGGCCTTGTAGAGCGTCGCGTGCGCGGGCGGCACGGTCTTGTCCGCCGATCCGAAGTAGAAGAGCACGGGCAGGCCGCCCAGCGATTGCCGGCTGGTCGGGTGGTCGAAATGGAACCCGTCGAATGCCCAGCCGCCCGGCCCGATGAACGGTGGGGCCAGCAGAAACAGTCCGCGCAACACGGGCAGCTCGATGCCGTAGCGGCCCTCGGCAAGCATGTCGGCCACGTTCGCCGCACCGGCCGAATGCGCGACGACGATCGCGCGCTTCCAGGCCTGACTGTCGGGATCGGCCTCATCGGCCAGGCGTGGAAACACGACCCGGAAGCGGTCGCCGAGTTCCGTGGCGAGCAAATCGGCCAGGGCGCGATCCGCGTCGTGCGCATTCGCGCCGGCGCCCTGAACGAACAGGACCGCGGTGCGAGCGCCCGCCATGGCGGTCAGGGCCATCCTCGTCTGCCCGGGCGGCGGTCCGGGATCAGTTCGGCGGATCCTTCAGGCGCGTGCGCGACACCGCCATCATCACGCCGATGCCGGCCAGGATGAGGCAGGCGATGGCGACGTACGTCCCGGCCACGTGCGCGGCGGTGAGGGCCCAGGCCACGCCGCCGATCAGGAGGGCGAGGCCAACAATGTAGAGCGCGAACGACATGGTCATCCTCCGGTTTGGCGATGGCCCCAGGGTAGACGGCGCGCCTTGCATCACCAATCAGTCGGGGCCGCGGGATGGCGTAGGTGCGGCCCTACAACCGGCACGGTCTGGCGATGAAGCGTCTGGGCCAAGGGTTTTCACTGAATCGGCCCCCTTGATCGGGTCGGTGGGTGGCCGAAGAGCAAGGGACGAAACTCCCGAAACCGCCGCCATGTCGACTCTTCAATCGTCCGACGCCTCCTTCGGCCGCGCCAATCCGCACGCGTTGGCCGCCATCCTGGAGGCCAGCGAGACCAAGCGAATCATCGCGGCTACCGACATCTTCGACATCTCCGGCATCAAGCTGTGGGCCAGCAACCAGCCGGTGTCCGCCGCGCTGCAGCGCAAGCTGCTCGATCGCCAGTTGCGCCAGCCGCTCGAGAGCTGCCTGGTCGCCCAGGACGGCGTCACGTCGATCACGCTGCTCGACTCGCTCAACGAATTGCTGCAAAGCGACACGCCGCTCGCGCCCGTGCTGCGCGCACACGGCGCGCGTCTCGCGCGCGAGGCCGCGTACCTGCCGCTGCATCCGGTCGTGCAGTTGCTGCTGACCGCCGCCGAGACCTCGCGCCCGCATGCCTACGACCACGCCGTCGCCGCGATGGCGCTCAACGGCGCGCTGATGGCGGCCAGCGGCGGTGACGTCGCGGCGATCCGCCTGGCCATGCTGTGCGGCCTGATGCACGACCTCGGGGAGATGTACATCGCATCGGCGCACGGCGAGGCCGACGCCGACCGTGCGCTCGACTTCGTCAGCTACCAGCAGCTCGTCGTGCATCCGCACGTCGGCTCGCTGCTGATCTCGCAGCTCACCAACTACCCGGCCGCGCTTGCGCGCGCGGTGGCCGAACACCACGAACGCCTCGACGGTTCGGGCTATCCGCACGCGATCCAGGCCGACCGCTTGTCGCCGCTGGGCCGGTTGCTGGCGGTCACCGAGGCCACCCTGAGCGCCGTGCGCAGCCCCTACGACACGCTGTTGCGTGCCAGCGTCGCGCTGCGCGCCGTGCCGGGCGAGTTCGACCTGAACTGGATGGGCCGCGTCACGCAGGCCGCCAGCGCGCAGGCGCCGCAGAAGTCGGTCATGGATCCGGCCGACATCCAGGCGCGGCTGGTGGCGCTCGGCGACGTTCTGACGGCCGCCGAGACCAACGTGGCGGCCGTCGCCGGCCGCTCCAAGCTGCTGGCGATGACGAAGGCGCTGGAGCTGTCGCAGTTCCTGATCGGGCGCCTGCGCGCCGGCTGGAACGAGAGCGGGATGTGGAATCCCGACGCCATGGCCGCCGCCGACGCCGCCGAAGTGGAGGCGCTCGAGGACGAGCTGTACTTCCGCCTGCGCGGCGTGCAGCGCGCCACGCTGCTGGCCGCCGGCAAGCTGCCGCCCGAGGAGGCGGCAGTGCTCAACGACGTCTGCGAATCGCTGGCGATGGGCTAGCGAGGGCTAGCGAGCGCGCCGCATCCGGGTCGCCAGCGCGGCCAGGCCGACGCCGACCAGCCACGTCCCCGAGGGCTCCGGCACCGGCGTGCTCAGGTTCAGCGAGTAGCTGCCGTCGAACAGCGAATTCGGGTCGCCCAGCCCGATGAAGCCATCGGCCAGCGTGCCGCTGCCCAGGTTCTCCGCAAACGACATGTTCTCGAACGACCCGAGCGCGATCTCGTACGTGCCGGCCGCGAGCGTGCCGGTCCAGGCGAAGTCGCCGCCCGTCGTCGTGGCCTGCACATAGTTCGAGTCGTAGACGATCGCCGCGCCGCCGCTGCCCGAGAACAGCGTGAAGTACGGATCGACGCCGCCACCGGCGAAGCCGGTGCTGACGATGCTGACCGTGCCGGCCGCGGTGGTGAAGGTGTACAGCGCGACGTTGTTGGCGATGGCGTTCGCGTCGTCGAAGGCGGGTGCGCCGAGGTCGCTGCCTGCCAGGGCGGCGTTGCCGGCGTCGCCGAGGTTGCCGGCGTAGGTCGTCGCGCCAGCCAGTGTTGCGGCCAGCGCCAGCGTGGCGCCCGCCAATCCGTTCCTGATCGTGTGCATCGTCATGTTCCTCCGGGTTGGGATGGGGCGATCAGTTCACGACGCCGTTGACATCGATCTCCACCGAGCCGCCGTGCAGCAGCGTGGTGACCTCGGCCGCGATGCACGTGATGTTCTGGAACGGGTTGATGACCAGCGGCGTCGGATAGGCCAGGTGCAGCGTCTGTTGCGGCTGGACATAGACCGTCATCTGCGGCTCGGTGCCGCCGACGACGTTGCTGCCACCGCTCCCGCAGCCGCCGCCCGAGAAGATGGGCACGAAGATGAAGACCTGCTGTGGCTGGGTGTCGAAGTTCGTCAGCGTGAGGCTGGTGACGCCGAGGATGCCGGTGCCGGGGCCTGCGGACTTCACCGCGTTGAGCACCTGCATGCGACCGCTCCACGTATGGGCCGGGATGACCTGCTCGACGTAGGCCGCCTTGATCGTTCCCGCCGCGAAAGCCGGGGAACTGGCGCCGGCCAGGCCGAGGAAGCCCGCGATGCACGCGAGGGTGAGGGTGAGGGTGGAAATCTTGCCGACACGAACCATGGAACCTCCGATATTGTTGATGAGCCCCGCTGGGCTGGCCGAGTCTGTCCTGTCGAGCCTGCGCGGGTCAACGCGTGGGCGCCGCGTAACTAGGGAGGAGCTCCCTAGTTGCACGACAGCCACCCGTCTTCACACTCGTTCACGCCGTGTGAGCGAACGCAAAAGTTGAATGAACGCGGAACTGTTGCTGTCGAGTTCGGTCAAGTACAGGCGCCGCGGCTGGTCTGGCTCGGCGCGCGCATCGCGACGGCCCCCCCGCCGTCGCTCGAAGCTCGGTGGTCAGCGGCCGCACAGGTTTGTGCGGTCAACGGCCGAGCTCGGCCCCGCGTTGGACAGGCTGCTTCGAGAACAACAAACATGATCCACACCACCGGACGCCCGCTGCCCGCGACCCGCCCGCTCCGCCGGGGCCTGGCGGCGCTCGCGCTCGCGCTCGTCGGGGCCCTGGCCGTGGCGATGGATCCGGCGCTGGCGATCGTCGACGTCAGCGCTGTCTCGCTGGTGGACGCCGACGCCAACGCGGTGATCCTGGCGTCGCCCGCGACCTCGGCCGCGGCCCGCAGCTCGACGCCGCAGGCGATGGCCGGCGCGGCCTCCGATGCGTTGCTGGCGTCGTCGTCGATGATGCGAGCCCATACCGCGGCGGGTGCGATGCCCGAGCGCGGCAACGTGGCCACCGCGCGGCGCCGCCACATCGCGGTGGGCGGTCTCGACCGCAGCTACCTCGTGCAGCCCGCCCCCGGCGCGCGCGGCGCGGGGCGGCTGCCCGTGGTCGTGCTGCTGCACGGCGGGACGCAGTCGGCCGAGGACATCTGGCACGAGACCAGCCTGCCCACGCTGGGGGCGCGCGAGGGTTTCCTGGTCGTCGCGCCCGAGGCGCTCGACCGCCACTGGAACGACGTGCGCGGCGCCTCGATCGCCGGCAGCCCGGCGTCCACCGTCGACGACGTGCGTTTCCTCAGGGCCGTGATCGCCGAGGTCATCGCACAGGATCACGGCGATCCGTCGGCCGTCTTCATGGTCGGCTCGTCGCACGGCGGTTTCATGACGATGCGCTTCGCCTGCGATGCCGGCGAAGCGTTGCGGGCCGCGGCCAGCCTGCTGTCGACGATGCCCGACGCGCTCGCGCGCAACTGCAAGTCGCCGCGGCCGCTGCCGTGGCTGGCCGTCAACGGCACCGTGGATCCGGCGGTGCCGTTCGGTGGCCAGGTGGACGGCACGGTGCGCCGGGGCGAGACCCAGGCCGCGCTGCGCTCGGCCGACGACACCTTCCGCTTCTGGGCCGACCGCGCCGGGTGCGCGGCGCCCACCGCGCGCGAGGCGCTCACCGACCAGGCCACGGACGAGCGCCACCGCTGGGCCGAACGCATCGTGCGTTCCAACTGCGTCAGCGGCCAGGTATCGCAGCAGGTGGTGCTGCACGGCAGCGGCCATGTGATCCCCGGCCTCGCGACGGATAATCGGCTGGCCGAGCGGGCCGTCGGCCCTGCGGCGCCGGAGGTCGACGGCGGCACGCTGGTCTGGATGCATTTCAAGGCCACGCTGCTCAAATGAACCCGGCCTCTCCTCGAGGATTTCCATGAAGACACTTCCCACCGCAGTCGCCGCCATCGGCCTCGCCCTGTCCGCCGGCGTTTTCGCGCAGGACGCCCCCGCCGACGCCGCGCGCCAGCAGCGCATGGACGCAGCCTATTCGGCGCATCACGACGTCTCGTCGACGCGCGCGGAGGACCGCACGAAGCACGACGCGCGTTCCGCGGGAGGCGGCAGCAGCAGCGGCAGCGTGCGCCAGGACGCGCGCCGCGCCCGCCACTCGATCCACCAGGGCGCCCGCGAAACGGGACACGCCATCCACAACGGCCTGCGCGCCACCGGCCACGCGATCCACAACGGCGCGAAGGCCACGGGTCATGCGATCCACAAGGGCTTCGACAAGGTGACCGGCAAGTAGGTGCGTGCCGGTGCGGACATCCGGCCTCCCGCTCGCGGCGGGCACAATCGCGCGATGCTCGAAGGCCTTGCTCCCGTCCTCGACGCCGATACGCGCCTGGTGATCCTCGGCAGCTTTCCCGGTGCCGCCTCGCTGGCCGCGCAGCAGTACTACGGCCACCCGCGCAACAACCTGTGGAAGCTGCTGTCGGCACTGTGGGACGAGGACCTCGTCGGCCTGGACTATGCGCAGCGCCTGGACGCGCTGAAGCGCCGTCGCGTCGGCCTGTGGGATGTCTACCGCAGTTGCGAACGCGAGGGCAGCCTCGACAGCGCGATCCGCACCCCCGTTCCCAACGACCTCACCCACCTGGCGCGGTTCGCGCCGCGCTTGCAGGCGGTGGCCCACAACGGCACCGAGTCCGCGCGCTCGCGGCGCATCACCGAGCAGTTGGGCGTCGCGGTGCACACGCTGCCGTCGACGAGCCCCGCCAACGCCGCCTGGACCTTCGAGCGCAAGCTGGCGGCCTGGCGCGATGTGCTCTCGCGCTACGATCTGGCGCCCCGATAGACGGAACGACGCGCCGATGAGAAACTCCCGCCCCCCGATGGAACCCGCCACGATGTCCGAGCAGGACGGCGTGCGCTACCTGCACCTGGGCACGCCCTGGGTGCAAGGCGCGATGCGCGTGCGCAAGCCCCAGGCGATCGAGCTCGAGTACGTCCAGCGCATGATGGCCTGGATGCTGTGGCGCCCCGAGTCCGAGGTCGACCAGGGCCACGCCGTGCAGCTGGGCCTGGGCGCCGCGTCCATCACGCGCTTCACGCACAAGGTGATGCGCATGCGCACCACGGCGGTCGAGCTCAACCCGACCGTGATCGGCGCGTGCCGGATGTGGTTCCAGCTGCCCGCCGACGACGCTCGGCTGCGGGTGGTGGAGGCCGACGCAGGGGCCTGGGTGCACGACGCCGCCAACCTCCAGGCCGCGGACGTGCTCAGCGTCGACCTCTACGACCACGACGCCGCGGCGCCGGTGCTCGACTCCGACGCGTTCTATGCCGCGTGCCACGGCGTGTTGGCCCACGGTGGCCTCATGGCCGTGAACCTGTTCGGGCGCGACACGAGCTTTGCGGCCAGCGCGGCACGCATCGCGTCGGCGTTCGGCCTCGACCAGGTCTGGAGCCTGCGCCCCACGCGCGAGGGCAATACCGTGGTCATCGCCGGGCGCGGGGTCGTCGTGCCCGATCGCGACACGCTGTCCGCCCGGGCGGATAACATCGAATCGCGTTTCGGCTTGCCGGCGCGCAAGTGGCTGCGCATGGTGCGACCGCTGACTCTCTGAAAGCCTCCATGCCCGTCTCCCCGCCCGCCAAGCCCGCCGCCGCACCCGTAGCGCCCGCGCAGCGCGTTCCCGCGCCCGCGCGACGCCATCCCACGCCCACCGGCCGCCTCGAGCTGCGCCAGCTGCTGAAGTGGCTGCGTGACGACGGCGTACTGGCGCACGACGAGGCCGACAAGCTGCTGCGCCGCTTCGGCAACAGCGCGTCGGGCCTGCATCCGCTGCAGCGTCTGGGCGGCGCGAGCCTGGTCGACGTGCGCGACGGCCGCGTGCTCGACACGGACACCCTGGCGCGTTGGCTGGCCGCGCGCTTCGAGTTGCCGTACGCCCGGATCGACCCCCTGCGCGTGGACGTGGGGCGCGTCACCGAGGTGATGTCGGTGGCCTACGCGGAGATGCGCCGCGCGCTGCCCGTCACCGTCAACGCCAACGAGGTGATCGTGGCCACCTCGGAGCCGTTCGACATCGGCTGGGTGCCCGAGATCGAAGCGTTCGTGAAGCGGCCGGTGCGCCTGCAGCTCGCGCACCCCGAGGACATCACGCGCTTCACGCCCGAGTTCTACTCGCTCGCGGCCTCCGTGCGGTTCGCCAACAAGACGACCGGCGCGTCGGCGGCCAACAGCTTCGAGCAACTGGTCGAGCTGGGCAAGACCAAGGGCCAGCTCGACGCCAACGACCAGGGTGTCGTCCAGGTCGTCGACTGGCTGTGGCAATACGCGTTCGAGCAGCGCGCCAGCGACATCCACCTGGAGCCGCGCCGCGACATGGCCGCGATCCGGCTGCGCATCGACGGCGTGCTGCACACCGCGCACCAGGTGCCGGCCGCGGTGATGAACGCGATGACCGCGCGCATCAAGCTGCTGGGCCGCATGGACGTGATCGAGCGCCGCCGCCCGCAGGACGGCCGCATCAAGACGAAGCGCCCCGACGGCGCCGGCGGCATGCCCGGCGCCGAGGTGGAAATGCGGTTGTCGACGCTGCCCACGGCCTTCGGCGAGAAGGTGGTGATGCGGATCTTCGATCCCGGCACCGTCGACAAGCCGTTCGACGCGCTCGGCTTCACCACCGCCGAGGCCGAGCGCTGGCAGACGCTGATGGGCCAGACCCACGGCATCATCCTCGTCACCGGCCCCACCGGGTCGGGCAAGACCACCACGCTCTACTCGACGCTGAAGAAGCTCGCCACCGAGTCGGTCAACGTCTGCACGGTGGAAGACCCGATCGAGATGATCGAGCCGGCGTTCAACCAGACACAGGTGCAGACGTCGATCGACCTCGACTTCGCGACCGGCCTGCGCTCGCTGATGCGCCAGGATCCGGACATCATCATGGTGGGCGAAATCCGCGACCTGGAGACGGCCGAGATGGCCATCCAGGCGGCCCTGACCGGCCACCTCGTGTTCTCGACGCTGCACACCAATGACGCGCCCTCGGCCATCACCCGCCTCGTCGACCTGGGCGTCCCGCCGTACCTGATCTCGGCCACGGTGATCGGCGTGCTTGCGCAGCGCCTCGCGCGCACGCTGTGCCCGGCGTGCAAGAGCCCCGACGACTCGGGCGACACCGCCAAGATGATCGAGGAACTGGCCCAACCCTGGAAGATGGGTGGCCGGCTGCGTCCGATGAAGCCGGTGGGCTGCGCGGCCTGCCGCAACACCGGTTACCGCGGCCGGGCGGCACTCTACGAACTGATGCCGATCACCGAGCCCCTGAAGGACGCGATCCACCCGACGCTGGATGGGAACAAGCTCGCGCGCCAGGCGATGCTGGAGGGCATGCGCCCGCTGCGCCTGGCCGGCCTGATGAAGGTGGCGGAAGGCCTGACGACCCTGGACGAGGTGCTGCGCTGCACGCCGCAGTGGACGGGCAAGCAGGAGCGCCCCGCGGCACCCCCGGCTTGAACGGCTCTCCAGGCTTGCATTTCCTCGGAATGCGCTGCGTTGGGGCAGGATCGTGCTTGAGCGCCGTGGACAGAGGTGTCTGGCATCTCCGCGTGCCGCGCGCGATGTCGCCAGATGGAGCAATGCTCACCAGCGGCACGGGGCGATGCCTGACGCCGATCCCCTGGAAACTCGCATGGCGCGCACAAACAGCCCGAAATACGACACGACGCACGGGGGACGACATCGCTGGCTGCAGTAGCCTCGTGCCATGCCTCGATCACCCCGTCTTGAATATCCAGGCGCCCTGTACCACGTGACATCACGCGGCGCCGGGCAAGGTGCCATCTTCGTTGATGATCGCGACCGCGCTTCATTGCTCGCGATATTCACACGGGCACTTCACGCGTGCGAGGCAAGGACCTTTGCGTTCTGCCTGATGGGCAATCATTACCACTTCGTCGTGCAGACGCACCAGGCGAACCTGTCGAAGCTGATGCATCGTGTGAACAGCACCTACAGTCTGACGTTCAACAGACGGCATGGCAGACTCGGCCCTGCATTCGAGGGCCGTTTCAAGGCGTTGCACGTGGATCGCGACAGCTACCTGCTCGAAGTATGCCGGTACGTCGATCTCAATCCGGTTCGTGCAGGGCTGGTTGATTCACCCGGGCAATGGGCTTGGTCGAGCTATCGCGCGCACATCGGGCGCACGACGTCTCCAGCTTGGCTGGCAACGACGGAACTCCACGGCGCATTGATGGGCCAAGTCCCGACGGGCGCCGTGCAAACAGCGTCCGCACGCTGCCGCTATGCCGAATGGGTCGACGCCGGCCGCGGTGCGCAGCTGTGGAGAGAGTCGCTTCGCCACGGCCTCTATCTCGGCGATGAAACGTTCGTCGAGCACGTGAAGCGGCATGGGCAGTGACTTGCTCGTATCCGTCGTGGGATCGGCGTCAGGCGTCGCCTCGAATCGCGGCAGGCATCGTGGCTTCCGGCAGCCGGCTGGCGCGATTCAAGGAGACGCCAGACACCTTAGGCACCGGGTTTGCCTGTTGGGTGAAATCGACTGTGCAGCGATCCGCGTCTATCGTGCCCGTTGCACCGAAGAACCGGCACGCGTGCCGTTCCGTCAATCGGCGATGAAGATGCTTGTGAACGGCGCGAAGCCCGCGTTGCCGACCCGCGAGCACGGCCACGCGGCGCGCCGGGTAAGCTGGCGCATGGCTTCTGAACCCACCACGACGCCAACGCTCGCCACGCTGAGCACCACCACCCCGGTGCCGCGTCCGCAACGCCTCTGGCCCGGTCTCGCGCTGGCGACGGCCGGCTCGATCGCCTTCTCCGGCAAGGCGATCATCGTCAAGCTCGCGTACCGCCACGGCGTCGACGCGGTGACGTTGATCATGTACCGCATGCTGTTCGCGCTACCGCTGTTCGTCGGCCTCGCGTGGTGGGCGGGGCGCGGACGGCCCGGGCTCACCGCGCGCGACTGGCGCGTCGTCGCCGGCCTCGGCTTCTCCGGCTACTACCTTGCCAGCTTCCTCGACTTCGCGGGCCTGGCCTACGTCAGTGCCGGCTTCGAGCGCC
>Ga0307516_10001840_pt1 | contig 29117 bp, 28 predicted proteins | sample 19_EM_MG_FD_203310 | JGI IMG/M metagenome (GOLD analysis project Ga0307516, IMG submission 203310) | Populus trichocarpa ectomycorrhiza microbial communities from riparian zone in the Pacific Northwest, United States - 19_EM | ecosystem: Host-associated > Plants > Roots > Unclassified | place... | reverse complement strand
TCATTCTCTGCGTCCATCTGCAGGTAGGAGACATGTTTGGAAAATTTTTCCCAGCGACCATTCGGCTCCTCGCCTTTACGGCGGCTGAATTGAAGGATGCCATCGAGCAGGCGCTTGCGGTAATCCTCATCGTTGTATTTGGTGCGCCCGATACCCACGATGCCAAAGTTATCCGGCATCCATTCGTCGATAAATAAATTATATAAAGCAGGACAAAGTTTTCTAAAATTCAGGTCGCCGCTCCCGCCAAAGATAAATATAAGGGAAGAGGGGGGGCGTTTATGATTTTGCATAGTTACTCGCTGTTAAAATTCGAAAATTTATTTTTCCCATTCTGTGTGAAACGTGCCGGGCCCGTCGATGCGCTGATAGGTATGCGCGCCGAAGAAATCCCGCTGAGCCTGGATAAGGTTGGTTGGCAGACGTTCGCTGCGGTAAGCATCGAAATAGCTCAGGGCGGCCATCAGTCCTCCCACCGGGTAGCCCATGTGGATGGCATGGATGATCACGTTGCGCATATTCTGTTTTTTTGCCTGCAGCAATTGCGCGATATCTGTATCTAATAACAAATTAGACAGGGAAGGGTTCTTTTGATAAGCGCCGTAGAAAGCTTCCAGCAGGGTAGAGCGGATAATGCAACCGCCTCTCCATACCCGGACCACTTCCGGCATGGGGATCTCCATACCCAGTTCCACGGAGGCTTTGGCCAGCATAGAAAGACCCTGCGTATAGCTTAGGATGGTAGCAAAATACAGGGCGTCCTGTACCTGTTGGATAAATACTTCCTTGGGAACGGGGATATCGATGGCGGAAGTCTTGTAGATAGCTGCAATTTGTTTCCTGTCCTCCTTATAGGCGGAGAGTTCCCGCATGGATACGGCCATGTCGATGACAGGGATCGGGAGACCGAGGTCCATCGCATCCTGGGATGTCCATTTGCCGGTGCCTTTGGAGCCGGCCTGGTCCAGGATCATATCCACGAGGCGGTTGTCCGTCTTGTCGTCTTTCTTCAGGAAGATATCCCGGGTGATCTCCACGAGGAAGGATTGTAATTCGCCTTCGTTCCAGTTCTTGTATATCTTATGCAGCTCATCATTCTCGAGTCCCAGTCCCCGGTGCAGGAGGTCATAGGTCTCGCTGATCAGTTGCATGATGGCGTATTCTATTCCATTGTGGACCATTTTTACATAATGTCCTGCCGCGCCTTTCCCAAGATGAGCTACGCAGGGGCTGCCGTTGACTTTTGCCGCTACTGCTTCCAGTATGGGTTTGACATGCGGGTATGCTTCGGGGTCTCCGCCCGGCATAATGCTGGGGCCCGTACGAGCGCCCTGCTCGCCACCGGAAATACCTACTCCCATGAAATGAAAGCCTTTTTCCTGGAGTGAATTTACACGGCGTAAAGTGTCTGTATAATGGGAGTTGCCGCCGTCGATGACGATATCGCCTTTTTCCAGCAGGGGTAAAAGATCATGAATGACATCATCCACCGGTTTACCGGCCGGAACGAGCATCATCAGCTTACGGGGTTTCTCCAGGGCCTGGATCATTTCAGCCAGGGTATTCACCCCTTTTACAATGGTTCCCGGGGAAGCTGAGGATTCCAGCGTAGCCGTTTTCTGAGCATCCTTGTCAAAGCCGACTACGGAGAATCCGTGATCAGCCATATTAAGCAGCAGGTTGCGCCCCATTACACCGAGGCCGATCATGCCGAAATTGAATGAATTGTTTGCCATGATTAAGTTATAATAAGATGTAAGAGGGGTAAAATTAGGCAATTTATGATTCCAAATAACGTCCTCTGGCCGACAAGCCTGTTATCCGTCAGCAAAACATAAAATGTACAACGGAAAAGATAATACAATCTTCACGCCAGACCCCTTGCCCGGACCGGAACCTTTCTTATTTAGCCTCGTTGGGATGCTGGCTTCCCCGGTGGCAGGTGACGCAGGAGATCGCAGGAACGGCCTTTCCCTGGTCGTCCTTATCGAAATCAAAATACTTTTTATTTATTTTAGCAGTCATGCGGAACATATTGCGCGCGATATTTTTTTCCGGCTTTTCATCGCTGGCGAAGTCCAGCTTCCTGGAGCCGCTGTCTTTGGACGCTGCATGACAAAAGTTGCAACGCACGCCGAGCGCGGCTTTCCATTGGTCCATTATTTTTTCGAGATCTTCGTGACTGATATTTTTGGGAAGTATTTTCAGGTTTCTTTTGGGTTTATCATCTGCAGGGCTGGTGGCGGCCATCCCGATCACCATAAAAGCTATGAGCGAACATGCAACGAGGATCTTTTTGTACTGAAACATGACTTGTATTTTTTGGAGCCCCAAATTACGGCAAACGAACTTAATACGCTTTAAATTTTCCATGGCAAGCGGACAAACTTATCTTTACATATATTATGGAGACTCAAGGAACGGACCTGTTGAAGAAATGGCATATCGTGATCATGGCCCTTTGCACGGGATTGATCGTAGCCAATATTTATTATTGCCAGCCTTTGATCGTATTGATCAGCAAGGATTTTCATATTCCCGAAAGCAAGGCGGGCAGGATCACTTTCCTTACGCAGGGGGGATATGCGCTGGGGCTTTTGTTCTTTGTCCCGCTGGGCGATAAGCTGGAACGCAAGGGACAGATCATCGGGATGACCGCCTGCGCCGTGCTGGCCCTGATCCTTGCCGCTCTCTCCCCCAATATTCTCTGCCTTGAAATAGCGAGCCTGCTGATCGGCGCCACGTCCGTGGTCCCGCAACTGATCCTACCCCTGGCCACGCACCTTGCCTCACCCTCGAGAACGGGAAAGGTGATCGGTACGATCATGAGCGGTCTGCTGATCGGTATTTTATTGTCCCGGACCCTCAGTGGATTTATCGGGGCCTGGCTGGGCTGGCGCGGCATGTTCTGGGTAGCGGCCGGACTCAGCTTTATCCTGCTGGCGATCATGAAAAAGGCTTTCCCCGTGAGCCGGCCGTCCTTCAAGGGCTCATACGGCGCCCTGATGCTATCCCTGGGTAAGCTGATAAAAGAACAGCCCCTCTTGCGGGAGGCTGCTGTGATCAATGCCCTGGGATTCGCCACCTTCGGGATGTTCTGGACGACGATGGTGCTGCACTTGTCAGGGGAGCCTTTTTATTTTCATAGCGACCGGATCGGCCTGTTCGGATTGGCTGCCGCTGCGGGAGCCCTGGTCGCTCCGCTGGTGGGCGGCTCTGCCGATAAACGCAATCCCCGGATCGCCATCGGATACGGGATCGGTATTTTGTTCGTCTCCTTTGTATTTTTTTATTTCCGGCCCACTTCCATCGCATGGCTGATAGCGGGGATCGTACTGCTGGACCTGGCCATGCAATGCATCCATATATCCAATCAAAGCAGGGTATATGCGTTACTGCCCGGTGCGCGCAACCGACTGAATACGGTGTATATGACCGTTAGTTTTACGGGCACCTCCTTGGGATCGGCGATCGGACTGCTCGTTTGGGACAGGGCTTCGTGGAACGGAGTATGCATAGCGGGTATGATCCTGTCTATGCTTGCGTTCTCGGTATATGCCGGCACCTATAAGAAAACAGCCAGGCCAACACCCGTTTATAAATAAATTTAAATTTCCTTATGCCCACTTCATCCCGCCAGGCGGCATTGAGCTTCATCTTTATAACGGTGCTGATCGACTTTATCGGCTTTGGCATCATCATCCCGGTAATGCCCGAACTGATCGCGCAACTGATCCATGGCGACCTGAGCCAGGCGGCGCGGTATGGAGGCTGGCTGCTCTTTGCCTATGCCAGCATGCAGTTCGTATTCGCTCCGGTATTGGGCGGGTTGAGCGACCGCTTTGGACGGAGATCGGTATTGTTGTTCTCCTTATTCGGCTTTGGCGTCGATTATCTATTCCTCGCTTTTGCACCGACGATCGGCTGGTTGTTCGTAGGACGTATCGTAGCGGGTATTACGGGGGCCAGTTTTACCACGGCCTCCGCGTATATAGCGGATATCAGCCCCCCGGAAAAAAGAGCGCAGAATTTCGGGATGCTGGGCGCGGCCTTCGGCCTTGGTTTTATCATCGGGCCTGCTCTCGGAGGCCAATTGGGATCCATTGGGCCGAGGATACCTTTCCTGGCTTCGGCGGTCCTTACCTTGCTCAACTGGCTCTATGGATACTTTATCCTCCCCGAGTCCCTGCCAAAAGAGAAGCGCCGTGCCTTTGAATGGAAAAGGGCCAACCCCGTGGGATCGCTCGTGCAACTTAAAAAATATCCCGCTGTGTCGGGGCTCATCCTGTCCCTGGTGCTGATCTATATCGCCGTGCATGCCGTTCAGAGCACCTGGACCTACTACAATATGAAAAAATTCGGTTGGAATAAGATATGGGTGGGGTATTCTCTGGCTTTTGTAGGGTTGACGATCACGATCGTGCAGGCCGGCCTCATCCGCCTGATCATTCCAAAGCTGGGCCAATCCAAAAGTTTGTATACGGGCCTGTTCCTTTACAGTATCGGTCTTTTATTATTCGGTCTCGCAACGCAAGGCTGGATGATGTTTGCCTTTACCATTGTTTATTGCATGGGAGGCATTGCAGGTCCCGCACTTCAGGGGATCATCTCCGCGCATGTGCCTTCTAACGAACAGGGGGAATTGCAGGGAGCCCTGACCAGTTTGATGAGTGTGACCACGATTGTCGGACCGCTGCTCATGACAAATTTGTTTGCTTATTTTACAAAAACTAACGCTCCCGTATATTTCCCGGGCGCGCCTTTTATTACAGGCGCTTTTTTGGTCCTTATTAGTGCCATATTGGCGTATAGGAGCCTTAAAAAGTGGGAAAAGCCTGGCTAAAATGTGTTGGGAACATTGCGTTAACAAATTACTAATTCATAAGTGCTAACAATTATTTGCTTGTCGTTTGATGGGAATGAACTATCTTTGTGGTAAGAAATTTGAGCTGAAACCAGCAATAAGTAAGTGAACGATCATTTCTGCTACACCTATCTCCGGTAATAGTTAGTCTTCTTTACTCCCTGCTTTTTACTCAGATTGTTATTTATCATTTTTTAATAAGTTAATTAAGTATGAACATTTACGTTTCAAATTTAAGTTTTAACGTCACGGACGAAGACTTACAAGACTATTTTGCAGAATACGGAGAAGTATCCTCTGCAAAAGTTATTATGGACAAATTCACCGGCAAATCCCGCGGATTTGCATTTGTTGAAATGTCCGACGACGAGGCTGCTAAGAAAGCCATCGCCGAACTCGACGGTGCATCTGTAGATGGCAGGACCATCGGTGTATCGGTTGCCAAGCCAAGAGAAGATCGCGGCAGCGGCGGCGGTAACAAAGGTGGAAGCGGCGGCGGCGGTTTCCAACGCAGGAACAACAACTACAGCAATAGCAGATACTAAGCTACATTATCTTGTTCCTATAAAGAGGACCCCTCAACGGGGTCCTCTTTTTTTATTCGATCCATTTATCTCCAATGGCCGCGATGCCATCTCCACCGGTTGCCTGCCGATTCCCAGCGACCCCCTTCCCAGTTACGAGCACCCCTGGGCCTGCTCCAGCGGCCTTCACGCCAGGTGTAGACCCCTCCGCTCCAGGCCCAATCGCCATCGATCCATACATAGTCGGCTCCGGGAGATGCAGGCCTTGTATAGACTACGTCCACGGGACGGGTATCGACCCACCCGCCTTCTACCGTACACCCCGTGGTGGCTAATACACAAGTGAGGATGCCTATGATCCAAAATTGCTTTTTCATGATGCTGATTTTGATGAAAAAAAATGAAATTGGTTGTTATATGAGGTAAAAAGCCATTTGTATGCCAGCGCGGATACCGGAACCTGGTCTTAGTAGGGGTATGATTATCATGAGTTTGTCAAATAAAAAGGCGGTAAAGGCCGGGGTCGTTTTTCCACAGAGCGTATTTCCCTCCACCGTAAAGGTTATTCACCAGCAAATCAGTAATTTTACAGGTAATTGAATTTATTATGAGTGAAACAACCACTGTCCCTTCCCAGGCTCTCACGGCCAAAGACTTTTCCACCGACCAGGAAGTCCGTTGGTGCCCGGGTTGCGGGGATTATTCCATATTGGCCCAGGTACAAAAGGTGATGCCTTCCCTGGGGATCCCGAGGGAGAATATCGTGATCGTATCCGGTATCGGCTGCAGCAGCCGCTTCCCCTATTATATGAACACCTATGGCATGCATTCCATCCATGGACGGGCTACGGCCATCGCATCGGGGCTAAAGGCCACCCGCCCGGAACTGAGCGTATGGATCGTCACCGGAGACGGGGATAGCCTGAGTATCGGGGGCAACCATACCATCCACCTGCTCCGGCGTAATTTCGACGTAAATGTATTGTTATTCAACAACCAGATCTATGGTCTGACCAAGGGTCAGTATTCCCCTACTTCGGAAGGCGGTAAGGTGACGAAATCGACCCCGTTCGGCAGTATCGATCATCCTTTCAATCCCCTGGCCCTGGCCATGGGTGCGGATGCCAGTTTTGTAGCCCGGAGCATGGACCGCGACCCCAAGCACCTGCAGCAATTGCTCGTCCGCAGCCACCAGCATAAAGGTTCTTCCTTCCTGGAAATCTACCAGAACTGTAATATTTTTAATGACGGAGCTTTTGAAGTGTTCACCGAGAAGAGCAGTAAGCCCCTGGAAACCTTATTCCTGGAGCATGGTAAGCCCCTGGTATTCGGAGCGAAGCAGGATAAGGGCATCCGGCTGGAAGGCTTCCACCCCACCATCGTGGAATTAGGGAAGGATGGGATCAGCGCCGATGACCTGTGGATCCATGATGAAAAAGATTTTTACAAGGCGCAGATCCTTGTCCGGATGTTTGACGACCCGCGTGTCGAAGGGCATTTACCCCGGCCTTTTGGCGTCTTCTTTGAAGCGGAGCGCCCCTGTTACGAAGAAATGCTCAACCTCCAGGTGGAAGAGGTGATCGCCTCCAAGGGCAAGGGAGACCTGGATAAATTGCTAAGAGGAAATGAGACCTGGACTATCAAGTGACTAAAATAACAGAAGCCCCGCATAGCGGGGCTTCTTATTGGTTTTTTCACAGTGAAATTTTTTTTTCAGGAAGCACGGTACAAAGTTGGATCCCTTCTAATTCTAAGCGAAAAAAAGAGCCAGCGATAGACATCGCCGGCCTGTGCTTACCTCTGAAACCACAAAAAGAAAGATTTACAATATTTTTTCATTGATCCTTTGTTCTAGTACTTGACAAAATCCTATCATCTGCCATAGCATTGCTGCCTGGGATGAGCCTTAACTTCACCGAATTCAACCAGACTTTCCGGGTAAAACGGGTAACGGTAAAAAAAGTGTAAATTTTAAAAGGGTAGCGATCCTATCAGTGACTGCTTTTGCAGGGGGAAACGAACTCAACACGATATGGAGGAAAATCCTTCATACGGGTGGAACATGGAACCGGATAATTTTTTTTGGAAATTGGAATCTTGAACTGGAAATTGGATGTGGTAGGGACCGAGGAAATTGGAAATTGATGGTGGTGTGTGCTTATGAAGAAGAGTGTTTCAGAGCATAAGCCTGGTAAAAATAAAGACAGTTTTGTTAAAAAGCAATATTTTTTTCAAAGTTTTTAAGATAAACGGTCATTTCCTCCCTCCGAAAGGGTGGATTTTATCCCTGAAGGGCTTGCCCATTGAGGGTTTCAAGCTCTTTCTCTGCGGCTTTAAAAGTCTTTTCTTTTTTTAGATTGAACCACCATTCCGGTGCAGTTTTTTTCATGAGGGTATCGATATGGCGCATCCCCAGGAGGTACCAGGCCCCTTTTATTTTCCCACTCCAGGTAGACTGGAAGGCCCGAAGGCTCATGGCAAAGCCGCTGTCGAGATATTCCATATGGTGCCAGTATCCGGCGGGCATGAACAAGGTATCCCCGTGGTCCAGGATCACCTCATAGCCCCTGGCCAATCTCAGGGCAGGGTATTTTTCCAGGTCCAGTTTATTGGCCTGCTCGTCGAAGTATTTCTCGAAATTGACGAAACTCAATACTTCCCATGGCTTGCGGTAAAGTTTATGCTGCTCTTCGAACGGGAAAAGGAGTACCCTTTTTCTGCCGCCGAATTGGGTATGGAGGATATGCGAAAGGTCGATGTCGAAATGCATATGGGTGACGGAACCCTTACCACCTACAAATAACATGGGGTAGCGCTTTACAAATCCCTTCATCAGGTGTTCCGGCCATTCGAAGTCCTCGGCGATCCGGGGAGCATGATCGAAAATGTTGAACAGGAAAATACGCCATTCGGCAGGCCCTTTTCGGACCATATCGATATAATCTCCGAATTTCATGTAGTCATCGGCCGTATTGATGGGCGTGTAGGCGTCACTTTTTATATTGTTGTATACGCCTACGTTCACGCCCCCGACGATGGACTTAAAATAATCCCAATTCCACTTGTGATAAGCCGGCCATTGCCTGGACAATGAACTGATCACCAAGGGCTTCATGGGGAGATAGTACCTGTCTTTAAAATCCTCCGGACTGATGTCCTCCACTCTGTCTACTGTTTGCAGATCCATGGCTCGGAATTTTCTCGAAGTTAATACTAAATCTACGTTAAGAAAATGTTGTTAAATTGCCCGGACGCCGGCATTAACCAGTTGTTAAGGATTTTTTCTAACTTACCCCATGTACTTGCATCTCCATCCCGATAATCCACAGCCCCGCAATATTAAGACCATCCTTGAATGTTTGCTGGACGGAGGGGTAATCGTCTATCCTACCGACACTATTTATGGCCTTGGGTGCGATATTTTCAAGCATAAGGCTGTCGAGCGCATCAGCCGGATCAAACAGGTGGACCCTGCAAAGGCTCAATTGTCCTTTATCTGTTACGATCTCAGCGATCTGAGTAATTATACAAAAAGCATATCGACCCCCTTGTACCGCTTGCTAAAGACGCATCTGCCCGGTCCCTATACCTTTATTCTCCCTGCCAGTAAACAGGTGCCCAAGATCCTCAAGAGTAAAAAGGATACCATCGGCCTTCGGGTCCCCGATAATACGATCGCCCGCTCTATCGTAAAGGAATTGGGGCATCCGATCCTTAGCGCCTCCCTGCCCGGGGAAATGGTGGAAGAATATACCGATCCGGAGACGATCTACGAGAATTTTAAGAATTTGGTGGATATCGTCATAGATGCCGGCATCGGCGGCATGGTTCCTTCGACGATCATAGATTGCACCGGTGACGAACCGGTGGTGACGAGGATGGGGTTGGGGGAGTGGGCCGTTTAGGCAATCCCTGTTACAACAGTTCCGGCTGGGAGACCTGCCCGGGGGCGATGTCGAAGCTCTTGCGGTGATAGGTACAGAGGCCGAATTTTTCAATGGCATCCCTGTGCTCCCGCGTTCCATATCCTTTATTATTATCCCAGCGATAATGGGGGAATTCTTCATGAAGCTTCCGCATGTATTCATCCCGCCAGGTCTTTGCCAGGATGCTGGCCGCCGCAATAGAAGCATAGAGCGCATCTCCCTGTACGATGCAACGATGGGCGATCCGTTGATAAGGTACAAAGCGATTACCGTCGATCAACAATAATCCCGGCCGGGTCTTCAACTGGTCCAGGGCCAGGTGCATGGCTTTAAAAGAAGCTTTCAGGATATTGATCCGGTCGATCTCTTCATGGCTCACCATGGCAACGCCATAAGCCACTGCATGGCTCTCGATAAAGATCCGTAATTCGGCCCGGTCACCGGCGCTCACCTGTTTGGAGTCATTCAGCAAAGGATGAAAAAATTCCCTGGGAAGGACCACGGCCGCTGCAAATACCGGTCCTGCATAGCAGCCTCTTCCTGCCTCGTCGCAACCGGCTTCGGTATGTTCTTCCTGGTAAGAATGTTTCAGCAAGTCCTTTTTTTCTCAAAACTACTAACTTTGCCGCCATTATGGAAATATCCTCTTCCCGTCCGGTGGCCCGCTGGGTCTTAGCAGGAGTGATCTTATTAGGGGTACAAGTCCTCCTTGGCGGCATCACCCGCCTGACGGGATCGGGGCTATCCATTACGGAATGGAATGTGGCCGCCGGCATCCTGCCCCCTCTGAATGCCCTCCAATGGCAGGAGACTTTTGATAAATACAAACAGACCCCGCAATACCATTTGCTCAATGCCGGCTTCGGACTATCCGACTTCAAATTCATATTCTTCTGGGAATGGTTTCATCGTCTCTGGGCGCGGATGGTAGCCGTGGTATTCCTGGTAGGGTTCGTTTACTTTCTGTGGCGGAGACAATTGAAACGGGAAATGATCCGACCCTTGCTGACGCTCTTTTTAATGGGCGCCCTTCAGGGTGCTGTCGGCTGGATCATGGTGGCCAGCGGACTGACAGGCGATGCGGTGTATGTTCGTCCTACACGGCTGGCCCTGCATTTTGTCTTTGCCTTGGTGCTGGTCGGCTATGCATGGTGGTTTGCCCTGCAATTGTCGGTTCCTTCCCGGGAGATCCTGCAGGATGGATCCGGCCCAAAGAAGAGCGGCCGGCTGCGCCCCTGGACGGTAGCGATCCTGGCGATCCTGTTCTTTCAACTGTTATACGGTGCGCTGATGGCAGGACATAAGGCCGCTACGGCCGCGCCAACCTGGCCAACGATCAACGGAGATTGGGCGCCATCGGCCCTGTTCAGCAAGATGCCTTTAAAAGAAGACCTGCTGGGTAATGTGATCACCGTGCAGTTCCTGCATCGCGGTATGGCCTACCTGATCCTTGCTCTCGTGGTGATCTGGTCGGTAAAGGCTTATCGTCTGCCTGCTCGGGCTGGAATTTTCCGCAAGGTCCGGGCCCTGCCCCTACTGGTGGTGGCCTCCCAAATACTATTGGGGATCATGACCCTGTTGACCAGTCCGGGCATCCTTCCTAACCACTGGGTAGCCTTCGACTGGCTGGCCGAAATGCACCAGGTAGTCGGACTCATATTCCTTTTGACAATGATCGGTATGTTGTACCTTGTGAGACCTTCTGTATGATACGAACGCTAAAAGCTATTTACTGCTTCTTTCCCGTGCAACTGGTGGTATTGCATTTTAAAAAATTCCAGGTACTGCTGGTGTTCTGGATCATCCTGTTCTGCACGGTGAGTGGCGGATTTATGCGCTCATACGGGGCGGATGCCCTTTTCCTTTCACCGGAATACCTGGGAGATGTCAGCCCGGTAAGTGCGGGGATCGTAGGGATGGCGACGGGGATCTTTCTCATGAGCTGGAATATCACCACCTTTATCCTGTTCAGCCGGCATTTTCGTTTTCTCGCCACCACGGCAAGGCCTTTTTTGAAGTATTGCATCAATAACACCATCCTACCCCTTATTTTCCTAGTGTTCTATTTTATCAGGGTGGTGCAGTTCAATTCCAATAAAGAATTATTTTCTACCGGCACCATCATCCTGCTCACGATAGGGTTCGTCTCGGGCTTTATCATTATCGTCGCGGCCTCTTTGTTCTATTTTTTTCGTGCGGACAAAAGTATTATCCGGCGCATGACCCCGGTGATCAACAATCCGAAACTATTCAAATCGCAATTCAGCCAGGAAGAAGTGAAACTGACCGAGAGCCGGCTGATCCGGGTGAGATGGTATCTGAACTCTCCGTCTACGATCCGCCCGACCCGCGATGTCTCCCACTACAGCCGGAATTTTATAGAAAGCATTTTCAACCGCCATCATTTTTCCGCGATCCTGTCCATTTTCGCGGCGTTCATTTTTCTCATCGTAGTCGGGTTCTTTATGGACAGCCCCTTTTTTCAATTGCCCGCTGCCGCCAGCATCCTCATCTTTTTCGCTATCCTGATATCGCTGTCAGGAGCATTTTCCTATTTCCTGCAAAGCTGGAGCATCCCCTTCCTCGTGCTGCTGTACTTCCTGCTCAACCTCCTGTATCACTATCATGTGATCGACCCCAGCAATAAGGCCTACGGGCTGAACTATACCAATCGTGAAGAACGACCCTTCTATGACCGGGAATCTTTATTGGAATTGTGCTCGGAGAAAAACATACAACGGGATAAAGCCAATATGCTGGGCATCCTGGAAAGATGGAAGGCCCGTCAATCTGCGGACAAGCCCATCCTATTCCTTATCAATACCAGCGGCGGCGGCAACCGCAGCGCTACTTTTACCATGAATATCCTGCAACGGCTGGATAGTCTCTGCGGCGGCAACCTGATGCGGAAGACTTTCCTGATCACGGGCGCTTCCGGCGGCATGTTCGGGGCTACGTATTTCAGGGAGCTCTCGAGGATAAAAGCGTACTCCGATCCTTCCCTCAACCTGCAGGATCGCAAATACGTGGATGATATTTCCGGGGACCTGCTCAATCCCCTCTTCTCTTCCTTCGTAGCAAGGGACCTGGCTTCGCCGGCCCAGAAATTCAAGGTCGGGGAATATGAATATATCAAGGACCGCGGCTATGCCTTCGAACAAAAACTAAATATCAATACCCGGGGCCTGCTGAATAAACGACTGCGGGACCTGGCAGCAGACGAGAAGGCGGCAAAAATGCCCTTGCTCTTATTTAATCCCGTCATCACCCGCGACAGCAGGAGCATGGTGATCGGTACGCAGCCCATTAGCTTTTTAATGCGGCCGCGTTATGACAGTACGAGGATCCCCGCGATGGATCCGGATGCCATCGATTTTGGAGCCTTGTTTGCCAAACAGGACCCTATGAACCTTCGGTTGCTAACGGCCATGCGTATGAATGCGACCTTCCCCTATGTATTGCCGAATGTATGGCTGCCTACCAATCCTGTGATCGATGTCATGGATGCGGGGTTCCGGGATAATTTCGGCGAACAGACGGGTATCCGCTTCCTGAATTCTTTTCGTGAATGGCTGCGGGAGAACACGAGCGGGGTCGTGTTGTTACAGATCCGCGATCGCAAGACGGGTGGATGGGAAAACCCCTATGAGTCGGAAGGCATCACGGAGATCATCACCAAGCCCTTGTTATTGCTGGAAAATAACTGGTATAAAATGCAGGAATACAACCAGGACGATCTCCTGAGCCTGTCTCAGAATGCCATGGGCTTTCCTTTCTATAAACTGACCTTTCAATATGTCCCCAAAACGGAAGATGAAGGAGCCGCTCTCAATTTCCATCTCACCCGCCAGGAAAAGCTGAATATCGCCGGAGCCCTGGACAATGAGCAGAATCAAAAAGGCTTTCGCCAGTTCATTCGCCTGTCCGGGCAATAGTCCGGATCATAGACCTTATGGGTTTACCCGCGTGGCAGGGGCCGGCTGAATAAGTTGGAAGGCATGCGGAACGATCCGGATGATAAATTCTTTGGCCGTTGGCTTGGGATCGCCATCGATGTGGAGGGGCGCCTCCTGTCCGTTCAGGATCCTGAGATGGGGCGTTTGAAAATAAAGGACCGAGCCCCTTCCCGCCCTGTCCGGGATACCCTGCAGGGGATTGCCGCCGAGTACCTGCCGGATCGCGGCCACCATCATTCCCAGTTTACTTCCCTTTTTCAGGATGACGATGTCGAGCAGTCCGTCATGCAGGCTTGCCTTGGGGGCAATGGTGACATGATTGCCGAACTGGTTGCCATTCGCAATACTGATGAAGAAGGCATCTACCGGAAAAAAATGATCCTCTGTCTCACCTGGTAGCGGAGGTATCCTGATCCCGAAGGGATAGGCGCGGCTCCTGAAAAAATTTGCGAGGGCGACGCGGATATATGTTTGTAATCCTCTTTTTGTTTCTCTTGCGAAAGCATGGGCTACGGTGGCATCGAAGCCGATCCCGCAGAGCATACAGGAAAAGCGGCCATTGATCGTGAGGCCGTCGATGGCGGAAGCCTGTCCGTCGAAGATAATATCCAGCGCCTTATTTGCCTGTTTGGGAATGCCGGCTGCAAAGGCCAGCCCGTTGCCCGATCCCATCGGGATGATGCCGATGCGGGTATTGGAACCTGTCAGCGCTGCCGCCACCGCACTCACCGTTCCGTCCCCGCCGCAGATAACGATATCGGTCACCCGCTCTTTTTCGATAAGAGGGAGGAGGAAGGAATAGTCGCCATCGGCCCTTGTGGAAAGGATCGAAAAATCGATCTTTCGTTCGAGGCTTCTCCGGCTGATCAATTCCTTTAAAGAAGATTTACCGTGCGTGCCGGAAATAGGATTTATAAGGTAAATGATTTTTCTTGCCATGACTTGCTTATCGCCGCAAATTTACAGGCTTCAGTTGCAATATTTGTTCGAGAAAATGCTCCACTCCCTTTTCCACGCCTTCCACATCGTGCGAGCGGACGAAGGAGCCGATCACATGCGTACCCGCTTCCGGGATGGCCTGCTTGTATTTCATGGCTGCCGGGGTGCCGAGCTGGTCGAACATTTCAAGGGCTGCCGACACTTTTATCGTACTGTCCTGGTGAATGGAATCTTTGTAATAATAGTAAAGACCTACGGGCTGCGTGACCTTTTCGAAAGTGTGTTTGTTCATAGTGGTCTCCAGTAATTCTTCGAGAGCTACTGCGGCTTCCAGGCGATACTTCGGATACCAGTATTGGCGGTAGAGGGGGCCAAAGTCTTCCTTGGTCTCGATATAATCGGACCCTGCTACCTTGTGCGCGATCTGCAGGCCCCAGTGATTATTCAGTACCCAGGCGTTCGGGTCCTTGATGGCGATATTGGGAGACAGCAGGATCAGGGCCGCTACGGCATCGGGATAGGCAGCCGCTAATTGCAATGCAAAAGTGCCTCCGGTAGAAGTACCCAGGAGGATGACCTTTTTTCCCAGTTGCTGCCCGATGGCCAGGGCTTGTTTGGCGGATTCCCAATAGGCATCGGCCGTCAGATTGACCATGGGTTCGACCGTATCGATCCCGTGTTCGGCCATGCGGGATAAATAAAGATTGCAGTCATATTTACCGGCGAGGTCCCTGTGCAGGGGCAAACCCTCGCCCTGGGAAGCGGAAAAACCGTGCAGGTAGACGAGGGCATATTCCGTCTTTTGTTTGAGGGAATCATTGGCCCAGACGATCCTGGCTTCATTGTCAGGCTTCAGGTGGTGTTGAGCTTCGTTGTTGCGGATATAATTTTCCAGGGCCGCGGGTTCCGAAGGAACGGCCGGCATTTCTTTTTTATAAGAAGGAGTGGAAGGGCTGGGGCCGAGCAGGTAAAGAATGATCAGGAGGACAGGGATGAGGAGCAGCCATTTTTTGCGCATACGTTGAATTTGGGCTGAATTTATAAAATAGCCCGCACATTATGCTTCAATTTTTGGTATCTTGATTTCAAATTTTCCGGATGCAGCCTCTTGCCGCTCAACAGAACCAACGATTTCTTGCCCTGGATGTTTTTCGCGGGATGACCATTTGCTTTATGATCATCGTCAACACGCCCGGCAGGGATATTTACACCTATACAGCACTGGAACATGCTGCCTGGCATGGGTTTACGCCTACCGATCTCGTATTTCCCTCATTCCTGTTCGCCGTCGGCAACGCCATGAGCTTTGTGATGCCGAAATGGGAGAACCTTCCGCAATCGCAGGTCCTCGGTAAGATCATCCGGCGCACCCTTCTTATTTTCCTGTTTGGCTATCTTTTATACTGGTTCCCGTTCGTGCGGCCCGATAAAGAAGGGCATTGGGCCTTTATGTCCATTTCCCGTACACGGATCCTGGGCGTGCTGCAAAGGATCGCACTGGCCTATGGCATCGCATCGCTGCTGATCTATTACCTTAAGCCGCGGGTCTCGGTGATCATCTCGATAGTGATCTTATTGCTGTACTGGCCGATTCTTTACTGGCTGGGTGATCCGGCCGATCCGTTGGGGCTCCGGGGTAATGGGGTGCTGCGACTGGATAAATGGCTAATGGGGGACGCACACCTGTATCATGGAGAGGGGATCCCCTTCGATCCGGAAGGGGCGCTGAGCACCCTGCCTGCCATCGCCAATGTCGTCGGGGGCTATATCGCAGGCCGGTTTATACAACAAAAGGGAAAGACCTATGAAGGATTGGCCTTGCTGCTGCTGGCCGGGTTTGGGCTGCTGGCGGCAGGATATATTTGGGACTGGGGCTTTCCCATCAATAAAAAACTATGGACCAGTTCCTTCGTGGTCTATACCCTGGGACTGGACTGTATCCTGCTGGCCGCGATCATTTATATCGTGGATTTCAAGAACAGGAAGAGCTGGACGCCCTTCTTTATCGTATTCGGGAAGAACCCTCTTTTTATTTACCTGCTTTCGGAATTAGGGGCCATTTCCATCTATTTATGGCATACTCCCTCGGGCATTCCTGTCCATAAGTGGGTCTATGATACTATTTATACACATGCCGGTCTCTTTTTCGGATCGATGCTTTTTTCCGTCTCCTTCATGCTATTGTGCTGGCTGGTAGGCTATTGGCTGGACAGAAAAAAGATATATATACGGGTTTAACAGTATGCAACTATTATCTTTTCTTTAAAATTGCGATAAATCCCTCCTCAGAGGCGGTGGTTCGGGCGATTTTGCGTACTTTTGCGGCTTCAATTTTTGGGGTTTTTATTATGCAAATCAGAAACATAGCCATCATCGCTCACGTAGACCACGGTAAGACTACCCTGGTAGATAAGATCTTACATGCTACCCACGTTTTTCGTGCCAACCAGGAGACGGGTGACCTGATCATGGACAGCAATGACCTGGAAAAAGAAAGGGGCATTACCATTTTCAGCAAGAACGCCGCTGTAGAATACAAGGATACCAAGATAAATGTCATCGATACCCCTGGTCACTCGGATTTCGGTGGCGAGGTAGAACGTGTATTGAAAATGGCGGATGGGGTACTCCTGCTGGTGGATGCCTTCGAAGGCCCGATGCCGCAAACGCGTTTTGTGCTGCAGAAAGCCCTTCAACTGAACCTGAAGCCCATCGTGGTCATCAATAAAGTGGATAAGCCGAACTGCCGTCCCGATGAAGTGCACGATGCCGTATTCGAACTGTTCTTTACGCTGGATGCGACCGAAGAACAATTGGATTTCCCTACTTTTTACGGTAGCGGAAAGAATGGCTGGTTCAATGACAAGAACGAACAATCCGCCGATATCACTCCGTTATTGGATGGTATCCTGAAATATGTACCTGCTCCGAAAGTAGCCGAAGGTCCTTTGCAGATGCAGATCACCTCGCTGGACTATTCTTCCTTCCTGGGAAGGATCGCGGTGGGTAAAGTAGCAAGAGGTTCCATCAAGGAAGGGCAGTCGATAGCCCTGATGCAGGCGAACGGCGTTATTAAACGTCCGAAAGTGAAGGAACTGTACACCTTTATGGGTATGGGAAAGAAAAAAGCCACCGAAGTAATGGCGGGGGATATTTGTGCGGTAGTGGGCCTGGAAGATTTCAATATCGGCGATACGATCGCGGATCCGGAAAATCCGGAAGCCCTGCCGGTGATCAGTGTGGATGAGCCTACGATGAGCATGCTTTTCGGCATCAATAACTCTCCTTTCTTCGGTAAGGATGGAAAATTCGTAACATCCCGTCACCTGCGCGACCGCCTGATGAAAGAGACGGAAAAGAACCTGGCCTTAAGGGTAGAAGATACGGATAGCGCTGATAGCTTCCTCGTATTCGGACGCGGGATCCTGCACCTGGGCATCCTGATAGAAACCATGCGCCGTGAAGGCTTTGAGCTGACCATTGGCCAGCCGACGGTGTTGGTAAAGGAGATCGATGGCAAGAAGCATGAGCCCTATGAGAACCTGGTAGTAGATGTTCCCGGTGAGTTCAGCGGTAAAGTGATCGATATGGTCACCCAGCGTAAAGGGGAAATGCTGGTCATGGAAAGCAAAGGCGAAATGCAACACCTTGAATTCGAGATCCCATCACGGGGCCTGATCGGCCTGCGTAGCAATATGCTGACCAATACGGCCGGCGAAGCCGTTATGGCGCACCGCTTCCTGGAATACAAGCCCTGGAAAGGTCCCATACCCGGCCGGAGCAACGGAGTATTGCTCTCCAAGAACCAGGACAAGACCACGGCTTATTCCATCGATAAACTACAGGACCGTGGAATGTTCTTTGTCGATCCGGGCGAAGAAGTATATGTCGGCCAGATCATCGCCGAGCATATCAAGCCGGGCGACCTGATCGTAAATGCTACGGAAGGTAAAAAGCTCACCAATATGCGCGCAAGCGGCAGCGATGACTCCGTCCGCATTATTCCGAAGAAGCAGATGACCCTGGAAGAATGTATGGAATATATCCAGCAGGATGAATGTATCGAGGTGACTCCCAAGAAGATCCGCCTGCGTAAGACGATCCTGGACGAAGATAACAGGAAGCGCTTCCAGAAGATGCTGAAGACGGAAGAGGTAAATTAGTGATTGCTGATTTAGGGATGGGGGAATTTAGAGATTCACTACCTTTATGGTTTCAAACCGGGCAGTTATGAAAAAGTGCAGCCTGTTGATCCTACTGATCGTATTGCTGATCGCTTCTCAGGAAGTGAAGGCCCAGTGCTCTATTTGCACCCGGACGGCGCAGCAATTGGGCGAACGCCCCGCCAGGGCCCTGAATGCGGGGATCCTCTACCTGGCGATCACTCCCCTGGCTATTTGCGGTTATATCGGCTTTCGCTGGTGGAAGAACAATAAGGATGCCTAATCGACATCCGATCCGGGCTGCGAGATCCCGAAAAATTCATAGAAATAAGAAGCTGGCTTCAGGCCCAGCCATTTTTCCCTGTTGGCGTCAAAATCTTCGTAGGTGAAGCGGCTGATCTGTTCCTTCGTATAGGGCAGAGGATGCTCATTCTTCTTTTTTATAACGATGCCCAGCCCGTGATCATCATCCAGTACAAAGACGGTGAGATCATTTCTCAGGCTGCGGAGGTGCAGGATCGTTCTCCATACATCCCCGTTCCAGGTGCCGGTAAATTGCCGGTCGTTCCATTCTTTGAATGAGCAGGCCGCGTCTTTGGTCAGCGGATTGCAATCGTGCAGGACGATCACGGCCCCTTCTTTTGCATGCAGCAGGGTATTCTCCACGTCTCTCAGCGCGTATTCATATTCATGCATTCCGTCGATAAGCGACAGTTCTACCTTTTCCTTTGCAAATACATTGGCGGCGTCATGAGCAAAGAAATCATCGCTCGTCTTTTGATAGTACTGGTTGTAGAAATTATAAGGGTTTAGAAAAAATTTACCCGCCTTCCGGGTATTATCAAACGCAAAGCTCGGATCGACCGCCACTTTGAAGCTGCTGCGTATGCGAAAAAAAATATGGCCGTTGAATACCCCGATCTCTAAATAATTCCTCAAGGTTTTATGCTGCATTAGCGCTTTCAGGACAATGAGCCGGTTCATGTGATGACTAGGTAGATTAAGAAATGAAATGAAACGTAAATGTAAAATTTATAACTGATTTAGCGGGATAAATCATGTAATTTGGAGGGCAAATTCATTAGCCGGGCAACTTATGGCAGGTAGCATACCCATTCAGAAAAAGAAACGCGCCTTTACCGACAATGCCGTTTTCAGTATCCTCATCCCCAGTTGGAATAATCTCTCTTACCTGAAGCTTTGTATCGGCAGCATTCGTAAGAATTCCCGTTACGCCCACCAGATCATCGTACATATCAATGAAGGAAAGGATGGGACCCGCGAGTGGGTGGAGGCCCAGATGGATCTTGACTATACCTTCAGCGGGCAGAATATCGGCATCTGTTATGCGCTGAATGCCGCAAGAGACCTCGTGGCGACAGACTATATCGTATATATGAATGATGATATGTATGTATGCCCCGATTGGGACGAGGAATTATTACTGGAGATAAAAGAGATCGGCCATCCCTACTTTTTTCTTTCTTCGACCTCCATCGAACCCTTTACGTCCAGTAATTGCTCCGTCGAAGGAAAGTTCGGAGATGCGATCGATGATTTCCGGGAAGAGGAATTATTGAAGAAGTACGCCGGTCTTCCCATGCATGACTGGCAGGGAGCTACCTGGCCGCCCAATGTAGTGCGAAAGGAGATCTGGGACCTGGTAGGAGGGTATAGCGTGGAGTTCAGCCCCGGCATGTATTCAGACCCGGATTTTTCCATGAAATTGTGGAATGCGGGAATACGGTTGTTCAAGGGGGTGAGTAAGAGCCGGGCCTATCACTTCGGCAGCAAATCCACGGGTCGTGTAACAAAGAATAAAGGGTATTATAAATTCATAGCAAAGTGGAGGATCACTTCCAGCGTACTCACGCGTTATTATCTCCGGCGTGGAGAGCCTTTTGACGGGCCCCTGACGGAACCCCGCCTGCCCTCGCTCCTGCCGCTGAAAAATCTTTTCAAACGGTTCATCGCCGTCTTCAAAGAGGGTGGCTGAGGTCGAACCCTTTTACAAAGCGGTAGAGGTTGAACCCTCCTTTTTCAAATTCCTTTCCGATCTTTTCCAGGAGCTCGTCCTTCCGGATATTCCGCATGCGTCCTTCCCGTATCAGGTGATAGGCCCGTTCGGTGAGTAAGGAATATTTACCTCGGCCCGAATGCTGCTGCTGTGTCTGCTCCTGTAATTTTTCCATCAGTTCACCGAGTCCCTTTTTAGTAGTGGCGACGGTCTTGACGATAGCGGGTTCCCTGCCCGGTCGATTGAAGGCGGGCGCCAGCATCATCCGGAGGTTCCTTACAAAAAGATCCGCATCCGGGCGGTCGCTCTTATTGACGATAAAGATATCGCCGATCTCCATCAGACCAGCTTTCATGGTCTGGATCTCATCACCTGCTTCGGGTACGAGCACTACCAGGGTAATATCCGCAAGACCCGCGATCTCGATCTCGCTCTGACCTACGCCGACGGTCTCGATGAGTATCCGGTCATAAGACGCAGCTTTCAGCAGATCGGTGATCTCCAGGATCCGGGGATGCAATCCACCCAGGGAACCCCGGGTGGCGAGCGAACGGATAAAGACGGAGGGATGCCGGTACCATTCGCTCATGCGGATCCTATCGCCCAGTAAAGCGCCATGGTGAAAAGAGGAAGAAGGATCTACGCATAATACCGCCACGGATTCTCCCCTGCCCGTGAACTCCCCGATAAGGGCATCCGTCAGGGTGCTTTTTCCCGCGCCGGGCGGGCCCGTGATACCGATGATCCGGGTCGTATCGTTAAAGGGCAGGGCCTGTAATAATTCTTCATGCCCCGCCACCTCGTTCTCCACCAGGGAAATGCTCCGGGAAAGCAACCGTATATCCTTTTGGCGGATGGCCTGCAGGATACCCTGCCAGTCGATGGGAGCTGCGGGAGACTTGTTCATGATAAATCAAAAATAGGCACTACTGTCCACTGACCACGCACTATTTACTATTTTTATGGAATTAAACGAGGTCATGACTAATTTCATTCCTGTTTTTCCTTTGGGTATTGTCGTCTATCCCGGTGAAAGCCTCAACCTGCATATATTCGAGCCGCGCTATAAGCAGCTTGTTCGGGAATGTCATGCGGAGAGCAAGCCTTTTGGTATCCCCACGGTGATCGACAACAAGCTGAATGAAATGGGCACCCTGGTGCAGATCACGGAACTGGTGAAAGAATATGAAAATGGGGAGATGGATATCAGGACGGAGGGCCTGCGTGTTTTCCGGGCCCTGGAATGGATCCGGTCCGTGCCTGACCGGTTGTTTGGAGGAGCCATCGTAAATTACCCGGAGAATATCGAAGGACCGGGGAAGCCGGAGCTGATGCAGAAAGTCGTAAAAGCCATTCGTGAATTGCACCGCCTCCTTAATATCAACAAGGATTTTCCCAAGCCCGACGATACATTGACGAGTTATCATGTAGCTCATCATGCGGGTATGTCCCTGGAAGAAGAATATGAATTGCTGGGTCTTCTCCGGGAAGAACAGCGACAGGAATACCTGAAACGGCACCTGGCGAAAGTATTGCCCGTGATCGCAGAAATGGAGACCTTGAAAGAAAGGGTAAAATTAAATGGTCATTTCAAAAACCTATCTTCGTTCCAGTTTGAAGAGTAAAGCTATGTCAATTACCCTCTGCTTTGATTTTGGCAATACCCGGATGAAATGCGGCGTTTTTTCCAACGGGGAATTCACGAAAGAGCATGTCCTGGAGAACGACCTGGAAGAAACGATACAGGAACTCATCCGGCTCTACCATCCTTCCGCGTCTATCCTATCTTCCGTGATCGATCACAACCCGGGCATGGAAGAGGTCCTGAAAAAAGAAACCCATTTCCACCGACTCGATCATCACTCGAAGATCCCTGTCACGACCCCGGTAGGCAAGCCGGAGTCGATCGGCGCCGACCGCCTGGCCCTTGTAGTGGCTGCTGCGGCTCTTTTCCCGGACAAGAACAACCTGGTGATCGGCCTTGGCTCTGCGATCACCTACAATTTCATCAACAAATACCATCAATTCATCGGAGGCGGTATTTCTCCCGGGATGGAAATGCGGTTCAGATCCCTGCAGACATTCACCGCTAAACTGCCCCTGGTAAAGGCCGACTGGAATTTTCCATTGGCCGGCTATGACACCCGCACCAATATCCTCAGCGGAGTGATCCTGGGCATGGCAAAAGAAGTGGACGGCATGATCGAGGCCTATGAAGAGAAGTACGAGAACTTTAACGTGCTTTTAAGCGGCGGGGACGCTGTTTATTTCACCCGACACCTGAAAAAGAAGATATTTGCAGACCCCTACCTAATTTATAAAGGGCTATATGCTATCAGCCAGTACAATCTTTAAGTTCCTTCCTTTCCTGCTCGTCACCGGCATTTTTTTCAGCGCTTGCGAGAACAATGTAAAGGACCTGCCCAACAATGGGAAAAGGCAGCCTATTCCGGAAGAAGGCAGCCTGGTGGAAAGTTATATGAGCGAGGGAGCAAAAGTAAAAGGCAAACTGACGGCGCCCTATATGCTTCGATACCAGCAAGCCGATACCCCGTACACCGAATTTCCCAGGACCCTGCACGTAGATTTTTTTAATGATTCCATGCGTATAGAAAGTCAATTGGACGCGCGCTATGGAAAATATCTGCCCAACCAGAATAAGGTCTTTCTCCGGGACTCCGTCCTCGTGAAAAATATCCTCAAAGGAGATACCCTGCATTGCAAATATCTCTGGTGGGACCAGCACACCCAGAAATTTACGACGGAGGACTCGGTAAGGATCAATACCAAGACCCAGATCCTGTTTGGGAAGGGCATGGAAGCCGATCAGAACTTCCGCTGGTATACGATCAAGCACCTGACGGGTACCGTAATGACTACGGAAAATGCCGCGTTGAAATAAGATCCCTCAAAAGTCATTGACTATTAATTATTTATGGAAATTTCATAAATCGCTTCTCCTTTTTACCAAGGCTGTCCCGGCCACCCCCGGCAAAAAAAATCAATTAAACGTTTGTTTAATTCAAACGTTTGTTTAACTTTGCCATTCAAACCATTATTATGGCAGCAGACAAGAGAGAACATATTCTTACGATAGCCGAAGACCTGTTCGGGAACAAGGGATTTGACGGCACATCCGTGAGGGATATCGCTACCGGCGCGGGGGTTAACCTGGCCATGATCTCTTATTATTTTGGTTCCAAGGAAAAATTACTGGAGGCTCTGATCGAATTAAGGGCGGGATATGCCTATGGTATCCTGGAAGACCTGAACAAGGATAGTTCGCTGAGCCCCTGGGATAAAATAGACCGGCTGGTGGACTTTTATGTCGACAGGATCCTGAACAATCTTTGCTTTCACAATATCATGTACCAACAGGCGAGCAATACCCGCTCGGAAGAGATCCGGGGCCTGATCATCTCCATCAAACTGCGCAACCTGGAACAGATCACCAAGATCATCACGGACGGCCAGCAGAAAAAACTGTTCCGACAGATGGATATCCCCATGACGGTAGGTACGATCATGGGCACCATTTCCTCTTACACGCAATCCAAGACTTACGCCATCCACATATTGGGCCTGGGCGAAACGGATGAGGAAGGCTACCGTATCAAACTGGGACCCCGGCTAAAAAAACATTTAAAACACTTGCTAAGAGCGCATTTGGATATAAAAAATGAAGAAAATTAAAAAAACCAACATGAACCTGAGTAAAAAATTAGCAGGGGCGCTCGGCCTCTTACTCTTTGCTGTTTTTACCTCTTCTGCACAGATCCGGACCTTGAGCCAGGATGAAGCCGTACAACTGGGGATCCAGAACAGCAAGCAATTAAAAAGGTCGCAATTCAAGATCAATGAGGCGCTGGCCCGGCTGGACCAGGCGAAAGATGCGAGTTTACCAAAGGCCAGTGTGGGATTTCAGTACCTGCATGCGCTGATGATGACCCGCACCGTGAATATACCCGGCATAACGGACGCGAACAAGCCCCTGCACCTGCCTTTCGACTTTCCCGCCTACCTGGGAACGCTGTCCGTGACGGAGCCTATTTTTGCCGGTCACCAGTACAGGTATGCCAGGCAATCGGCCGACCTGATGGTGCAAATGAGCAAGCTGGATGCCGATAAGGACAAGGAGGACCTCGTCTATCTCATCATCGATCTTTATATCAACTATAATAAGATCCTGCAAAGCCAGCTCGTTGTCGAACAGAACAGGCAGGATGTGGAAAGCAAGCTGGATGAGATCGTTAAGTACGAGAGCCAGGGCCTCGCGACCCAGAACGACGTGCTGCGCTTCCGGCTGCAAAAATCCCAGATCCAATTGACGCAGATCCAACTGGAGAACAATCGCAAGATCGCCAATTACAATATGAATATCGTGCTGGGTCTGCCGGACTCTACCGAGATCCGCCTTCCCAATGTCGAATACAAATTAAATGAACATCCTGTGTTCGCCGATCTCCTCCAGGAGGCCGAGACTAATCGCAGGGAGTTACAGGACCTGTCTTACGAGGATAAGTTAGCTACCATCGATATCAAGAAGATCCAGGAACAGCGGAACCCCACCGTATCCGCCAACCTCGGGGCCTATTATATCAATCCTACGGGAAAGCCGATCCCCACCGGTCATACGGTATTGGCGCCCGTTACCCTGGGCGTAGGCGCGTCCTGGGATATCGGCAGCCTGTATACGAACAAGAATAAAGTGAGGGAGGCCTCCGTTCACAAACAATCCCTGTCAAATGACAAGGACGATGCGGTGGACCAGATCCGGAAACAAGTACACGAATATTATATCGGGTACCTGCAATCCCTGGAGCAGTTGAAGGTCCTGCAGGATGCCGTCACCCAGGCCACGGAAAACGAGCGGATCATGGAGTCTAAGTTCCGTAACAACCTGGCCACGACGACAGACCGGATCGATGCGCAGACCCTGATCTATCAATCGAGGGTGAACCTGGAACTGGCCAAGTCGGATGCGACCATCGCCTATTACAATCTTTTAAAATCCACCGGGCATGTACGGCCCTAACCATAACTATTTATAAAATTATTTAAAAGCAACAAAATGAACGAGAATCAACCAAAACGTAAAGGTAAAAAGCTCATCTTCCCCATTATCCTGGCCCTCGTGCTGGTGGGTGCGCTCCTCTTTACGGCAAAAGAATATTTTTATTTCCAAAGTCATGAAGTGACGGATAATGCCCAGGTGGATGCGGACATCAGCCCGGTGATCGCCCGTGTGAGCGGTTATGTCAAAGAGATCCGCTTTACGGACAACCAGGTCGTAAAGGCAGGGGATACCCTGGTGATCCTGGATGACCGCGATTACCAGGTCAAATTGCAGCAGGTAAAGGCAGCGCTTAGTTCTACCCGTCAGTCTGTGGACGTATCGCAGTACCAGGTATCGGAAGCAAAGACGACGATCGCTACCGCGGTAGCCAATGTGGAAGCTGCTAAAGTAAGGGTATGGAAGGCAACGGAAGACTTTGGTCGTTATGAGAACCTCTACAATGATCATGCGATCACGAAAGCCCAGTTCGACGATGCGAAAGCTGAAAAAGAATCGGCTGAAGCCGCCTTGCGCGTAGCCGAGACCCAGGTACCCGCACAGACCCGGAGAGTGAGTACGAATGAAAAACAGGTAGGCGCCGCCGCCTCCAACCTGGCATCGAGAGAAGCCGATATCGATTTTGCAAAATTACAATTGTCTTACACCGCGATCGTCGCTCCGGCAGATGGTATCGTCTCCAAAAGGAATATCCAGCTCGGCCAGTTGGTGCAGGGCGGACAGACCTTATTCGCGATCGTGAACGAGAAGGGCATGTATATAACGGCTAATTTCAAAGAGACGCAGATGGAACATCTCCGGATAGGAGAGAAAGTAGATATCATCGCCGATGCTTATTCGAGCAGGACCGTACAGGGGATCGTTGAATCCTTCGCAGGGGCCACCGGCGCGAAATTCTCCCTGTTGCCCCCGGATAATGCAACCGGTAATTTCGTAAAGGTCGTACAAAGGGTACCCGTGCGGATCAGGCTGGAGGCGGATTCCTCCTATACCAATCTTTTACGTCCCGGGATGAGCGTGCAGGTGATCGTGCATACGAAGTGATTTTGAGATCTGGAGATTTTGGAATTTTGAGATTTGAAATCAGCAATCAAAAGTGATGTTATGGCTGAACATGGATTTAGAAAATGGATCATCACCATTACGGTGATCCTTGCTTCCTTGCTGGAGCTGATCGATACGACGATCGTGAACGTGGCCCTGCCGAAGATCATGGGCAACCTGGGCGCAACGCTCGAAGATGCCGGATGGCTCGTCACGGGATATGCGGTAGCGAATGTGATCGTACTGCCCATGTCGGGCTGGCTGGGAGATCGCTTCGGCCGTAAAAATTATTTTATTACCTCGATACTGGTGTTCACCCTGGCCTCCTTCCTTTGCGGAACGGCCCATACCCTCCCTCAACTGATCGCCTGGCGCGTACTGCAAGGATTGGCGGGCGGAGGATTGCTGTCCACGGCACAGGCCATCCTGATGGAGACCTGGCCCCGGGAAGAGTTGGGAATGGCTACCGCCTTATTCGGCCTGGGCGCCGTTGTCGGACCGACCGTCGGCCCCACGATCGGGGGTTATATCACCGACCATTTTGATTGGCCCTGGATCTTTTACGTGAATATACCCGTCGGCGCCATCGCCGCCTTCTTTGTATCCACTTTCGTAAAGGAGTCCCCGCGATATGCCAAGGGTAAGCCTATCGACTGGTGGGGGATCGCGTTGCTGGCCGCCGGGGTCGGCAGTTTGCAGATCGTATTGGAAAAGGGGGAGACGGAAGATTGGTTCGCCACCCCTTATATTTCTATCCTGACCTTTACGACCATCGTAGCGGCTATCGGATTTATCTGGCGGGAGCTGAGTACCGATCATCCGGTCGTGAATTTCAGGATCCTGAAGAACAGGAGTTTTGCCGTCGGGATCGTGACTTCTTTCGTATTGGGTTTTGCGCTTTACGGGTCCGTATTCGTCTTTCCCGTCTTCTGTCAGAATCTCCTGGGCTTTTCAGCCCAACAGACCGGCGAGATCATGTTCCCCAGCGGCGTAGCCACCATCTGTCTGATGCCCTTTGTGGGCATGATGCTGAAAAGAGGTATACCGGGTCAGTTCATGGCCACGGGCGGATTCTTCCTGTTTTTCGTCTTCTGCTGGATGCTGTCGAATTCGACCCTGGAATCGGGGACGAGTGATTTCTTCTGGCCCCTGGTCATACGTGGCATCGGAATGGCCATCCTGTTCGTGCCTCTGACCACCCTGGCCCTGCAGGAGCTTAAAGGGCCTGAGATCGGTCAGGGAGCGGGTCTGAACAATATGATGCGCCAGTTGGGAGGCTCTTTCGGGATCGCCATCCTCACCACGCTTATCCATACGAAGTCCGGTGCGGTGCGGAATGCGCTGATCGAACATGTAAACCCCTATAATAATGCCTATTTGCAGGCTAATAATGGCTCCATACAAAACTTCATGAGTAAAGGCTTCTCTTTTATCGATGCCCAGCAAATGGCCAATCGCGCCATGGAGGGGAGGATCGTTAAGCAGACGCTGCTCCTGACCTATGATAATCTGTACCTCACCATCGGCCTCTTCGTACTCTTTTGTATCCCGATCGTATATCTGCAAAAATTTAAGAAGAACGTCGCCATACCCAAGGATGCGCATTAATAACGTATAAGACAGGAATAGCTCAACAGGAAGGAATTAGTAGAAAGAAAGCCCGTTTTGAGATCCATTTGGACAAAAGAAAAGCCCCGATTTTATTCGGGGCTTTTCAATTTTTTTGTACGATAACCTTACCAACATTTTCGTGGCCATCAATAGGTACAAATTTTAGTTGTTTCTTCTTAGGATTTGGATCTCTCTTTGGATTTGGATTTGTTCATGATAAGTTCTGATCGATTACTTGATGCTGGTTTTTTCAGGATTTTTGAACTTCTTTGGTTTTTTCAGGATTTCTGGACTGGTTTCTCTTCGGACAATTGGATTGGTTTTTCTAGGATTTGTTCATTCATTCTTCAGTTTGGTTCTTCATCTAGGATCATTGGATTTCGCATCGGGCCGTCAATCATACTTAACAATACAAACATACAATTCTGTTAAAATTGGTGCAAGAGCAAACCTCCTAGTTTTGAAGAATTCGGTATTTACCGCAAACATCGTATTTGTACGATAGGGGGCATAGTAGTTGCACCCTATTATTTTGGATGCATCATAAATTAGCCTATTTTGTAGTTTTTAAAGCGGTATTACTCATTTATCTATGAAATTTCAAAATCAAACGGTGCTGATCACAGGAGGCTCCCGGGGGATCGGTAAAGCGATCGCCCTGCGGCTTGCGCGGGAGGGGGCTAATACGGTGATCGTGGGCAAGACGGCCGAACCCAACCCCAAACTGGAAGGAACGATCTATACGGCCGCCGAAGAGATCGCCGCCGCCGGGCCCGGAAAGGTGCTTCCTTTACAAGGCGATATCCGGTTCGAAGACAGCATTCGCCATATCGTGGAGACTACCGTGAGTACCTTCGGGGGTATCGATATCCTTGTGAATAATGCCAGCGCCGTCAACCTCAATCCCACCGAACAGACGGAACCCAAACGTTACGACCTGATGCAGGCGATCAATGTACGGGGTACTTTTTTCATGAGCCAGGCCTGTATCCCCCATCT
>Ga0307516_10001839_pt1 | contig 29122 bp, 40 predicted proteins | sample 19_EM_MG_FD_203310 | JGI IMG/M metagenome (GOLD analysis project Ga0307516, IMG submission 203310) | Populus trichocarpa ectomycorrhiza microbial communities from riparian zone in the Pacific Northwest, United States - 19_EM | ecosystem: Host-associated > Plants > Roots > Unclassified | place... | reverse complement strand
AGGGGGGCGACAGCAGTAGTAGTAGGAAGTAGCAGTAGCAGATTCGCTGTCCGAGCTGCAGGCGTAGGTAAGCTGAAGTTATAGGATGTCGTGTGTGGGTGGTGGTGGTGGGTGGTGGCAGCAGTGGTGGGTAGTGGGTATGCGTTCAAAACCGGCCTCGACCAGGGATGGGGGGGGAGTGGTTTGAGAGGATGATGTTGCCAGGCCAATCCGGTTCGGGACGTGTCGTCGATGCCAGAGAGTACCCAGTAGTAGCGTTCGGCGCTGAGAAATCGAAGGGATTGGGGGGGGGGGGGAGGGAGGAGGGGCAGTACGGCGAGTAATAGCAGTGACCGTGGTGCTTTTGCGGCCCCTTGTTCGCGATGATGCTGATGGGGGCTCGAACACTGCGGCGGCAGCGGCGATGGTAACGACGGCGACGATGCGGACGGAGACCGGTATGTAGGCAGCCAGCCAGCATCGAATGGGTACGCAAGTACCAGTTGTGCGATGGAGATTGGAACGTTTATGGGTATGTATTGTCGTATAGATATAGATAGATATCCGATATATATGTAAGGTATATGTATTGGCTTCTATTGGACGGCTACATACAATCGCGCGGACGGACGGACGGACGGATGGATGGAACAGCTGGTCGAAACGGCAATCGACTCGACAACGTGGAGGAACGATGGGCCGAATATTTCGAAGCTCAAAGACGGAAGAGGGCACGATGGAGATGGGGATGGGGATGGACCGGGTCTTCTTATATCTGAGGGCGCCAGCGGGCGGACACTGTTCTGTAGCTCTGCCATCTCGATATCATCTCACATAGCGCACCGCGAAGAGCAACGATTGGGCCAGCACAGTGCAGGTATCATACATATTTCCTACGCGGAGAAGGATCTAGAGCGGAGGAGAGAGAGCGGAAGAAGGAGAAGAAGGAGAAAAAGAGGCCATTCGCTGGCGTAGATGCGGAGCGACGAATCCGCGTGGTTCCGCTGCGTGCACTGTGGTTGGCGAGGGCTGGCGGTGACGATGGTGGACGATGACGGTTCCCGGTGGAGAAAAAGCCGTACATACATTCTAAGTCGTGCGTCGTGCGTGCCGGCCAGCACAACCAACGAATTGGCTAAAATCCCACACTCGGGCCTCTCTGTCGTTCTCTCTGCCGCACACACTTGCGGGGCGTCCATCTGGTGCACGGGATTGCCCCCGTTCGGCGGCTTGATCTCGAAGCGACCTTGGGCGGTGTGCCGTCTTCGCCCGCACGCACACTTGGCCGCTGTCGTAGCTATTGCATCGTTTGGCGCTGGGTTTTGCGGGGCGATGGCGGCGTCGGCGGGGAGGCGGCGGTGGCGGCAGCACAGGGTGGCCACGGCGAACACGCATCCAGCTCTCCAGCACAACCAGCCGGCCAATGGCAGTCCAGAGGTCGGACCGCACCACCCGATCCGGATGGCTTTCCTCTCGGGGTAGGGAAGGGCGGCGGAAAGGAAGGAGAGAAAAGAAAAAAGGAAAGAGAGAGAAAAAAGGAAAGAAAGAAAAAAAAGATGCATCTCGCCAGGCGACACATGTAGAGTATCGAGACAATGCAGGCATGTATTCCTCCCTTCCGACGCGGCGTCGATACGTGCCTCTGCGTACCTGCTGCTGTTTGCTGTTTGCTGGCTGGCTGGCTGGCTGGCTGGACGGGTGTTCTCGATGTGGAAGCGACTGCATCGCTACGCGCTACCCGCAACCGTTCTAGCGCCGCCGAGCGAGAGAGACATGGCGAGACAGACGCCGCCGCCGCCGCCGCCCACCGTGTGTGTATGTATCGATGCATGCACGAATGTAGAGTAAGTACCGGAGCGCTGTGCTGCGCAGCTGCGATGATATCTAGCCACAGCGCTCCTCTCGGGGGACGTGACAGCGCAGCCTGCCCCTGCCTGCTCCCCGCGTCCACCACCCACAGACGATCCCGGACACCCTACGCAGAGCGAGTGTATGTAGACTATGTATACATACATTACATATACATGGACGTGCATATGTACCTCTTCCGGGGAAGCAGCGCATGAACGGCGCTGTCCTGCGTGCAGCTTCTAGAGCGGCCGGCACCAACGAGCCGGACCCACGTATCTACGTACACGGCGGAACGAGACATCGACGGGGGATGCGGAGCTGCGGAGAGTGCGGAGAGTGCAGAGTGTGGAGAGCAGCGCATCCGCCTGCGGGCAGTTACCCGGACATGGCAACCGCCCCGTCGTCCTGCCCGTCCATCCGCAATCCCGCCATCGCCATCCATAGATATCTCTCTCTCCACCCGACTTGCGTCCTGCCCGCAGGCTGGAGAAAAAGCAAAGAAAAGAAAAGAAAAGAAACCCCGAGGTGCACCCCCGAGCAACTGGGCTGGCGGGCTGCGTGCAGCACGGAGGGGAGGGCTGCTGCTGAGGAGGAGGGGTGGTGGGTGGTGGGTGGTGGGTGGTGGATGCAGCGCTCGGCTCTTCTCGCCATCAACGCCCGCACCGCTGTGGGACCCAACCCCTGCCGTTAAACCGCTGCTGCTGCTGCTGCTGCTGCTGCTCCTTTCCGTTTCTTCTCCGATGTGCAGTTGCGGTTTCATCCGCAGAGGGTGTGGGCGAGGGTGTTCGCGGAATGCCATTCTCGTTCGTCGGTGCGTGTTTATGTAAGCGATGGCGACTGCGCGCAGCGGACTATCTGAGTACATACACATCTGTCCTATCTATCTACATATCTATCTCTCTCTCGGGTGGCGGTCGCCTCGCCTGCGGTGGCAGATAGCGATTGATCGACGAGCACACGGCGAGGAGTGCGCGGGGTGGGCCGAGATGCACAGGCGATCCTTCCGTCGAGCGACCCGGCTGCAAGTTCCGGCTAGATATCACTACATAGTCTACCCGGCCCATCACGGACCGTGGGACCGAGGCCTGGGCGAGGAATTCCGGTTTGTCTGCTTGACCGGCCACAGCGATTCGGCACTGGCTTCCGGATGCCACAGCACATCCGCGCGAACGCAAAGGTGGATAGATAGGGGGGTTTGTGTGGTGGCCGTTGAAGATATCTCCAGCCGTCGCTCGTTGTCGGTCCGCTTCGCAATGGACTTTCCCGTTATCTTTCCTCTTTCTCTCTCTCTCTCTTTCTTTCTTTCTTTCTTTCTTTCTTTCTCTCTGTCTCTCTTTCTTTCTTTCTTTCTTGAAGGCGTCTCGCTTGATAGTCCGCCTTTCCTTTCGGTTCGAACCGTGCCTTTTTCGCAGGAGGTTAGTGTCGTATATAGTCCGCAACCACATAACGATCTAGATACATACCGTGAGAACACCGCCACCTGCGGAATCATCCACTGCGGCTCCGCAGTCCTTCTGACGAAAACACCGCACGGGACTATTTTACTTTATAAGTTTTTCAAGAATCACCACGCACAACGCACAACGCACAGCACCTCCGCGAGCAGCTCGCCGCACCACCGCCACCATCAGCATCACCGCAGCACGTATACAGGCAAGCGGATATATATATATGCCGGCCTTGGTAGCCCGACCGTCCACGAGACAAAACAAAATAAAATAGGACAAAAGGATATCCGGATGGTGGATGGACACACAAAACAAAACAAAACAACACAACCCCGGCATCCGTGTCGACAGCGACAGCACGCAGCCCGACGCACAAGACCCCGCCGCCGCCACCACCGCGGGCCCGAGTATCTACATACATGCACTGCACGTCCGTCCGCCGCCCAGTCTTCCTCGCGCAGATCACGAATCCTCAGACGGCCGCCCAGCGAACGGGGGTTTCGGGGTTTCGGCCGGCGCCCTCCACCAGCCAGCGAGCCAATCCATGTCGCCGCGGATCCTCGTCCGCGCCATACATTCACACGCACGCACGCAGACACGGCGACACCGGGCGTCCGTCGAACCAATCGAAGCCACGACCACATCGGCGGCGACGCGGTGTTTCCAGCCAGCCAGCCAGCCAGCCAGCCAGCCAGCCAGCCAGCCAGCTTGCCACATGAACGATCATGCGATTCCCCGCCCTTCCCACTTTCCTTCCTGCCTAACCAAGCATCCCTGCGCTCCTCTGCGCCTGGTGGGTGGCATGCGCGACCTCCGCACCGACGGATGTGCGCAGAAGTACGATGACGCGAAAGCCCCAGACGTATGTAACCCCTCCCCCCTCGCTCCCCTGGCGTGCTCTACTACCCCGCCTTCCGTCCGTCCGTCCGTCCATCCGCTCGTGCACCCCACGCCAGAGCGTCCTTTCTCGTCCGCAGCGACGTGCCCCGCCTCTATGCGCTCTTTTCGCATCTCGAGCACTCCCGAGGAGGTAATCGGTCACAGTACTCAATGTAGGTACCCGCGTCCCCGAAGGGCGAAGACGACGGCGATGGCGGCGGCGGCGAAAATAAAAAATAAAACCACGAGGGATCGTTCCCACCCACCCACGCCAACGGAAAGAGTAAGGGAGGAACTGAGACAGAAAAACGTGGTGCCAGTGGTGGAGTGGTGTGGGGTGCTCTGGGGGAGAGGACGGCGACAGACGGGCCGGCGACGTACAGCGCTGTCTAGCGGGGCGGGCTGGCTGGCTTGGCTGGCTGGTTGGCTGTGGGGTTCTGGAAGCCTTTCCCCCACCACACCACCCGCCACAGGACACAGGAAAGAAAGCTGGAACGAACGGACGAACGGACGAACGGACGAACGGACGAACGGACGAACGGACGAACGGACGCCGCGTCCAAGCTCGAACGGACACACTCGTACATGCTGCGAGTCTGACGCCAGTTCGAGCGCCGATGTCACGCCATCCCCGCGCCGAAATACACTCCACGCTCGCGCGTGATCCGGGTGGGTTGCGATGGGATGGGATGCGATGCGATACGATGCGATGCGAAACGAACCCACGGCTCCGTCCCCATCGCTGCTCCATTTACCACTCCGGATTCTCTTTCGGCACGAATTCTGGAAACTGGCGGCAGAGCATCCAGCTAGCGCTCATCTCGCCGGTGGCTGTGTCAAGGGCAGATAGAGTGGGCTTCCCTCGCAGCCAGAAGCTCCGCAGCCCCCGAAGCGGAGGCGATCGATCGATCGGCCGATTAGATACCCTACATAGATTCTCTCGTTGGCTAGCTACGCCGCGTCTATCAGCGCGTCTGCGGCTGCCGGATCTCGCCGAACACGCGCTCTCCGAATTCTGCCTGCATCTGGGCCCTCCTTTCGTCGCCGGCCCGACGCACGCGCGCACGCATGACATCGGCGACTGGATGGTCTCCTCCGTCGGGCGGCGGGCGGCGGTCGGCGGCATCACGTCACCCCGACATGTCAACCGTCCGGCGGGACTCACCCGCCTATCTGCACTCGCATTCCCACTTCTTCCGCCCCCACGCCCCATCGCCATCCACGGATGTTACAGGACGACGACTTACATACCTCCTCTCACATATGCAGGGTACAGAGAGGGAAGAAGAGGCAGCAAAGGAAAAAAAAAAAAAAAAATAGAAAAAGAGGGAGAAAAAAAAGCAACTCTCCGATTTGTACGCGATGCACCGATCACCGATCCTCCTGTCCCATCTCCCCTGCTCGGTCCCCTCCTCTGTCAAACAAGAAAGGAAAGAACTCGAACCCGAAACGAAGGGAAACGAAAGAAAAAAAGAAAAAAGAAAGAAAAAAACAACAGCAACAAATGAGTGTACTACACGACTATGTCGAAGAAGAAAAGAAGAAACCATGGGAGGAGAAAAGCAGGTTGTTTGGTGATGGGATACGGTACTACCTCCTCGGTGCCGTCTCCGCGGCGGTATCGCGATGGTCGAGTGGAAGAAACGTACGTGGGCAAGTAGTACGCGGGGTGGCATTCATCCCACAGCCTACGTCTCACACCTATCCATCCAACCTCTCTTGACTCTACATACCTGCCGATCTCGGCGACTCTGGCCGTCTGGTCGATGGCGATGATGATGATGACGATGACGATGGTGATTGTGATGGCGATGGCGAAGCGCGGACGGAACAGGAAGTTCAAGAGGAAGCAGAAGAAATGGAAGAACCGGAACAAGCGCGCGTCAACGTGCGGGATCGGTGTTGCCAGTCGATCCGTGGAGCAGACCGTGGCCGAGGTCGTATCCGTCCGTCCGTCCGTCCGTCCGTCCGGTCTGTTCGGGTTTCGTGGAGACGTGCATGGACACAGTTGGGGGGCGTATGTATGCATGTAGGTCCCGCCGTTGCAGCCAGCCAGCCAACCCATCGAAAGTTCGCACGAGCGAACTCGGCTGTGTCCGAGGGCTGCAGGATCGCAGCGAGTCGAGTCGAGACGAGACGAGGCGAGACGAGGCGAGACGAGACGAGCCCGATGCGCAATGCATCTCGTATGCACGCGCGCACGCACGCAGCAAGCAAACAAGAGCCGTCGTCCGATCCACCTCGCCGAAGACAACATTATGTATCTACATGTGTGCGTGTTGAAGGGGGACGAGGAGAACGCGGATCTGCACCGGGGATGTATGTCCTCGGCTCGGCAGATCCATCCGTCCTCCCCCCATCAAACCATCAGACATGCGGCTAGATATGTAAGTATGCAGAGAGTCTCTACAGTATCTACTAAGTATGTAGCGGTCCTGAACCTGGGGGACGGGTGTCTTCCGGTCGACGCTCCGGTTCGGCCGACTCCACGCCGGCCGGGCAGGTTGGGCCGTCCACCACACACACACAGCAATGACTGCCCCCCAAACTCAATCGCGAATCGCACTTCGCAGGTTCCTTCTGCTCGATGAGGTCGATAGCCTTTTTTTCTCCTTTTTTTTCTTCCTTTTTTTTCTTCCTCTTCCTTCTTTCTTCGTTAGCTCGGACACTCTAAGTACCGTATGCAGTTTATCCACAGCACCCGATTCCGCAGGATAGATACTTCCTGTTCCATTTGCATTGCACACTCTGTCTTGCATGAGGAACGTAACTTGCATAGCTGAGACTTGAGCTGTATATAGTGCAGCCCCCCCAGCCTCACAGCGTATGTAGATATCTACCAACTCGTTCGCATGTTGCAACCCAGCGCAACCTCCCGACCCCGTACAACCCAACCCATCCCATCCCATCCCATCCCTTGCCGCTGCTGCTGATCCCCCCCTGGTCCGACACGATCGTGAATCTCACTTGCAAAAGCAATCCCCCCCTCCCATCCCAGTGGATATATGTATGTATGTATGTATGTATGTATGTAGTGCGAGGGGGGGAGGGAGGGACGCGCGTTACGTTTGCTTGCGACCTCGTGCCCATCACAAGGTTCAATCGATCGGTGGGTGGTGGTGTGTGTGTGTGTGGATGGATGTATGGATGGGTGGATGTATGGATGGATGGATGGATGGGTGGGTGGTGGGAATGGCGAACTACTATCTACCTACCCACCTATGAATGTACACAGCTCGTTCTGTCTTTGCTCGTTCCAATCCGAGCCGACTCCGTCGAGCGGTCAGCTGGCGCGCGTCCTACATATGTATGTACATACATACATACATACATACATACATACATACCACTGGGGGCTCAAGAATCATCACCATCACCATGATCAACGGCGGTGGGTGGGTGGGGTGGTGTTCTTCCCCCACCTTTGGACGGAACGGGACGATGGGCTGGGCTGGGCTGGCTGGGCTGGCTGGTTGGTTGGTTGGTTGGTTGGTCAAAGAAATGCGGGGTATCTATCGTCTGTATACTAGTGTCTAGCCTTTTGCCCGACTTGACTTGCATTCCCCCCCTCGCCTTCATACAATATATGTACATATCTATGTAAGAGAGGTATTATTTTTATCTTCCTCTCTGTCCGTACTGAGATGGCCAATCGATCAATCCAACAACAATCCAACAAGCAGGATACATACATGTGCGAAAAACGGCAATATAGAATATATGTACCTCTGTAGTGGGCCAAGAGGTAGATAGATAAATATCTAAAAGTGGAAACTAGATACGAAGGGATCGACTCGCATACATACATACATATTATCTATCTATCTATCTATCTATCTATCTACCCCAACCTCCGTCCTGCCCTATATGCTCCGCTATTAACCGAGGACCGGATGAGAATGACCAGCGTCCGTGGGGATGCAGCCTCGCGATCTGGAATCCGCCCCACATCGCGAAGGACAGGTCTCGGACGTGAAAAAGGTGCGTCAATTCCTATGGACTCAAACTCCTACAAAAAGTGTACCTGCGCGATTCACCATTCCCCTTCCCTCTCCCCCACAAAAAGCACAAGGATCCGGGAACGCCGTAGCATAGAAGCGAAGCAACATTTAAAATATTTTTTTTTTTTTTTTTTTGCAAGCGCGGGCCGCAGTTAGCGATCACGACGAACGTGAAACGGGAAATTACAGCTACTTGGCACACTCACCCCACGCAGCAGAAACTTCACTCCTTAATGGTCAACGTCCTCCCACGCCCGGCCCTGTACAGCTGACAGTTCCTCCATACTCATGACTTTGCCGGTGGTGAAGTACCTATCTAGCGTAAGCGCTCTCGTCCGCACTGACCAATGCCACTTGCCGCTGTGAAAATTCGGCGACTCCGACGATGTGTTCGCCGCAGCAGTGCAACGTGGGCGCGTCGGGATTCGGTATGCTCACCCGGCGTGGATCTTTGCGTCGATTTCGACCCTAGAGTCGTCTGGAATCATCTCGTCCGGAATCGGGACTCGCTCGTGGATGGGGATGCCTTGCTCGACGATAGCATCATGCTTCATGCTGCGGCGGCCAGTCATCGTCAGCACACGTCCTCTTTTTCTCCTCGTCCTCTTTTCCCTCCCGATTCCCCCGGGTTCCGCACGCGGGCACCGAAATTATCCGCTCCACGAATCACGGAGAAGATCGGTAACCTACTTCGACATGGACAGCATACGGTCGATCTTGGTGATACCCAGCCAATGGAGGATCTGCAACGGCAACCCCATCAGTACTTCCGGACGCGAGAGTAACTTCCCGCGCGAGCGAGCTCAGCAGGATGCGGCCGAAACATACATCGGGCATCAAGGCTTGGAACCTCATATCCTGGAGATCTGTGTCAGCATCGCGGAAGGTCGCTTCCGGCAGATTTTTCCGTCCGCCGGAGTCGTTGCTTACCTTGACTCCTGCGATGTTCTAATCCAAGCGATCAGTATCTCTCTGGGTCAATTTGCGCTTCAAGGTGCCTACCTCAGTCCTGGTACAGGCACGCAAGGAAGTTAGCACATCGCGACCTAATAACAATATCTGCAAGGCGCCCGAGAAAAGGATTACATACCTCTTGAAGTACTCGCTAGCCCTGTCAACTCCGCGTTTTCCTATCCACCGGAAGCCCCCCGTCAGTTTACGTCCGATCGGTCATGCAAACAGATGCAATATGGAAGGGCTGAACGTGCGAGCATTGTACACGAGATACTGCATGCGAGAACGGTGATATATTAGCTCCAGATATCCGGCGAGGGTACGACGCGGAAGCAGCTGTACCTTAGTGACCTCCCCCAGGGCCCTTCCCTCCTTGCGGAAATAGATCACCACCCCGCTTCCGCCCCTCTGCGCCTCCCTAACGGCTTCCTCGATACCAAACAGCAGATACGGCCGGCAGGTGCAGATGTCGGAGCCAAACACGTCCGAGCCGTTGCACTCGTCGTGAACACGCAGTGCGAGCTTGACATTGGGATCCGACATTTTGGCGACATCGCCGAAGCAGTACACCGTCAGCCCTCCAATCGGCGGCATGAAGATCTTGATGTCCGGGCGAGTGATAAGCTCGGGGAAAGAGCCACCGGTGTTTTCGAACAGAGAGCGACGCAGGGTACCCTCATCTGTGCATGAGAGAAAAAAATGTGTTAGCTGGGAAATCTCTGCTGGGCGCAGCCAACTGGCGAACGATTGCATATGCAAGCATTTAAACACAGATTGAGGGGCATGCAATCACCCCGGACAGTTTTCTTTTTTCATGGGGAGTGTTCTATTTTCGAACGTACCAATACCAAATCTCTCAGCGACTCCCGGCAGATACCAGACTGGCTCTACGGCGAACTTTGTGACAGCCAACTCTCCAAACTCGTTCATCACAATCTTGCCATCCACTTCCAGCTTGCCGTCGCGGACGGACTGCTCGAGCTCAGGCAGACGCATATGCGCCTTGGTGACAGCGATAGTGGGACGGATCTCGACACCCTCCTGGACGATGTAGTCCTTGTAGAGCCACGGGGCAAGATGTCCGTATGGATCCATAGCGACGATCTTCTTGGGGTCGGACCATGACGGGAACGGGCCGATCGTAGCTGCAGGCTCGGTGTTGGTGAAGTCTGGCTTGTGGTCAGATTTCAGTTCATTGATGGCGAGGGCCAGAGCATGGTAGATGCTGTAAGAACCGCCATGAGCGCCAATAGCTGCGGAGGGGAACGCACGAGTTAGCCATCCATAATTTGCCCGTCTAACGTATCGGCCAGACAACAGAGATATGGGGTGTTGCGCCTGGGAGCCATCTGCGTCCGCGAGAACCAACTAACCATTTCTGCGTCTGACCGTTTGCGGGCCTCTGGCAACCACTATCGGACCTCTCTTCATTGGGTCCTTCTCGCCCCAGTTCATGATGACGGGATCGATGCCGCTCTGGCCAGGATAGGTAGTCAGGATGATTCTGGAAGTGGCTGGCTTCTTCTGCACGGATGAGCCAACGGAGGCGGCGGCTGTCACTTCCGACGGAGGCGCCTGCTCCTCGGATGACGGAGATTGGGGGGCCACGACCCTCCTAGTGCCGACGGGCGTTTTGGGACGAGCTGCATCCTTGAGCTCCTTGACGTCGGCCAGGGCATTAACGCGGCCGTTGATCGCGTCGACTGCGGCTGCGAGCGCCTTCTGGTCGTTCTGGATCGAGGAGACTGCAGCCAGCAGCTTCTCGAGGAGAGCTGAGGTATCTGACATTATTTTGGAGGGTGTTGGGGGTATGCGGTGGGTGATTTTGTTGTTTGTTGTTAAGGTGTTGGATTGCGGAAAGCGGTTGATTGTAGCGTGGTTGAGGTTGGAGGGGGTTGTGATCGAAAGGATGGGAGGGAGACGCGACAAGCCATCCAAGCACAGTACGGCAGGCCTCAGGACTTAAGTAAGGGAAAGGCCGCAGTCAGGAAGGGACCGATCCGCGCCGTTCAGCTTCTCTTCGTGTCAGGCGTTGCCCTCCTGCTACGTATCTACTAGCACGCACCGTCGATCGGGGGGAGGGGCGGGGGCCGAGGGCGGGGGGTTCAATACGGTCACAAGATACATATGATACTCGCAAAACGCCGCCTTGCCCGATGTCGTCAATCGGCGGGGAACGCAGGTTTTAGTATGAATCGCACTCGCTCTTGGTGTTGGGAAGTATGTAGGGTGAGTTGTTCGGAGCGAACCGTGCCCTCGTTGCCTTCAGTGGCCGCCGCCGCCACAATATCTGTGCTCTCAACATCATTCTGCCTACCCCTCCATATCCATCACCAATCGTTTTCCGACTTCCTGCTGTGCCGGCCAGCCGATCTCGGTCCCCGTTCTCTCGTCGCGTCCAGAGAGCACCAAAAGAGAAGGACAGAAAGCGCGTCCACAGCGCAGCAGAGAGGAATGGCTGTCCGCTCTCCTCCTGATCCTCAGGCACCCGTCTCGGAGCTCTAGAGCTGGGCGCGGTAGAACAGGAGCTGTATCGGCCGGGCATCTGCACAGCTAGGAGCTATCGGGAGCACGTTGTGTACATATCGAGCAAGCTTCCCTTCCCCGCGATTGGAGCTACATACTCCTGGGTAGCGCAGTAGCCGTACTGGGAAGCTCAACTTCTCCCGTCGGTTGCCGACGGCACACGCACACTCTCTCTGCAGGTGTGGATCATTGTTTCGGCGGCGACGGCGACGGGACGGGATGGTTGAACTGCTCCACTCGACCCTGCGCCGGCGGCCAACAAGGCCGGGAATCGTCTACCCGCAAGAGACGGAATACAAACCTATGTGTGTGGGCGCTCCACTATGTATGAGCACAATGAAGTTGACTGGAATCGAGATCAATATCGCTCAAAAAGAACTCGGAATGAACTGCGATGCCTATTGACCGACCTTACATACTAGCTATAGAGCTCCCCCCACCCGCGAATAGGGGTCTTCTCGCTGTAGAATTCTCGGAGTGGTGCGGTTGGAGATTCCGGTGAGCTCGTCGCTCCATGGCGAAACCGAATCGCATGCATAGACGCGTGGCGCAGTTACTCTTTCCAGTGCACGCGGTCGCTGTGCCACACGCTATTTGCGCTAGTGCATGTGATTGAGCGAGAGTACTTTATCTATGGGTCACGTGCACGAACAGGGCTAACTAGCCAGAGGGACAACCTTCGTCGAGGACGCCAACATTCATCCCCCGACATCACACCACTCTATCCAACATCAGCACGACGTCTCTCGATCTCGACGAATCGTTATCACAAACATGGTATGTGCCGTCGCCCCCCGCCCCCCCGCCCCCCTCCACCCATCCCTCCCGAAGCCTAACCGGATCCGCAGGGCAAACGCAAGTCGGCACGCAAGCCGCAAGGCCCAAAGAAGGTATGGCGGGCTGCGGCGCTTCCAACGCGTATTCGAAATGCTGACCCCTCCGACCCCTCCACCTAAAGCGCGAACCTCTATCGACCACGTTCAACTGTCTGTTCTGCAACCATGAAGGCGCGGTGACGTGCAAACTCGACAAGAAGGCGGGAATCGGCACGCTCTCGTGCAAGATCTGCGGCCAACAGTTTCAAGCGAGTATCAACTGTGGGTCCCTCCTCCGCGGAAGGGCGTGATGGCGGCACTGGTGGGATGTGGAGAGTGGGCGGGCTGAAGCGTGGGGGGCGGACAGACCTTTCACACGCCGTCGACGTCTACAGCGACTGGATAGACGCCTGCGATGAGATTGCGAACCCCAAGCCCGCGAAGAACGCGCCGCAGCGTCGCGATCCCGGGCGCGGAAGCCAGAGCCAGAGCCAGGCGCGACAGACTTCGGACCCACACGACGAGGCCGACAAGGGCGGCGGCGGCGGCGGTGCGGTCGATGACGTCGGCGACGTATCGGATCTCGAGGATTTCGAGGATGAAGACGACGATGACATGAAGCTTCCTCGTGGAGGTGCCACCGGCGGCAACAAACGGCAGGCGGTGATCAGTGATGACGATGAGGATGACTATTAAGGCTGCTGTTCTTCGGCGGAGATAATGCGGTTTTTGTGAACGGGCACTGCGCGCGTCTTTTTCCCCCCCCTTTTGTCCGACGGTTCCCCTCCGCGATTGTGTGGGATTGTATACATATCATTCTTCTCGGTTGTCGGTAGATTGGCTACACGAATTACACATTTTATCATGTTTCATCACTCGTGGTGGTCCATTGTTCGTCACATGGGAACACGGAACCAGGCGGCACTAGCTTGTTGACGCAGGGCCCCACCACAGTCGTGTGATGCTGAACCGTAATGAACGAGTCCACAGGAAGATGGATACCGGGGGTGGGGAGCACGGGGAGAAGGCGCAACATCGGGTCCGCAAGTTACTATATAGTACCTATTCCTGGTCTCTACTCCCACTCGGGTGATATTTTGGTCTTTATATGCTAAGTCATAGCATCGCGTCCCGTTAGGGCGCGATGTGAGAAGGAGGGGAGAGGAGGCTGATTGGATGGAAGTCTCGGGCACTTTCCGCTTCCGGCCAGTGGTATCTACTGCGAGCAGATCTCTTGGTGATCGACTTTCTTTGTAGTTGGTGTGAAATTGGGGAATCACCTGCACCCATAATAGCCGGAATATCGAGTGATAACTCATGAGGTACGTTTGTATGGAGAAGATGAGAACGCTCCGTAGTCACTGGCCGCGTAAGCCACTACAGCGGGGCCTTGTTCTCGGGCTGACTGAAACACCCCTGGTACAGAACCACTGGTGGCGAGTGACATCGTGTGCGTCCAGCTGCGTCCGGTGTCGGCAGTGTCTTTCCAGCAGCTCACCCTAGTGCACAGTGCCAAGCTTTACTCTTCCCCTCGAGTGCAGCCGGCTAGATCCTCGCCGAGAGCATCTCGCCGCCCGCCTCATCAGCACCGGCGTAGTTGGAAGGAATCTCAGCACACTGGCAGACCATCGGGAGGCTTGTTTCTCGGAGACAACTCTGGAGAGGGCTAATGTTTGACCCCGACAGGGCCATGGCGTCACGATTCAGCGCGGGTCCTTAACATCGAAGCAGCTGGACTGGGAATCATGGAGAGGTTCTTTGACTGATCATTCGCCAGAGCGACCCGGGTTATGCTCGAAGCACGCCGGACTGGCCCTCCGGCCATCCTGTAAAATACAGATAGCTAAGATCCAGATGCCCTCTAAGGGTGCTCGCTGAACGAGATTGGTGTTCCCGCATGCAGTTGTCAGGTGTGCCACGGGCAGGCACGTGGGTGCTCAATGCAGGTGCAACAGATGGGATAGATAAGTACAGTTCAATGTATGTATGTAGCTCTTCACCCGTTGTAGATAAACTTCGGGCAGCCTGATTTACCGCGATCTGGCGCACGGCGTTCGGTTGGGCCTGGTGACACTCCATTGTGTCATCGAGACGCGTCCACGGATGTGTCACCATGTGTGTGGCCGGATTTCCTTGAAAGTAGGGCCGTGCCAAGTAGACTACTCAAGTATGTAGGGTCGGACCCAAAGCTCATAATCTCGGTCATACGCCAACACATACATAATATTATCGTACCCCCATATCCTCTCCACACCTCCATTTCCCTCTCCCCCTCCCCTTCCTCCCTCTCCAGCTCTCGCTATCGCTCTTACCACTCCCCCATACTCCCTCACGGCTGCGATCACACGGACAAACAACCGCAGAAAACATGGCACCATCGGGCAAAGAGCCGACTATCAAGCTTCTCCTGATCGGCCCGTCGAATAGCGGCAAGACCGCACTGCTGTTGCGCTACGTCGACGACATCTTCGACATGGATTCGGCAACGGCGACGATCGGCGTGGATTTCCGCGTGAAGAAGCTCTCCGTCGGCGGGAAGCCGCACCGTCTCTTGCTCTTCGATACGGCTGGACAGGAACGCTTTCGAACCCTCACGAGCAGCTACTACAGGAACGCGCAAGGGTGCATCCTCGTCTATGACGTCAGTAACCGTGAGAGCTTCCTGAGTATGGATCACTGGTTTGGGGAGTGTGCGAAATTTGCGGAGCCCGGGGTCGTGCTGTATTTGGTGGGTGCCGGAAAATCTTTGTGCGTATGTTGTTGGTGGCGCTGAGTACTGATGCTGGGGATAGGTTGGGAGTAAAATCGACAAGGCGGGCGCGCGCGCGGTTACAACCGAAGAAGGGAAGGCGTTGGCGGATCGATATGGCGCGGGCTTCATCGAGGCCAGCAGTAAGACAAGGGAGAATGTCCGCACGCCATTCGTCGATCTGGTCGACAAGATCATCGAGACGCCCGAGTTGATGGATCCAAAGCTGATGAAGAAGAGGCGGGATACCGCTGTCAATATCGACGAAGACCAGGGCGATGCTGGAGGAGCGGCTTGTGTCTGTTAAGCCAGCGGACGGGTTGCTTTCTAGTTGGCGTGCTGTTATTGCTTGGAGTTGCGGGTTGCGTTCTGTGTGCGGGGCACGGTTTAGACCATAGATACCCTCGGCATTCTTTTGGGAGGAGTTTGTTTGGCCGATTATCTATTTCGTTCTGTACACTACGTTGGCTTGAACGCACAGGTTGTAGCCTGGGTAAAATGATTTATTCCTTATGGGTAAGTAGTCTAAGAAGAGCAGTGTTGAGATATACGACATTGATGTTTTCTACTATTGATCCTTTGCGAGCCATTCCAGCACGATGTCCTTGAACTCGTGCGGTTTCTCCGCCATTACTGCCATCCGTTAGCATCTCTAGTCATCCGCCCTCAGCGCGCGAGAAAAACTTACCCCAGTGACCGGCGTCAACATCCTTGAGCGTGAACATAGGAAAGAATCTTCCAATAATTGGAATGACTTCATCGGGAACATAATGACTCTTGGTACCGCGCACAAACAGTGCAGGCTTCGTGCAGCGGACCTTATCAGGATGGAACGGAAAGCTCCCTATGCGGTCCAGTGCACTCTGCAAGATGTTGATGGGAATCCTGAACTTTAAATGCTCTTCCCCCTTTGGACGGATCAGATTCGTTAACAGGAATTGGCGCACCGCCAGGTCCTCCTCGTACTGCTTCAGTATCGCGTCCGCGTCCGACTGCTTCTTGATGTGCGCGTTCTCGATCTGACGCATGGCGCGCACATACGAGCCGAACGAGGAGGCCAGTGTCGTCTCGATCGGTGCGTTATCCACCACGATGATCCGGGAGACCACGGCAGGGCGCCGCAGAGCGACGGCCATGGCGGCTTTGGCGCCCATGGAATGGCCCAGTAGCACGGTGTCCGGGCCGAGGTTGTGGTCATGCAGGAACGCCTCTACGTCCGCGGCCATGGACTCGTAATCGTGTTGCTTAACGTGCGGGCTGTCGCCATGGTTGCGGAGGTCGACGGCGTAGACGGAGGTGTTCAAGTCTTTTGCGAAGGCTCTGTGTCGGGTAGGGGGTGGTTAGAAAGCGGGCGAATGCGCGGATAAGAGAAAGCCTTACTTACTGATGCTGTGGTTGTTCTGCTTTGAGCCGAAGAGACCGTGAAGGATCACCAGAGGCGGATTTCCCGAGGTCGTGCTGGTCGGTGAATCGTGACGGGTGAACACTAGGGGGACCGTCTCGATGGTGGTGGAGCAGAAGCGCGGCTTCGACACAGCGGCAAAGAGGGCAGTTCGTCGGAGCGTACTGGCGAGTACTAGCGACATTTGTGCGGTCGTTCGGCGAGGATTATCTGGCAAGGAGTTCTTGTCAAGATCTAACGAGTGACGTCTTACAAATATTATCGGCAATCGGACACGCAGCTTGGCACAACAGCAAATGCGAGCCACAGACCATTGTTCCTGCTCACCTCCACCACCGCCGCTGCGTACACGCCCTAACCACGAACCACGACCCACCACCATTACAGTCTGTATACCCGCCGGAATCCAACCGCTACAATGATCAATCCTACAGCTTTCGCAAAGACCACACGGAGCTGTACGTACCCCGACCCTGAAACACTCTCACCCGCCCCGCCGCTGGGGAAATTGGCTGACGTATCTCTCTTTTCCCGCAGCGGTGAACTGGCCCGACGCTTCCAAGCGAGTTATCAAGGCGTACCGCGACTGGTACCGGGCAGTGAGCACTACCCTTTTGTTCTTACACACTTGCACCCTCACTCACTCTTCCCACAGGCGCCGCAGATCGTCAACCTCTATCTCCTCGATGTCCCCACACCGGCGGTCCGCGCCAAGATCCGACAGGAGTTCGAGCGCAGCCGCTACGTGCAGCAGCTGCCGGTCGTGGACATGCTCATCACCAAGAGCGACATGGAATATCAGGAGACCATGAACTACTGGAAACAGATCCCCCAGCTTATGAAGTATTTCCGCTCCGAGGAGGACCCGAGAAGTCAGGTTCCCAAGGATTTCATGACGGGTTTCCTCGAAGTATGTGCACGAGATGAGGGTTGGGCGGGATGTTTCGCTGACGGTGAGAGTAGGGTCGCAACTAGACGGAAAAGAACAGATCACGGTTGGACGACATGGTTTGTGTTTACAGGCGGCGGACTTGTGCGTGCAGTAGAAATCGTCATATGCTTACCTGCGACGACGTTGCGTCTCCGCCATGTCTTGTCTTCGATTTTTTTTTGTCCACCAAACGCCATAAGATAGACCCCCCCAGGAAAAAAAGAAAAAAAAGAAAAAAAAAGCGCCGCACGAAGAGGGGAAATCTCACAGGCCTCCCTCCACCACGATAGTGCCACTCCTGCCCCTCAGTTCTTGCCAAACCTCTCCCTCGCCGCAGTGAACTTCTCTTGAACCACGTTGCAGAGCGAGTTCAAATCGTCGAGACCTTTAAGCAAAGCATCCGACGGGGCGTATTCATCCTCGAACTCGGCTGGAAAAGCGTCAGTAGCAGCACCCCGATGACTAATTATCTCGGGGGATACTTACGGTATATTTGGATCCTCAGGTTCAGGTGGTTCTCGGAGGGATGGGGAATAGAGTATCCGCACAATTCCACTTTGGGGCTGCATGCGAACCCGTCAGACGATGCATACGTAGAGTGGTGACGGCATACTTCTTCATGATCATATAACGTAGGGAATTTCCGAGAGTATGATCTTCGTCCAAGATCTCGAACGACGCGCATCCGGGTTCGGCTCCTGGAAGCTGTAGAAACAGCTTTGTTAGCCATCGAAATAAAATAAAAAAATCCCTGATTTCTGCTGCCCACCGTTTTGATCCGTAGCGAGTCGTCTTTCTCGCCATTGATTTCCGCATTGAACTGGTCCTCCGTTCCGGCCATTCCCACGTCGCGCGTATTGCTGTCGGCCATGACTACTAGTCGTCGTGAAGTTGTGAGGTCTGACTGGCGCCAGAGTTGGTGGGGATATTTTTTTAGAGAGAGCTAGCTTCATTCATCCCTAACGCGGTTTCTAAGCGGAACCCGGCACTTACCGGAGGTGCCACACTGCTATGTATATAGCAAGGTGTCATCAAACACCTGTCGCGACATCGTGCCAGAGGCATGCACTCATTCTCTCAACCTTCAAATCATGAGAGGACTTTCGTCATGGCTGTCGATAGCGGCTATAAACCTTCTTTTGCCTGTGGGCATCCTGCTTTTTGCGAAGGGGTTCTTCCCTTACAAGCCGTTTCTGCCCGGCCTGGCGGTTTTTGGAGACGAGGATGTGAGGACGACGGTGCCATTCGATAAAGTTGTGTTCATGGTCGTGGATGCTTTACGGAGGTACGCTGGTTGCGATCCTGAAGTTTCTTGGGGCCTGGAGCTGAGAAACTGGGCTATAGCGACTTTGTGTACGGGGAACGATCGGGTTTCCGGTTTACCCAGGGGTGTGTTACTTCCTCCATATATCTCTCTGTCTGCATAGCATTCGCTGAACGAGTTGTAATATGTAGCTTGATCTCGAATTCCGTAGCGATTCCATATACCGCACACGCGACCTCCCCCACAATCACGATGCCGCGTGTGAAGGCGATAACCACGGGCTCGGTCCCAGGCTTCCTCGACGTGATCCTCAACTTTGCGGAATCGGACACCACATCTACTCTAGCGCAGCAGGACAATTGGCTGGCACAGATCAAGGTGCGGGGAGGAAAGCTGGTTATGTATGGAGACGACACGTGGTTGAAGCTGTTCCCTGGGATGTTTGAGCGCAGTGATGGGACGTCCAGCTTTTTTGTCTCGGTGAGAGCGACCGCCCATGCTGTGATGTGGGTGAAGGCAGGGCTTATGGAAAGCTGGCGCAGTAGGACTTTACCGAGGTCGATAATAATGTCACCCGCCATATCGACAATGAGCTCAAGAGGGATGATTGGGATGCTATGGTGCTCCATTATCTTGGATTGGATCATATTGGACATAAGTCTGGTCCGCAAAGGTGCGTGTAGCGGTGGTGATGCACCGACATCCTGACTGACAGGATAACCCAGCGCTTTCATGCTCCCAAAGCAAATCGAGATGGACGGGATCGTCAAACGCATCTACACTGCGATGGAGACGCAGTCGCATCTCAGTTCAACTCTCTTTATCCTTGCTGGAGACCACGGTATGAACGATGCAGGCAACCACGGAGGATCCGGCGAAGGCGAGACTTCACCGGCACTGGTGTTTATGAGTCCAAAGCTGAAGCAGCTGGGTACGCTATACGAGGAGTCGCACGGTACTTCGATGAAAGCGCCTACTGTTCCCAAAAACGGAGACTTTGGATTCTATTCTACTGTCGAACAAAGCGACGTTGCACCCACCATCGCGTCGTTGTTGGGCATGCCTGTGCCGAGGAACAACTTGGGGGTATTGATACCGGAATTTCGGTGGCTTTGGAACACGAGTGAGAGAATCGACGTCATGATGCGGAATGCTAGGCAGCTGCGAATCATCGTCGCGGCGCAATACCCAGAGTTCGATCGTTTGGTACAGGCCCTCGGAGGTAACCAGGAGCTATGCCTTGACTCTGTCTCTGACGTGGAAGAGCTCGTGTGCCTCTGGAAAGGAGCTGCCGATCGGTATGTTGCATGGGTTGCTGGGAAGGACAGTGAGAGCGCAACCAAAGATGTCGAAGAGTATCTAGTCAAGGTATGGCACATCGTATTGTGGTTGACCATAGCTAAGAGAAACCCAGCTTTGCCGACGTTACCAGGAGATACTCTCAGGAGCAGCCAGTAACTACGACCTCAGGTTGATGGCAGCTGGAGTGATAATAATGATTGTTGCCACTGTCACCGGTATCTTGGGACTCCTTCCCTTGATGGGCGACTCTGCTCTGGCGGACTGGACTCTCCCGATTATGGCGATTGCGTATGCCGTGATGATGTTTGCGAGCAGCTTCGTAGAAGAGGAACAACATTTTTGGTATTGGGTGGCATCTGGATGGTTCATGGCCCTATTTTTGAAAGAGTGCGGTCGATCAAATCTTCGAGCGAAAACCTGCAGTGCTGATATACCTGTAGAAGAAAGAACCAAGCCAGTGGGCTCAGTATGGTTGGCATTATGGTTCTGTTGCGTATCATCCGGCGGTGGAACCAGACAGGTGAGTTACTTTTTTTTTCACACTCTGTGATGCCGTACTGAACCCTTCAGGTCAAAAGCATGCTGGTGCACCAGACATCGTCAAAGCCTTCTTCCCAGAACATACCACTGTGCTATGGATACTGATCATCGTCGCCTACTTGGACGTACTCACACGCCTCTGGAAGAGTAGCCTGCGCCGCATAGACGGCCAGCTATCGTGGTTCGCAGCAATGGCTACTGTTGCGGTTGCTTTCTGTTTCAAGCTGTCGTTCGCAGCATACGACGCGAATGAGCTTATTCCCTCATGGCTAGGCAGTGTCCTGCAATATACCGCCGAGTATTCGCTCGTGGCACAGGCACAAGCAGTGTTTGGAATGGTCGGAGCGGGTATGGTCTACACCTTCGTCTTCGAGATCAACGAAGGAGATGCTACATATAGTAAACTCCTATTTACCTCCTGTTACCCAAAGCGCACTGACGAGTCTTTAGGATCTCTAGAGTGCGCCGCCACAGCACTAGGAGAGTTCACCGACCTCTTTCTCCTGACGCAAACACGCTTCACCAACATTCCGCTAATATTTTTTTTCCGGCTCATCTCCCGCCAGCTTTCCTCCCTCACCACCGTAACCGCCTCGGAAATCACACTTACTGTATTAATAATGCAACACGTGTCCTTCTTCTCTCTGGGCGGGGCTAACGCTATCTCCTCGGTCGATCTCTCCAACGCCTACAACGGTGTCGCCGGGTACAACATAGTTCTCGTCGGTTTCCTCACGCTCGTATCTAACTGGGTCGGCTCCATCTTCTGGGCGTCCTCTACATCTGGCCTTCTACCCGGCAAATCCGACGATTGGAGGAGACATGTTTTCACGATGACGGTGTTCTATGCTGTGGCTGGGGTGGCGGTGATGGCCGCGTGTACGGCGCTCAGGACACATCTCTTCATCTGGACGGTGTTTTCGCCTAAGTATCTGTATCTTATGGCGTGGACACTCGGATTCCATTTTGTGGCTGGCGTGGGGTGGGGGAGTGTTATGTGGGCGGTCAGGCCGAAGGAGTAGATGGAGGTGTGGGGATGTAGATTTACTTGCAGATCGTAATACATGAAGCAAATACTTCACTGTTCTGCTTTTTTGCTCGGTGCAGAGGGAGCTCTTTTCTGGTATTCTCTCGAGCATGTTTGATGATCCAAGTATTTCAGTGACCGTACGTGGCCAAGTAAGTACAACGTTGTATCTTACCTATGTAACATACACCATTCCTTGCGTCAGGCACTGGCGGGTGATGCCAAACGCAAGGTCGCAGCTGATGCAAGCCGCCTGCTGACCTTGGGGGCGTACATAGTTTGCATAGCACTACACAAATCTTCGACCAACACGAATTGCTGGCTGGCTCGCTGGCTGAAGGAAGCGTGGTGCAGTTCGGTGCAATGGTGCGCTGTCTCCGTTCGAGTCCCGGTACACTATGGCATCGAGCACAAAGCAAGATGTCTACACACACAGCGCGCAATTCAGCTTTGTCTGCCTGGCACATACAGAGGACATTGCATGAACGCTGCTGGCGAGTCCAGTGCCACAAACCATTCACGTTCCCTCGTCTTCGATACCAGTACTTGGGTGGAGATTCGTCGAGTTCGCTTGCCTCCTGAGTGAGAAAGAGAAGGATGATCTCTTCAGCCTTTAATTGATTCTAGGTGCAGGAACCTTGTTCTCAGTACTTCGAGCTTTGTTGTATGTGCCATCGTGGCCACCTAGAGGCGAATTATCTCCCTGGTTGTGCATAATGATATACATACACAGAGGATGCGAAGTTTAGCCACTGAAACCCGTAGGGACAAAAATAGGTACATCAGAACCAGAACACGGATGCCTAGTTCGATGCTTCCGTTCCCCATAATCGTCCCGCGATTATCGTGCCGGAAGCTCAATTGTTCTTCCGGGGGGCTACGCAATCAGAATGCTACGAGCCATAGCCGGGAAATCCAGAACCAGCATCCTATGACGTTCTTGACGGGGTACATCTCTGGTGTCGTTGGGGGATATTTCGTGAGTAGAAGGCCGGAACGAATAATTGCAGCTGCGCACAGATGCGGAAATGCGGGTGCAGCGATTCCGGGAATCCTATTCGGTCTCTCATTATGTATGTACGCACCCGCTATCTCTTTCTCCAGTGGGTTCTCGAACTATTTGTAACCACTCCCACATACATAGCGAGAAATAATGAGCGCTCCGCTTCCGAATCACAATGTGGCACTCGCTGCAGGAAGCCGGTCCATCAGTTCGAGGGAAAGGAAGAAAGCAACGCCTGCGGTACACGCACCCAGCCCGCATCGCCATGATCTAGGTGGGTCGCCTGCAGTTAATGAATTATCTGAGGAAGAGATGCAATATGTACTTACATAAAGTGCTGCAGGAGGTATATTATCATAGACGAGAGGACAGAAAGGTCTCCATTCACCTAAGTTGGTGTAAGTGGTGCTAAAAGATAATGTGACTCTGCCACTCTGTCAGATACTCTAAAAAGCAGTTAGGGGACGGGATCTTCTAAATACCCACGAACTGGCACCATCGTACCAAGAGTCAGATGGTCCTTATCGTTATCAGCGGATCAAGGAGTTATACCTGCATTAGCGCATAAGCGATGCCCAGCCAGCCCGTTTCCTCCACGCGAGTTCGTAACCGATATCTATGCCATGGTCTCAAAGGTTACAGAGAGCTTTCTTTCCTGCTTGTCCAACCAGCATCTCTCAACCTTTAGCCTTCTCCCAAACCCATCGACATAACTACCAACCTTCAGCTCCTTCAATACTTCCCCAACCTCCCGTTCTCATAGTCTTGACAACACTTAATTGCGTCACTTGGAGGTGCGCTTCCACCAGGACTGGCGGTCAACTTGACTGCTGGGTTCGTAACCTCACAAGAATATCCGAATGAAGCGGAGTTCCCTGCAGGACAGCTCCGGCATGGGGTTTTTGCGGTGCGAACGGCCGTTCTGGAGGGGAGATGACTTTACACCGTGCGTAAATAATGAGTAAGATAATTAGATAACTGCTCCCGCTGCTTCCTTGTTACTGATTCGCCTGTTGGTGTTCCTCAGTTTGCTTCAAGTATTACTTCCAGCGATCGCGACCGGAATATCGGCGACGATGATACTGTGTTGGGCCATCCGACGAACGCTAAAGTCGCGACGTGAACGCGGATACGAACGACTGCCTTCGCATACCGCCAATACCACCAACAACGCTCTTGGAACAATTGACGATGATGAGACCAATGATGACGATGAGTTTGCCGAACATTTGAGCCTGCGACATACGATCAGTCGCACTCCTATGGACCAATGCCACATCCTCGTAGGCGAGCCTCGTGCCGAACTCGTGGCGGTGATCTTGGAGCTGGCATGTATTATGGGCATCATTGTCGCGCATTTGATCGGATTCGCCGATGCTCCGCGCCGCAATTGGATTACGCTCGTGCCTGCAGTGGCCTGGGCTTACGCCTTGGTTCTCGTGACGATTCGTCTCGTCTACGCTTCAGCCGATACCGACGTCTCTGATCTCTGGGACCACACCGCGTGTTTGTATCTGTTCAATTTCCTATTACTGACCATCCCATTCCGGTCGCAGCTTCTCCACGGCGAATCTGGGTTACCGGAGGTGCTCATGGTTGTGCAATTTTCACTCGCGTCTATCTTGTGTATAGTCGTAGTGTCGGTGAAGAAAGGTGGAAGTGCCATAGTTCAGGCAGTTTCAGATGGCCTCGAGCCTTCCAGGGAACCTATGGCCTCCCTGTTTTCTCTGGCCTCGTTCAGCTGGGTGGACGGGATCGTCTGGAAAGGATTCTGGAAACCACTGACCCTGGACGATATCTGGAACCTCAGGAATGATGATATCGCCATATCCGTGTTGACGTCGTTCCGCCAAACCAAGTACACTCTCTCCGAGTTTGCATACCTGTTCCCCCGCTGACCTGTTACTCTCCTAGGAAAACGGCGTCTCTAGGATACACTCTGGTCAAGCATTTCCAACGTGATCTGATCATCCAGGCCCTCTGGGCGGCATTCGCATCTCTCTTCGTGTTCGCCCCCACGCTGCTCCTTCGGGTGATTCTGGAATATATCGAGTCTCCGCAAGACACCCCCAAGAATGTAGCTTGGCTCTTCGTCGCTCTGCTTCCGGTTACAGCTGGTATCGTGGCTGTTGGCAACGGCCAGGCGCTGTACATCGGCCGAAGGATCTGTATACGCCTTAGAGCTGTTATCATCGGCGAAATCTACTCGAAGGCTCTTAGAAGGAAGGCTGCTGCCGGCGCCGAGGAAGAACTAGAGGAGGCCAGGGGGGGGAGCAAGGCCGGTGAGAAGAGCGATGGCCAGAGTAATTCCGGTGCCATTATTACTTTGATGTCAGTTGATTCGTTCAAAGTTTCCGAAGTCTGCGCATACCTTCATTTCCTGGTTTGTGGCCTTTCACCCCCATTCCGCAACGGTGGCACTCATGCTTCTACAGATTGCAGCCGTTCCGGTTCAAGTGGCCGTGGCGGTGGTCTTGTTGTACCAGATTCTCGGTTGGAGTTCGATTGCTGGTATCGGCGTGATGATTCTTCTCCTTCCCTTCAACTACGCGATTTCCACCAGGTTTAGCGTGATCCAAAAGAGGATTATGTCCACCACCGACAAGCGAATCCACGCGACGAACGAGGTGCTACAAAACATCCGGATCATCAAGTTCTTTGCTTGGGAGGAGCGCTTTGCCTACATGGTTGGCGAATCGAGATTTGCCGAGCTGAAGCAGCTCCGGAATCGCTACATCTTGTGGGCTATCGCTGCCACCTCGTGGTACGGTTCGCCGATGATCATCACTCTCCTCAGTTTCTTCTGTTACACCATCATTGAAGGCAAGGAGCTGAACGCATCCGTTGCATTCACTGCGTTGTCGCTTTTCAACGTGCTCCGGATACCGCTGGATCAACTTGCGGACATGGTTACTAATGTGCTCCAGGCAAAGGTATCCGTAGACCGCGTTGAAGAGTTTTTACGTGAAGAGGAGACAGAGAAATACCACCAGCTCAAATATACCGAGAACGATCCAGACACACCATTGATTGGATTCAGAGATGCATCCTTTACCTGGGGCTCTAAGAAACAAGCCATTGCCAAAGGTACAAGTGGCGCATTCCAGCTTCAGGATCTCAATGTCGAATTTGTCCCTGGACAGCTCAATCTTGTCCTTGGAGCTACTGGATCCGGAAAAACCTCACTTCTCATGGCACTGCTGGGCGAAATGACTAACTTGAAAGGAGGGCAAGTGTCCAGCTCCCCAATTATTTACATGCGTATCTGACCGGTTTAAGTGTGTACCTTCCTGGCCAGCGCAGCAGAGAAGACTTGACCCCCGATCCCGAGACCGACCTTACTCAGTCCGTCGGATACTGCGCACAACAACCGTAAGTATACATACTCACCAGCTCAAAGCGCTATCCTGACATGGAACAGATGGCTTTTCAACGGCACCATCAAGGAAAATATTCTATTCGCTGGCAATTTCGACGAGGAACGTTACAAATCTGTGCTCCAGGCTTGCTCCCTGGAACGCGATTTACAAACCCTTGACCATGGAGACGAGACCGAAGTCGGCGAAAGAGGAATTTCTTTGTCTGGGGGACAAAAACAACGGATTTCCCTCGCACGCGCCCTTTACTCGCCCGCTGCTCATCTGCTCCTCGATGACTGCCTCAGTGCTGTCGATTCTCACACGGCGAGATGGATCTACGATTACTGTATCACGGGACCTCTTATGCAGGACAGAACATGCATTCTAGTAACTCACAACGTCACACTTTGCATTCCTATGGCAAAACACGTGGTTGTGCTGGACAATGGACGTGTTCTGATACAGGGCGATCCCGAAACAGTCGTTGACTCCGGTATTTTGGGAACCGATGAGCTTCTCAAATCTAATGCTCATTCGTGCCCACAATCCCGTTTACCGTCTCGTGTTCCTTCTTTCGACGGTCCCGATTCGATCCCCGGAGCCGTAAATGGTGCAGCGGTGGAGAATAAGACACAGAAGGCGTCTACCGAAGAGACTAAGTCCGAAGGAAGTGTTGACTGGCATGTTTACGCTCTATATCTCGCTGCAATGGGGCCCTGGTGGTACTGGATCATCGTCGTTGCTGCTCTTGTCTTGCAGCAACTTGGATCGGTGGCCACAACCTACTGGATTCGGCAATGGGCAACAAAATACTCGACAAGTTCTGGGGGGGCACATGCAACTAGTGCGAGTATGATGTCTGCTGGTTACTCCGGGAGCTGCCTTGCCTCTGGGAGCTGTCCCTGGACATTGCCTATGTTTGCAAAACCCGTTACTATCAACTCTCAAAATAAGGGGGAAGTGGACTTGTGGTTTTATCTATGGGGCTACGCACTTCTGTCTGCCGTGTACATACTCCTGTCGTTCATTAGGGAGATCACGGTCTTTGCCGGCAGTTTGAGGGCTTCGAGGACCATTCACGACACACTTTTGCGCAACGTGATGCGAGCGAAAAGCCAGTTCTTCGACTCGACGCCGCTGGGAAGAATCATGAACCGATTCTCGAAGGATCTTGAAGCCGTCGATCAGGAGGTCGCACCAGTTGCTCTGGTATGCTTCTATCGTGCTTCCAGTATCTTCATTGCTGACAGCTCACATAGGGAATGATCCATTCACTTGGGTCGGTCATTGCGATTGTTATCTTGATCTCTGTCATCACCCCTGGCTTCCTTATAGCCGGAGTCATCATCTCCATGTTGTATGCGTTGATTGGCGCTTTTTACCTCCGTGCTTCGAGGGATTTGAAACGGATTGAATCGATCCAACGAAGCCCCCTTTACCAGCACTTCGGGGAGACCCTCAGCGGGATTTCGACCATTCGGGCCTACGGCGATGAACGCAGGTTCGTGAGGGACAACCTTCTAATGATCGACAAACACAACAGACCCTTCTTTTACCTCTGGGCATGCAATAGGTGGCTTGGGCTCAGAGTTGACATTGCAGGAGCCTTCGTCGCTTTCTTTGCCGGAGTTTTCGTGATCCTCAACGTTAGTGAGATTGATGCAGGTTTAGCTGGTCTCTCTTTGACATACGCGATCACTTTTACGGAAAACGTCCTCTGGGTTGTCCGGCTGTATGCCGTGAACGAGCAGAACATGAACAGCGTGGAACGTGTAAGGGAATATCTTGAAGTCGAACAGGAGGCGCCGGAAATCATTGAGGATAACAGACCTCCAAATTCCTGGCCCGATCAGGGCAGAGTGACGTTCAAGAATTACTCCACAAGATACCGGTCCGGCTTGGATCTCGTGCTCAAGGACGTTAGCTTCGAGGTTCAGGCCGGAGAGAAGATGGGAATCGTGGGTAGGACTGGAGCAGGCAAAAGTTCACTCACGTTAGCGTTATTCCGTAGTTTAGAAGCTGAGGGTGGGAAGATCGAGATTGACGGTATCGATATCTCCACTATTGGACTGCGCGATTTGCGACAGTCGATCACAATGGTACCACAAGATCCTACACTTTTTACTGGAACCATCCGCTCGAATCTCGACCCGTTTGGTGTGCACACGGATAGCGAAATCTTTACTGCACTGAAGGGGGTCCAGCTCATTAATGAGGAGCCTGAACCTGCTGCACCGGTTGCTGGAGATGATGCCAACGTGAACAAGAATATTTTCTTGGATCTTCAGAGTCCCATCGCTGAGTCGGGTAACAACCTGTCCCAGGGCCAAAGGTACTTTCCCCCATAAGATGCGACATTTCCGCAACAATGTGCTGATTATTTTAGGCAACTCGTTTGTCTTGCGCGTGCCTTGTTGAGAGCTCCCAAGGTTCTCATCATGGACGAAGCGACTGCTGCCATAGACTACAAGACGGATTCTAAAATCCAGGAGACGATCAGCCACTTGCAATCCACGACAATAACGATCGCCCACAGACTTGGAACTGTTGTCGAGAACGATCGGATCGTTGTACTCGATCAGGGCCAGGTGAAGGAGTTCGGCAGGCCCTACGAGCTTCTGCAGAAGGAGGGAGGTCTCTTTTACGACATGTGCCTGTCCAGCGGCGAGATGGAAGTGCTCCAGGAGAAATCTAAGAAATCGTACGACAAAAAGATGAGGCGGGGGAGCATGTAGGAGTACAGGGTTAGAACAGAGGGTGACTTCATCCGTAATATCAAGTCTCTCCTTGACCATAGAAAGGCCGCTGGTGGCCCAAGAGATTTACTGGTATTTCCGTTCGTTCTGGTTTTGGTTTGGCTTTTTTGTACATTTGCCGAGGGCCCTCCCCTTGCCTAAGTAATTGCTTTTCCTCTCGGTTCATTTGCATTGTGTAATTACACTCAGAGAATAACGTATGTACGTAAGTAAAGTACCGGGCCAAAAGTTTCCGTACACCCGCCCCGACGACGCCACCCCACCACACACATATACCTCTCTAACTCAGCAACAACACAATAGAAAGTAATAAAAACTTGCATACATAGTCTTTAG
>Ga0307516_10001838_pt1 | contig 29134 bp, 25 predicted proteins | sample 19_EM_MG_FD_203310 | JGI IMG/M metagenome (GOLD analysis project Ga0307516, IMG submission 203310) | Populus trichocarpa ectomycorrhiza microbial communities from riparian zone in the Pacific Northwest, United States - 19_EM | ecosystem: Host-associated > Plants > Roots > Unclassified | place... | reverse complement strand
AGAAAAGGGGCAAGGTCGGCACTACACCGCTAAAACCCCCACCCCTCGCGCGCAAGTGCCTGAATGCACTCGCCGTGCGCTCCAAAAAATGGGCAAACTCAGGCTCTAACTGCGCAACTTAGGCTAGCGCACGTTACGCGCTGCCGGTCTTCTCGCGGCGATACTCACGCGGCGTCATGTTGAACTTGTCTCGGAAAACGCGCCCAAAATGGGTCGCACTGTTGAATCCGTGGTCGAATGCAATGGCCGTGACCGAGCGGTTTCGGTGTGCGCTCGATTGCAGCGAACGCGCGCACCCCTCGAGCCGGCGGCGCAGAATGTAGCGCGCCACGGTCTCTTCTTGATCCGAGAACACGAGGTGGAGGTAACGGGTCGTTATCCTGCAGGCATCGGCAATCCGCGTCGGCGTCAATTCCGGATCATGGAGATGCGCATGGATGTAATTCAAAATGCGGATCCTGTGGGCTGTGCCAAGCGACGACACGTCGGCCGAGGCTTGCGGCACATCTGCATACGCGGCGGCAATGAGATCGAGGATTACTCCCGATATCCGGCTGCCGGTGTGCTTTTCGAGCCCGCGGTAGCATTCACCCCAGTACCCGCGCAGCATCTGAGACAATAGTTTATTCGCGCCGCGGCCGCACGACATCGGAACGGCGACGAGATTTTCGGGACAGCCCACCTGGCGTCGCAGCGTCCGGTCCGGAATACTGAGCACCAGCATCCGATTCGAAGCGGTGAACTTGACTTCGTACCGGCGCGTACTATCGAGGAGTGCAAAGTCGCCGGCATGCAGAATCGACTCGCGGCCGTCCTGCCAGGTCACGCTGTCGCCCTCCAACTGCAATTGCAGGAACATCGTTGGTTGCTTGGTGCGCGATACGTGATATCTGGAGTGACGCACGATCTGCGCGTCGGAGTAGACATCGGCCAGGCTCATGTCGTCGATCGACAGTTGAGAAATGGAGCCGTTGAAATCCCGCGCATCCGCCGGTTCGGACACCAGCGGCGTCAAGCTTTCACTGAGGCGATCGTTCCAGAGCGCAAGCTTGCGCCGCGGATCCATGCCGGCCGTTGTAAACGACTCGATTGGTAGCAAGAAGTGTCCCCACTCTCAAAGCCATTGGAGTCTGCTGTTATTGTGCCCCGAGGCTACTATATTTCTCGTTCTCCGGCAAAATCCTCGAGCCGCCGCAAAACCCCCGAGGGCCCCGATCGGCGGCCACCTACCCCACCGGACCCGACTCGCGGACGTTAATCTCGACTTTCACGCCATTGGGGTCATGCAGAAACAGCTGGGTCAGTCCGATGCTCGGAATGTCGTTGACCGCGAACTTCACGCCGTGCGCGAGCAGTGCCGATTTGATGGACTCGGCATTGCTGCCGTTGAACGCGATATGGTCCACCGGACCGGTGCCCAAAGCTCGCGTCGATATGCCGATGCCTGCCCCGGTCGAATAGATGCGATAGCTTTCCCATTCGGCGATGTGGATGCAAGGCACTTCGCCGAGATACAGCCAGTATCCGGGGAACCCCAGGGGAGGACGTGGACCGACGCGCATCCCGAGGGCCTTTGCGTAGAAATCGCGAGTTCCGTCGAGATCGTCAGTGAGCACCAGGTAGTGTTCGAGTTGAATCAGCGGCATTGTGAATCCTCGACGCCCGACCATTCGGCCGGCTTGGCCATGCGTACCTTGCGAGCGGATATTAGAGCACGGTTACCGTGCAAGGGCCGGTGCCGCTCGGTTCGCGAGCCGCGCCGGAGCGGTCTCGATCAAGAACAAAGCCAGCACCGCGGCGACCACGGCGCAACCTGCCTGCATATAGAGCGGGACCTGCAGGTTGTATCGGTCGGCGGTCCAGCCCGCGAGGGCGGGTGCGCCTACGCCGCCCAGTACTTCGCCCAGTCCCATCACCATGCCGAGAGCGGTTGCGACGTAGCGTGCCGGAATGGTCTCGGAGGGGATGGTGCCCATCAACAGCGGCATGGTACCGCTCGCCGACCAGCCGAGAAACACCAGCGCCGCCAAGGCGTACGCAGATCCATCGAAATAGAGGACGGCGCCCGGAACGACCGTACCGATCAGATTGAAGGCGATGACGACGGTCCGCCGGCCGAGGCGGTCGGACAAACCGGGGACGACGAAGCTGAAAAATGCCGCCGACAGGCCGAGCACACTCATGAGGACGCTCATCTGCCCGGGGGAGTAGTGCTTAACGTTGATGTAATACAGCGGTAGAAAGGCCCAGCCCAGCACCATCCACGCAACCATGGCGATGCTCATGATCATGCACAGCCACATGTTGCGAAACTTCAGCATCGCGGTCCAGTGCATGCCGGCGTCGGCCGGCCGGGAGGAAGGCCCCAAGGCGTGAACCTTCGGCTCCTTCACGAACTTGATGATGAGCGCCGCCATGATCAGCCCGGGAATTCCCGCGACGAAGAATGCCATGTGCCAGGTCGACGCCTTGGCGATGGCGACCAGGATCAATGGGGCGGCGAAGGAACCGAGCAAGTTGCTGCCGAAGTTCTGCATCACGCCCATGTTGTTGCCGCGGTGGCTGTCAGCCGATTCGAACGCCACCAGCGACTGCGATACCGGCAGGATCGGACCCTCGGCGACCCCCATCAGCAATCGGGTTGCGAAGAGTGCAAGAAAGGAACCCGCAATCCCCGACAAGAAGGAACACAACGAGAACGCAATGACCGCCGCCACCAAAATTCTCTTGCGGTGCGCGGTGCGGTCCGCATAGGCGCCGCCGAAGAAGCCGGCAACGGCCCAAGTAAAGGAGAGCGCCGAGGCGATGAGTCCGACCTCGCTATTGGTGAAAGCCAGATCATTCGCGATGAACGGCATCAAGAAATTGACGGCATTGCGGTCGAAGAACACGAACCCGAACGTGATCCCCAGCACCCAGATCAGGCGAGTTTCGTACTTCATCGGCAAACATCCCCCGGATCCATTTGTGCGGCGACTGTACTAGACGCTCCGCCGAACTGCATGCGCTGCGGGACGAGCCGAACTTCGCTCTTGGTCGAATGGCGGACGGCGGCCGGGTCCACGCTGCGAAAAATATTCTGACGCGTGCCATTGTTGCGTAACTGCAACACGGAACCAAAGATTCATAAGCGGGGAGTGGGACTCATGGATACGAATGCAAAGTTTGGCCGTTTCAAAGCTGCCGGTGCGGCGGGATTGTTGGTGCTTGTTCTGTGCGCCGATGCAGCCATCGCGCAACAAGCAGACACCGGCGTCCTGGAAGAGATCACCGTAACGGCTCAGAAGCGCACGGAGAACATCCAGCAGGTGCCCATCGCCATCAGCGCGTTCTCGGCCGAAGCCCTGCAGCAAAAGGCGATCACCAGCGTCGATCAGCTGAGCAATCTCTCGCCCAACGTCAATCTCGATGCCGGCACTCCGTTCTCCGGGTCCGACACCGTGTTGTCCGCCTACATTCGCGGTATCGGGCAAGATGATTTTGCCTTCAACTTGGACCCCGGCGTGGGGGTGTATGTGGACGGCGTCTATCTGGCGCGCAGCGTGGGCGCCAACACCACCATGCTCGACGTCGACCGGGTCGAAATCTTGAAGGGCCCGCAGGGAACCTTGTTCGGCCGCAACTCCATCGGCGGCGCGATCTCGATCGTGACCCGCGAGCCCGGCGACGAGTTCAAGGTCAAGGGTGAGGTCACCGGCGGCTCGTTCAACCGGCTGGACACCAAGATATCCATGGATGTGCCCTTCACGGATCAGCTGCTTTCCACGTTCTCATTCTCCGAAGAGAAGCGTGAGGGTTATCAGCGCCGCATTCCGTATGTTCAGACCAATGCCGGCGGCACTGGCGCCGGCATTCCCGATTGCACCACGGCGACCTGTCCCTATGTCGTCGATGCGCCCCAACAATTTCCCGCAGCCGGCTACGAAACCGCTCCGACCCAGGGCGGCGTCGGCAAGTGGGCCGCGCGCGGCAAGATCGTTTTCCATGCCAGCGACGACATCAAATTGACGCTGTCGGGGGACTATCTGCACGTCGATCAGAGCGCATCCCCGAACACGGTGTTGTCGATTCAGTCGCCGCAATTGGGCGGCGGAAGTCTCGGAACTCTGGCTAATCTCTGCCTGAACGGCGTTCCGCTGGGCGTTCTGTGCTCTGCCACGCGTGGTGGCCTCAGCCCGACCCCTACGCCGATGCCGATATCATCTCCCATCGGCGGCGTGAACGTCGACGGAAACCCGTACAACAATTACCTGCCGTATGACAGCCGGTTCCAGACCAATAACATCGATACGACATACTCGACGGGAAACAACTTTTCGCGGCTCACGAACTTCGGATTCGGCACCGTGCTCGACTGGAAGCTCGGCTATGGCATGAACCTGAAGTGGATCAATGCCTATCGGGCAATGCACTGGGATGCGGGCATGGACCTCGATGGGTCGCCCGAAGCCTATCTCGGAACCTCATTCGACATGATTCAGCACCAGGTCTCCGAAGAACTGCAATTGAACGGCGCCGCGATCGACGACCGTTTGAACTACGCCGTCGGTGCCTACTTCTTCAAGGAAGGCGGCCACTTGCATGACTACGTGACGTTTCCATTGGGACTGCTGATGATTGACGGACCCAATGATCTCGATACCCGTGCCGAAGCCTTGTTTGCGCACTTGAACTTCAAGTTGACCGATCAATGGTCCTTCACGCTCGGCGGTCGAGCGACCAAGGAGCACAAGGAGTTCCAGGGGTATCAAACCGACGACAATGGACTGACCTACAAGATCACGGGGTGCTTCCCGCCCAGTGCACCGAACACGCTCGGTGCGCCCGCATTCCTCAATTGTCAGCAGACACTCGGCTTCCCGGTAGTGGGTCATCCCTACACGTATTACCCCACCGGCCCCTTCACGCAGGACTACAACAACTTCTCGCCGACGGCGGGCGTGGATTTCCACATCACCCAGGACATGATGCTCTATGCCTCGTTTTCCAAGGGCTACAAGACCGGGAGCTGGACGACGCGATTGTCGAATCCGCATCCGACCTACGACGCGAGCCTGCATTTCGAACCGGAATTCGCCAAGTCGTTCGAACTCGGGTTCAAGTCGGAACTGTTCGATCACCGCCTGCGCCTCAATCTGGCGGCGTTTCACACCAAGTACGACAACATTCAGCTGAACTCGCAGCAGGGCATTTCACCCACCATCGTCAATGCCGGCGATGCCACGATCTACGGCTTCGAGGGCGAATTGCAGGCGGTCTTGGGCGGCGGCTTTTCCATGTCGGCGGGCGCCGGCTACACGCATGCGGCATACGACCGGTTGAACAACGTGGGAGACAACGGCTATCTCCTGACGCTGAATTCATGCCCTGAAAGAAGCCAGAACGCGCCGACGATCACGACAACCAACACGGCGGCCATGGTCGCGGGGTCATTCCAGAACGGCGTGTGTGAATTGCCCAAGACTCCCAAGTTCAAGGCGAGCCTGGGTCCGCAATACGTGCTCGATCTGCCCAACGCGGCGGCGGTGCAATTCAACGTCGACTACACCTACGTCACCCATGAATTCAACGACATCGGCAACACGTGGCAGCTCGAACGCCCGGACTTGAGCCTGGTCAATGCCGTGGCGACCTACCGGGCGCCCAGCAAGCTGTGGGAATTGGCCGTGGGTGGAACAAATATCACCGACAAGCGTTACGTGGTGTCGGGCCAGAACCAGGGGGGGCTCGCGGTGGTCGACGCCAGCTACAACGCGCCGCGTCAGTGGTACGCCACCGTTCGATTCAATTTCGCGCCCGCCAAGTAACCGGCAGCCGCATGTCTTTCCAGCAACGTCGCCGGCCCGGAGATGCCCTCCGGCCCGGCCTTTTACCACACGGATCGGAGCTTGCATGAAACCCTCCCCGCAGCAGCGACTCTGGATGTACGAAGCCATGTACCGCAGCCGGCGCCTCGACGACGCGGTGCTCGCTGCGTACATGGAGGGCAAAACGCCGGTGTTTCACATGGGCAGGGGCCCGCTCCCGGGCGAAATGCATCAGTCATTCGGCCAGGAACCCTGCGCGGCAGGTGTCTGCGTGCACCTGGGCAAGGATGACTCCGTGGGTGCCGGCCATCGGCCGCATCACGTGGCGGTGGCGCGCGGCGTCGATCTGAAAAAGATGGTGGCCGAACTGTTCGGCAAGAAGACCGGTCTTTCCGGGGGCCGCGGCGGCCATATGCATTTGTACAGCGCGGAAGCCAATTTTTTCTCGAGCGGCATCATCGCCGAGGGCATGGGGCCCGGCGCTGGAATGGCGCTCGCCCGCAAGATGCAGGGCAAGCCCGGCATCGCGGTGACCTACATCGGCGACGGCGCTGCGAATCAAGGCGCGTTTCACGAAGTCTTGAACATGGTGGGGTTGTGGAAGCTGCCCTTCATCTGCGTAATCGAGGACAACAAGTACGGGGTATCGGTCCACAAGAAGGACTCCACCGCAATCGAGCGGAATTCAGACCGAGCCGCGGCCTATGGCATTGCCGGCGAGTTTGTCGCCGGCAACGATCCCGACTTGATTTTCGAGGCCGCCGGCCGCGCCGTCGTGCGCGCGCGCAGCGGGCAGGGCGGCACAATTCTCGAACTTGAAACCGAGCGGCTGCACGGCCATTTCATCGGCGACAGCGGCGGCTACCGTCCCGACGCCGAGCGCAAGGCGATGCAGGATCCGATCCCGGCCTATCGCGAACGGCTGCTCACGGAAGAAGTATCGTCGGCGGCCGACATGACTGCGCTCGAGGCGAAGGTGCAGGGGCAAGTCGACGAGGCCATGCGTTTCGGCCGTGAGAGCGAGTACCCCGACGCGACCGATGCTCTCGAGCGCTTGTACGCCTGAAGGAGAATCAGACCATGGCACAACCTGCAGCTGCCGCCGCCCCCGGTTCCGAGCGAACCCTCACGATGGCCCGCGCCGGACGCGAGGCCGTATTCAGCGAGATGCGCAAGAATCCCAACATGTTCGTCATCGGTGAAGACGTTGCCAAGCTCGGCGGCGTGTTCGGCACGACGGTGGGCATGGCCGAGGAATTCGGAGCGTCGCGCGTCATCGATACGCCCATCTCGGAGACCGGCTTCATCGGGATTGCGACAGGAGCTGCGATGGCCGGCATGCGCCCCATCGTGGAGATCGCGTTCGTCGATTTCATCGGCGTCTGCTTCAATCAGATCTACAACTTCGCCGCCAAGACGCACTACATGTCGGGCGGCCAATTCAAGGTGCCGCTAACCTTCATGATCGGCTACGGCGGCGGCTACAACGATGCGGCTCAGCATTCGCAGACGCTGTTTGCAACCTTGGGGCATGTTCCCGGAATCAAGATCGTGACGCCCGCGGATGCCTGCGACGCCAAAGGCTTGATGGCCTCTTGCCTTAAGGACGACAACGTCACGGTGTGGATGGTGCACAAGCGGCTGTGGGGTTTGGGCTGGCTCGGCTTTCCGCTGCCGAAGGCCTTGGCGACGGTGCCGGAACATGACTACACGATCCCTTTCGGCCAGTCCCGCATCTGGCGGGAGGGCGGCGATGTGACCATCGTGGGCCTGGGGCTCACGGTGCACAATGCGCTGCAGGCCGCGGTGCAGCTTGCCTCCGAAGGGATCTCGGCCGAAGTGCTCGATCTGCGCAGCGTGGTGCCGCTCGATCGCGAGGGTATATTCAAGTCGGTGGCGAAGACCGGCCGTCTCGTGGTTGCCGACGAGGACTACATGAGCTTCGGGGTGACGTCCGAGGTTCTGGCCGTCGTAGCGGAACGCGATCCCGCCGTATTGAAGGCCGCGGCGGTTCGCGTCGCCTATCCCGATGTGCCGGTGCCGTTCTCACGGCCGATGGAGGATTTTTGTCTGCCCAACGTCGAGCGAATCGTCGCCGCCGTGAAGTCGACGATGAAGGAAAGGAAGTGACCGCGGAAGGGAAGGAAGCGAGCGTCGATATCGTCGTACCGCAGGAAATGTGGGGCGACATCATGGAAGGGGTCGTCGTGACGTGGATTTACCAGAACGGCGCTTCGGTGGCCAAGGGGCAGCCGGTGGCGGAAATCATGGTTGAAAAGGCGCAACTGGAATTGGTCGCGCCGGCCTCGGGCAAATTGACCATCCTCGCCGTACCGGAGACGGTCATCGGCCGCGATCAGGTGGTCGGCCGCATAGAGACCGCGTAATGCCCATGGGTAAGGCGCTGGGTCGCCGGCAGTTCGTCCAGGGTGCTACCGCAGTTCTGACCGGAGTTCTGAGCGCCGCCTCGCGCCCCGCGTCGCAACGCTAGAAGGTCACCCGCGCCTGCAGGCCGTAGCGAACCTGGCCGTCGTTCGGCACGCAGTAGAAGGAGCCCGAAACTCCGCGCAGATCCTGGATCTCCAGACAGTACTTGTCGCTCGTCAGGTTATCGCCATACAAGGAGAGCTCATACTGCCGCGCCGTCCCAAAAGCATACGTCGCCCGCGCGTTGAGTTCGAAGCGCGAGGTGTACTCGTCAATCGGCACCTGCGGGCTGTACTTCACCTTCGACGAACTCTGATACCGCGCGTCCGTCTGCAAGGTGAGCAAATTCGCTCCGACTTCGAATTCCCTCGCCACCGCCACGTTGCCCGTGAACTTCGGAGCCAGCGGCAATTCATGTCCCTTCTGGAAGTCGCCCTGGTGCAGATCGAAGTCGATGCCGGTCACATTGGTGAGTTCCGTGTGCAGCAGGCCGATGTTGCCGGATAGGAGCCAATGTTGCGCGGGAACCCAGTTTGCTTCGAGCTCCGCACCCTTGATCTGCGACTCGGGTAGGTTGAAGAACTCCGGACCATTCACGCCCACGTTGAAGACCTGTTGGTTCTTCCAGATATCGAAGAAGATCGCGCCGTTGAACACCAACGACCGCTCGAGCAGCGTCGACTTGAATCCGAGTTCGAACGCGTCCAGCGTTTCGGGCTTCAGCGGGCGCTGCGGGAACGGCGTGTCATCCGTGTGCAGAAATTCCAGATCGAATTTTCCCGACTTGAAACCCCGCGAATAGCTGCCGTAGATCATGGCATCGTCCGTCAGGTGATACTGCAGTCCAAACTTGCCCCCCACCTCGTCGTTCTTCAGATCGCTCCGGGTATTGGTGTCCGCGCAATGCACGAAGGGTATGTAGCCTGGACCTTTGGGCGCGCACGCCGGCAGACCGGCCGAAAGCTGGCGAATTTGATCGACGCCGATGTAGATCGAGGGGTCCCAGATCAATGGTTTGACGAACGCGCCGGCAAAATACGAGGGGTCTCCCTTGTCGTCCCGGGTGTAGCGCAGGCCCAGGGTGGCATTCAACTTGTCGGTGAGTTTGTAGTCCCCCTGGCCGTACACGGAGGTGCTTTGGTCCTTCAAGTTATGGATGCTGAATGAAACGGTATTCGCGTAGGGGTCCGGGATCACGTCGAACAGGCTGGGTGGAGTGATGCCGTTCGCGGACGGATGCGCGCCCGGAAAACCGTTGTTGCCGAAGCGGATATCCTGCCCCAGCAGCGCCGTCTCCTTCAGATAGTAGATTCCGGTGATCCAGCGGAATCGCGCATGGTCGTCGTTGGAGGCCAGGCGAAATTCCTGCGTGAACTGCCTGTATGACTGGTCCATGTCGATGATCAGCACGTCGTGCGTCACGCCGGGCGATCCGGCACCGGCGATGTTGCCGTCACCCGTATTGTCCTCTTCGTAGAGGGCATGCGTGTGATCGTACGAGGAGATCGAGTTGATCGTTGCAGGCCCAAAATCGTAGGCCACCTTGACGTATCCACCATCGACATTCAGGTCGGCGCGCTGCGAGCCGCCGGCCCAGATGTCGCGCCAGCGGGTCGTGAGGCGATCGAACCCCTCGATGTTCACGGTGGGTGCATTGCCTGCCGTGTTGAGGATGCCCTTTACCCAGTCGATATTGCCCGTGAATGGCGCCAGATCGTTGATGCGCAGGGGAGGGTTGTCGAGCAGTGCCCCGGCCATTTTTTGCGGCTGAGCCCCGCCGTTCGAACGCGCCGAATGAGCGCTCAACGTCACGCGTGTCGAGGCAGTCGGTTCCCACACCAAGGTGGCGCGTTCCGAGTGGCGCTTCTCGTCGCCGTAGCTGCGATCGCCGGTATCGAGATTGTGCCAGATGCCGTCACGCTGGTGATAAATGCCGGCGAGGCGCAGGGCGGCCGTGGAGGACACCGGCAACGACACGCCGCCCTCGAATTCGGTGAGATTGTTGCGGCCATAGGTCAGCAGCGCGTAGCCGTCGGCCTTGTCCTTGCCTACTTTGGGCATGTTGGTGATGTAGTTGACGGCGCCGCCGGTCGTATTGCGTCCGAAGAGGCTGTTCTGCGGACCGCGCAGAACTTCGACGCGGCTCATGTCGAACAGCCCGAGCGTGCTCATGTAGGAGGAGTTCATGGTCACCTCATCCATGTACATGCCGACGGATGAAGGCGCGTTGCCGAAGAACTCGTTGGTGCCGACGCCGCGGATCACGATGTGCTGGCTCAGGGCGTTCTGCACGACGACGTTCAGATTCGGCGCGAGACGCGTGACATCAGTGAGCTGGGATACGCCGGCCTTCTGTAGTTGTTCGCCGGTGAAAGCCTGCATGGCAATCGGCACCTGCTGCAGATTCTCGGAGCGCTTCTGGGCCGTGACGATGATCTCCTGCAGTTGACCGCGTGCGGCGGACTGATCGGGCTCGTCGGCACGGACCCAGCCGGCGGTGCAGGCCGCCGACCCGCAAAGCAGGATTAGAAGCCGGATATTCGAGACCCGATGCGAATATTCGCGTGAAGAAGCGTCGTTCATTGTCGATCCCCCATCGTTGGAAATTGCACAACTCTCGGGTTGTTATTTCCTTGTCAGATTACGTTGCTCCCGAAAATGCCTCCGCAGATTCCACCACTACCTCCAGCAGCATCGGTTTGGCCGACTGAAACGCCGCCTGCAGCGCACGATCCAAATCCTGCGGCCGTTCCACGCGTATCGCCTGAACTCCCTGGCTCTGTGCAAGTCCGCGGAAATCGAGCTGCGGCAGGGCCGTACCCTGAAGCTGCCCCATTCCGAAGTGCCGGCCGAATTCATGCAACGCTTCGTAGCAGCCGTTCTTGATGACGATGAAGGCGATCGGCAGTTCGAGCTGCGCCGCGGACCACAGGCCCTGGATGGCGTACATGCTCGAACCATCCCCCAGGATCGCGACGATCTTCTCGCCCGGACAGCCCAATGCGATCCCGATCGCCGCCGGCAGACCATGCCCGAGTCCGCCGCTGGCGCAGGTGAAAAAAGTGTTCGGCTCCGTGATCGGCAGGTAGTCATGCATCGGGCGCCGGCTGCTCGGCGCCTCCTCGACGATGATGCTGTCCGGCGGGCGAAGAGCCGCAATTTGCTGCAGCAGATAGTCTGCGGTAAGTACGTTGCCCGTCAGCCGCGGGTGGCGCACAAGTTGCGGCGGCGGCGGACGCTGCCGGGGTGACGGGCCCTCGAGAAGTTCGCGGATGCCAAGCTTCAAGCCGGTGACGATGGATATTCCCACCGGGCTCCACGCCGCAGCCGCGGCATCGTCGATCAGTTGCACGAGCGTGGCGCCGTCCGGGATGTGCGGCCCGAAGCCCTCCACGTGATAGGTGAATACCGGAGCGCCCAGCACCAGAATGAAGTCGGCTTCGTCGAGGTCACTCACAATCTGGCCGCGGTCGGCTGAGAGGAAGCCGGCAAACAGGCGGTGATTCTCCGGAAAGCTGTTGCGGCCCGACATGGGGCTCACCCAAACGGGGGCCTGGTGCCGCTCCGCCAGCGCGATGGTTTCCTCCCATGCCTGATCGCGCGCCACTGCAGCGCCGACCACGATCACCGGGCGACGGGCGTTGCTCATGGCGGCGGCTGCGTTCCGTAGCATCACGGGGTCGCCGCGAACCGAGCGGCTGACCTGGCGCGCCGCGATCGGCACCGCTGCGCGATCCCAATCGTCGACCGGAACCGACACAAATGTCGGTCCGCAGGGAGTCTGCATCGAAACGTAGTAGGCGCGCGCAATCGCCGCCGGCACGTCCTCTGCGCGCGCCGGCTCACAACTCCATTTGACGTACGGTTTGGGAAACTCGGCCGCCTGCGCGGCGTACAGGAAGGGCTCGAACGGCAGGATCGACCGGGCCTGCTGGCCTGCAGTGATGACCAGCGGCGTTTGATTCTTGAAGGCGGTAAAAACATTCCCGAGCGCATGTCCCAGCCCGGCCGCCGAATGCAAATTGATCAGCGCGGCGTTGCGCGTGGCCTGCGCGAAGCCATCCGCCATTCCGACCACCAGCGACTCCTGCAGTCCGAGCACGTAGCGGAAGTCGGTCGGAAAGTGCCTGAACATCGGCAATTCGGTCGAGCCGGGATTGCCGAAGATGGTCGTCATCCCGAGTTCGCGCAACAAGCGGAACACAGCATCGCGTACCGTACCCGCATCGGCAGCCGCGGCCATGGGATCCGGCGCGTTCCCGCGCGACGGCTGTCCGCTCGGCGTGACTCCCCACCGGCCGTTTGTCACCTCGAACACCCCCTTGCGGCTGCAACCGCAAAGATCTTCCTCCCCGACGGATGGACCGGCTATTGCCATTACTGGCCAAAGTCATAACATCTGTGCATGACCCTCGACCCACGGCAGCTCAGAGCGTTTCTCGCGATTGTCGAGGCCGGCAGCCTCGGCCGCGCGGCAGAAGCCCTGCATTTGTCGCAACCCGCGCTCAGCCGGATCGTGAAGCGTTTGGAAACGAAGCTGCAGGTGCAGTTGTTTGAGCGTCATTCGACGGGGATGGAGCTCACCAGTTACGGTGAGGCCTTGCTGCCTTACGCCACGCATCTCAGCACCGAGGCGAACCTGGCCATCGAGGAGATCAATGCGCTGCGCGGGCTCGGGCGGGGAACGATTCGCGTCGGTGCGGTCGCCAGCGCCGCAATCATGCTGCTGCCGGAAGTGCTGAACAGGATTCTGAGCCGTTGGCCAAGCCTGCAGGTGCAGATCGTGGAGGCTGTCGAGGACAAACTGGCAATTGCGCTGGTCCACAACGACATCGACGTGGCATTCGCCGGTCCCATCCCCGAGAGCCAGGACGTTCAGCGCGTGGCCGAGCATCGGTTCACCGACCGCTACTCCGTCATCACGTCGGTGACACATCCGCTGCAGCGGCGCAAGGACCTGACCATTGCCGACCTTGCCGGTATGGCATGGGTCATGCCGCCGGAGGAAGCGGAACCGCGCAGGCAGTTCAACTCACTGGTCAATCGACTGGGAGCGGCCGCGCCGCACGTCAGCATCGAGACGCGTTCGCCGAGCGTCATCAAGGCCATCGTCGCCCGCACGGATTTCCTCGGGTGGCTTCCCGAGCCGCTATACGCCGCGGAGCAAGCTTGCGGGCTGATCCGCCCGCTTGCGGTCAGGGAGATGGACATGCGGCGGCGGTTCTTCGTCTATCGCCGGCGCCGCAGCTTCATCTCGCCGGCGATGTCGAAGTTTCTCGAGGAATTGAACAAGGTGAAGACTGCAAGGCTGTAAGCCTCGGCTATCGGTCCGCGAACTCCTCACGCATACTCTGCGGCGTCGCGATGGTCATCAAGGGTCCATAAGGAAAGTCACGAATGTCCAATGAAAGTGCTATCCGCCGTGAAGTGGGCACCGTCGCCCTGATGTTCACCGGCTTGGGTTCGATCATCGGATCGGGATGGCTGTTCGGCGCCTGGCGCGCTGCGCAGCTGGCCGGCCCGGGCGCGATCTACGCCTGGATCATCGGCGCCGTAGTCATCCTGTTCGTCGCGCTCACGTATGCAGAGCTAGGCGCGATGTTTCCCGAGTCCGGCGGTGCGGTGCGCTACGGGCACTATTCGCATGGTTCGCTGACCGGCTTCGTCGCCGGATGGGCCGCCTGGATTGCAATCGTGTCGGTCATTCCGGTGGAGGCCGAGGCCTCGGTGCAGTACATGAGTTCCTGGCCATGGGCCTGGGCCAACGCATTGTACGTGCATGCCGCCAACGGCCAGGGCGAACTCAGCGTAGCGGGTCTGTCCATCGCCGCCATGCTGGTCGTCGTCTATTTTCTGTTCAACTTCTGGAGCGTGAAGGTGTTTGCCGGCGCCAACAGCGCCATCACCTTCTTCAAGCTGATTGTGCCTGCGGGTACCGCGATCGCACTGATGTGCAACGGTTTTCATTGGGAGAACTTCCGATTGGGCGTCCATGGAGGCCCGCACGTGGGCAATGTCGCCTCGATTCTTACGGCCGTGGCCACCAGCGGCATCGTCTTCAGCTACAACGGCTTTCAAAGCCCGGTGAACCTGGCGGGCGAAGCGCACAATCCGGGCCGCAGCGTTCCCATCGCGATTTTTGGTTCGATCGCACTGAGCACGGTCGTCTACCTGATGCTCCAAGTCGCCTTTCTCGGCGCGGTGTCTCCGGACCGCCTGCACGAGGGCTGGGCGGCGCTGGAATATAGCTCGCCATTCGCCCAACTGGCGCTTGCGATGAATCTCAACTGGCTTGCCATCCTTTTATATGCGGACGCCTTCGTGAGCCCGAGCGGCACGGGCGTGACCTATACCGCCACCACGGCGCGCATGATCTATGCGATGGAGCGCAACGGCACCGCGCCCGAGGTATTCGGCCGGGTGCATCCGCGGTACGGCATACCGCGCCCGGCGATGTGGTTCAACATCGTCGTGTCCTTCATATTCCTGTTCTTCTTTCGCGGTTGGGGCAAGCTCGCGGCAGTGATCTCGGTCGCTACGATCATCACCTACCTGGTCGTGCCCATCAGCGTCATGGTGCTGCGGCGAACCGCACCCGATCTGCACCGGCCCCTGAGGGTGCCCGGCCTGCATGTACTGGCGCCGCTGGCCTTTGTGCTCGCAACCCTGATGCTGTACTGGGCGCGCTGGCCGCACACGGGGGAGATCATGCTGTTGTTGATTTTGCCGATACCGGTCTACCTGTATTACCAGCGCAAGGCTGGATGGCCCGATTTCGGCCGGCAGCTGCGCGGGGCGTGGTGGTTGATTGCGTACCTTGCCGCCGTCGCTGCCCTCTCCTGGGCGGGAAGCAAGGAATTCGCCGGCCACGATTACATCGGCTACGGCTGGGACCAGCTAAGCGTCGCGCTGGCCGCATTGATATTTTGCCGATGGGGCGTGCGCAGCGGTTGGCGTACGCCGTCGGTCGAGGCTGCGATCAACAATCCCAAACCGCCAATTTGAATCGAATTCATCCTGCCGGGCGAGCGTCCGTCCGCCCCTAGGCGACCGCTTCGTCCGCCCGCCCGTGTTGCGCGACGGATGCCCGTGTGGCCAACCATGAGCCGAGCAGAATGAGCACGAACGCGAGGATTCCACCCAATCCCAAGCGTTCATGCAGCAGCCATACGCCGAGCAACGCCGCCACCGCGGGATTGATATAAGTGATCACGGCCGCACGCGATGCACCAGCGTGACCCACGAGATAGAACATCAACAGCATTGCCAGGGCCGTGCACACCACGCCCAGAATCGCCATCGATGCGAGCGCCAGCATCGTCGGCGCCTGACTCGGCAGGCTCACGATGGCCGGGACCAGCAGCACGGCGCTCGCCACAGCCAAGCTGGCAGCAAGCGGGCCATAGGGGTCGATGCCGTTCAAGTGCCGCTGGATGATGAGTGGTCCGATCGCATAGCCGAGCGTGGCGATCAGCATGCAGGCAACCCCGGCCCAGCCCAGCGGGCCTGATATCGTGCCGAATCCGAGCAACGCCGCGACGCCCACGAAACCGAGCCCCAGACCCAGAATGCGCCACGTCCCCAAGCGCTCGTGCACGCCGAAGAACCGCTGAATCAGCGCGATCGACAGCGGCACCATGGCAATGAGGATGCCGGTCACCGAAGAGCTGATCCATCGTTCACCGACGGAAATCACCGAAAACGGAATGACGAACTCGACCAATGCAAACGCGCAGATCGCGGCCTTATGCTTCCCCAAGGAACGCAAGGCGCCGCGCCGCCATGCGATGGGCAGCAAGATCAACGTAGCGAGCGCGACCCGGCCGAAGGCCACCACCGCGGGTGAAAGCTCCTGCACCGACAGTTTGATGAAGAAATAGGGGAGCCCCCAAATGATGCCGAGCGCCGCAAAGGCGCCCCATGCCCGCCAACTCATCGAGTGTGTGCCTTTCCTGAATGTTTGCAGTCAATGTCACCGGCAATGCTATCAGGGATCGGCTTGGATCCGGCTGCCTTGACCGAGATCTCACAGCGATTCTATCTCCTGATTCGTGAGTTTCCTCCACCCACCTTTTGGCAACGCGCCGAGCGACAGCGATCCGATGGACACCCGCACGAGACGCAGTACCGATACGTTTAAAGCCGCCAGCAATCGTCGTATCTGCCGGTTACGTCCTTCATCGAGCACGATTTCGAGCCATGCATGCCGTTCGCCCACGCGAACGCATCGGGCGGTCTTGGCAGCCAGCCGTTCGCCCCCGGCAACGGCGCCCCGCTCCAAGTCCGCGAGCAACGCAGCGTCGGGCAAACGGTTGATCTGCACGTGGTAAGTCTTTTCGGGCCCGGTGGCCGGATCGGTTATCCGCGCGGCCCACGCGGGGTCATTGCTGAACAGGAGGAGACCCTCGCTGGCTTTGTCCAGCCGTCCCACCGGCGCGAGCCAAGGCAACGCGGCACCTTCGAAACAAGAGTAAACGGTATCCCGGGCGCACTCGTCGCGGGCCGTCGTTACCAGGCCACGCGGCTTGTTGAGCATGACGACGAGACGCGCGGGCGAAGCGGACTCGTGGCCGTCGATGGCGATGAGGTCCCTGCCCTGAATCACCGGAAACTCCGCGTCGCTGACCACGCTGCCGTTGACGCGTACCCGCCCCTCGCGTACCCAACGGGCGGCTTGCGTGCGCGAAGCGATTCCCAGCTTGGAAATGACGCGAGCGACTCCACGTCGTGGGACCGGCGGCGGTGCGGGAGATTTCCTCATCTTGGGAGTATCGCCGTGGTCAGAGAGCTCCGCAAATTCCCGCGATCGCGACTAGAATGCCAAAGCCGCCATTTTCCCAACCAGACAACAAGGTGAGTATGACCACAGTCTGCAAGACTTTCGCAGCACCGGCACTCGTTGTGTGTGCCGCCGTCTTTTCCGCAGCCTTTGCCGCGCCGGCGCCGGCACCCGCGCCGCCGCCTGCAGCCGCGGTCGTGTCGCCCGATGTCCGCGCGGGCAGCCTGCCGCTCACCTGGAACACCGGCGGCCCGAAGTGCATGGAAATGCCGGAATGGCAGATCCACGAATACAATCCGGACCTCTACATTCTCCGGCAATCCGGCTGCACCGATTTCGAGAAGCCGTTTGTCTATCTTTTTTTCGGACGCGATCGCGCGCTGCTCCTGGATACCGGATCGCGTCACGGCAACATCGCGCCGGCTCTACAACTGACGGTCCATCGCTGGCTGGTGCGCAACCATCGCGGTGCGATTCCGCTCGTGGCCGTGCACACGCACTCGCATTCCGACCACACCGCCGGCGATGCGGAATTGCAGGCGCTCAATGACGATGCCATACCCACCACCGTCATCGCTTCGACGGTGGAGGCGACCAAGAAATTCTACGGAATGACCAACTGGCCGGAGGATGCCGGCGCGGTCGATCTGGGCGACCGCGTCATTGACGTCCTTGGCATCCCGGGTCATGACACCGTCGGCGTCGCCCTGTACGACCGGCAGACTGCGATCCTCTTCACCGGCGACAATGTGTATCCCGGCCGACTCTATATCCGGGACTTGCCGGTTTACGAATCGAGCAATCTGCGCATGATTCGATTCACCGAGGGCAAGCCGGTCGCCCACATTCTCGGCAATCACATCGAGCAGACGCGGACGCCGTTCCTGGACTACCCCGTGGGCACCATTTATCAGCCGGACGAACACGAACTCGCCCTATCGCGCGGGGTCCTGTTCGAGGTGCAGGCAGGTTTGGCGGCGATGAAAGGCAAACCTCAGCGTGTGGCCTATCGCGACTTTTCCCTATGGCCCACGGGTCCTGCGTTTCGCGAGACGGAGGAAGGCCAGGCGATCTTCAAGCGCACGCAACAGGAACAGCTCGACCATATGTGGGACCAAACCCGGCCCTGACTTCGAAGCGAGGCATCGCACCTAGAGGCGCGGCGTCAAGCCGCCGCACCAGCCCTCGCACCGGCCACCGTGGCTCTATCGTGGGTCAAGCGCACGATCAGATCGCGCAACCAGGCATGTGCGGGATCCGATTCGTTGCGCTTGTGCCAAAGAAGGATCTCGTGCAATGGTTCGGTTTCGAAGGGCAATTCAAAGGTTTTGACGGGCAATGGGGATGCGAACATGTGGGCGACCCGTTCCGGCAGGGTTGCAACCAGGCGGGTGCCCGGCAGCACGAACGGTAGGTGCAGAAGGCTCGGCACCGTAATGTGCACATCGAGGTCGATGCCCAGCAACCGGCGGACCAATTGTTTGGCCGACACATTGGAGCCGTTGGGACGGCCGAACACGTGCGGCAACGAAAAATACTGTTCCGACGTGATGCCGTCGCCGACCGTCGGGTGGTTGCGATCGACGGCGCAAATCCAGCGAACCGGGCGCAGGCGGATGCTTCGAAGTGTGTCCGGATAGGCGCGCACGTCGAACATCCCCAGGCTATCCAGGCACAGGCAGAGATCGGCGTCGCCGTATTCCAACTGAGACAGCGCTCGATGGGAGACGAGCTCGATGGTGATGCGGATACCCGGCGCGTCCGTCGAGACACGCTCCAGGATGGCCGGCAACAGGTCGGGCACCGCCTCCTCGGACATGATGAGGGTGAATTCCCGCTGGGTGGTGGCGGCGGTGAAGGTCGGTTGAGACCCCAGCGCCGTCTGGATCAGCAGCAATGCCTCGCGCACCGGATCGACCAAGGACTGGCCGCGCGGCGAGAGCTCCATGTCGCGGCCCACCCGGACCAGCAGGGGATCATCGAAATAGTCGCGCAGGCGATGCAGCGCGGCACTCATGGCGGGCTGCGACACGAATACCTTCTCGGCAGCGCGGGTAATGTTCTTCTCACGCAGCAAGGTGTCGAGCGCGATCAGAAGATTCAGGTCGAAACGGTGGAATTGCATGCACGATACTGCGTGTAACTGCGGTGAATTTTAACAGAACGCGCGGATTCAGATTGGGTTGGCGCAAACACCGGCGCACCTGTCATCATGATCGCCGAGAGAGCCGCTGCCTCATTCTGCGTCGCGGCGCGCCGGGGATCGAAATTGCCTGAACGTCGCTTCTACGGTTGGACCATGCTCGCCGCGCTCTGGGGCGTCATGTTCCTGAACCTCGGATTCCCCGCCTACGGTCCTGCGGTCATCAATGCAGCGATGGCGAAGGCCCTCGGGCTGCATCGCGAGACGCTGGGAAACATGTTCTCGGTGTACATGATCATGTCGGGACTGCCGGGCCCGCTGGTCGCCCTTAGCGTCAATCGTTTCGGCGTTCGCAGGACTCTGACCCTGGGAAGCGGCTTCATCGTCATCGGTGCCGTGCTGATGGCGACGGTGGTCACGGGCGGATTGGGAGCCATGCTGTGCTTCGGCTTGCTGGTGGGGACCGGGGTGGCGACCGGGGCAGCCTTGGCTTCCCAGGCGGGGCTGGCGCGGTGGTTCATACGGCGCCGGTCGCTGGCCTTATCCGTGCTTTACTCCGCCGGTGCCATCGGCGGCTTCGTGGCGGCGCCGCTGCTCAATCGGCTCATCCAGGCGAGCGGTACGTGGCGCGCGGGCTGGTGGCTGCTGGCGGCGCTTTCCGTTCTCGCCGCCTGCATAGCGCTGATCTTCGTCCGTGAGAGGCCGGAGGATGTGGGTCAAGCGGCGGACGGCTTCGGTTCCGCGCCCATCGACGGCCGGCCACGCGCAGATACGCGTCCTCCGTTCGTGACGCGCCGCGAGTGGAGCTTCCGCGACGCCGTACGCAACCCGACCTACTGGGTGCTGCTCGTTTCGTTGATCGGTACCAGCGGGGGGTACACCCTGTTTCTGGCGCATGGTGTGGTGCATTTGCAGGATTTGGGCCATTCGGCCGGCGTGGGCGCCTGGGCCGTCGGCACCATGACTGTTACCGGGCTGATCGGCAAGGTGATTCTTGCGGCTCTCGGCGACCGCATCGATCCGCGTTATATCTTTGCGCTGTTCATGGCGGTGTTCTCCGTCGGCCTGCTGCTCATCGTCGATGCGCGAGCCACGTGGCAGGTGTTTTCGTTCGCGACCTGCTTCGGGATCGGATTCGGCGGCGGCTTGGTGTGCTTCATGTCAGTGTTGAGCAACTATTACGGCACCCTTGCCTTTGCATCGCTGGCGGGGCTTGCCGTTGCGATCAACACCACCATGTCTGCCATCGCCCCCAAGGTCGCCGGTCATCTGTTCGATCAGGGGGTGGGTTATGCAGCCACCTTTTATTTTTTGGCGGCCTGGGGTTTCATCAGTGCCGTCGTGCTGATCTTCGTGCGCCGGCCCGACGAGGCGGTGACCGGTACCGTGACGGCCGGGACGTAGCGTGGTGCGAGATTCATGAAGGGTGGCAATGCGGTAACCGAGTCCAAGCGACCGAGTCTCAGGCGATCCCGAACAGTTGTGTCGACCTTTTTTCGGACGACGGTATTTCGGTAATGCACTCTAAGCAGCTCCTTCCGCAGGTCGATTGGTTCTCTGTGGTTCGATTCCACGCTCCTCCTCGGAGGAGTAGGGCGGGAGCTTGAGGCGCTTGATGTCCGCCCAACATCCGCTATCAAGTCCCGTGGAGTTCAGTGTGAATGCATCCAACAATATCGCCGCGAGCGCCTTTGCCGCTCGGCCGCTTCCATCCGTGGGGGTCGGCTCGGTGGAGATGTACACCGGATCCAAGTCGGTTTGCATCGCGCTCTGAGGGCGGCGCCATGTATCGTCGGATCATCGCCGCGGCGGTATTGGGGCTCGCCTTGGGGGGCTGCGGAAAATCGCCTGCCCCACCTGCAGTGCGGCTGCCTGACGCGAAACCTGCCGCAGCCGTGGATGCCGCGCGGCTGACGGGCGCGGACAGCGAACCCGGCAATTGGATGGGTCCGGGCCGCAACTACGGGGAACAGCATTTTAGTCCGCTCAAGGCCATCGATGCCGGCAACGTCAAGCAGCTCGGGCTCGCTTGGTTCTTCGACATCGATGCGGCGCACCGCGGTCAAGAGTCGACGCCGCTGGTGGTGGACGGCGTGATGTACCTCACCAGCGCCTGGAGCAAAGTCATGGCGCTCAACGCCAAAACCGGCGCGCCGCTGTGGATCTACGATCCGCAGGTGCCGGGCAAGGCAGCCGTCAATGCCTGCTGCGACGTGGTCAATCGCGGCGCGGCGGCGTGGAAGGGGCGCATCTATTCGGGAACTCTCGATGGCCGGCTGATCGCACTGGATGCAGCCACCGGCAAGCTGGTATGGGAGGTGATGACGGTGCCGGAGGGCGGGCGCTACACCATCACCGGTGTGCCGCGGGTCGTAAAAGGTATGGTGCTGATCGGCAACGGCGGTGCCGAGAACGGGATCCGCGGTTACGTGACGGCCTATGACGCCGACACCGGCAAGCAGGTATGGCGCTTCTATACCGTGCCCGGCGATCCGTCGAAGCCGTTCGAGAATCCGGCGTTGGAGAAGGCCGCAAAGACCTGGAAAGGGCAATGGTGGACATTGGGCGGGGGCGGCCCGGTGTGGGACGCCATCGTCTACGACCCGACGCTGGATTTTGTCTATATCGGTGTGGGCAACGGGGCGCCGTGGAACCGCGGCAAGATCGGCGGCGACGCGTTGTATCTGTCATCGATCGTTGCTTTGAAGGCCGATACCGGCGACTACGTTTGGCACTACCAAACGACGCCGCATGACGAATGGGACTTTGATTCCTGTTCGCCGCTGGTCCTTGCCGAATTGCCGATCGGCGGAGCGCAGCGGGCCGTCATCATGCAGGCGCCCAAGAACGGCTTCTTCTACGTCCTCGATCGCGCCACCGGCGAGTTGCTCGCGGCCGATCCTTTCACGACCACCACCTGGGCGAAATCGGTGGACATGAGGACCGGACGCCCGGTCGTGGAGAAGGGTGCGAACTACGGCGAAACCGGCAAACCCTTCGTCTCCATGCCGGGACCCGGGGGCGGCCACAGTTGGCAGGCAATGTCGTTCAGCCCGCAAACTCGTCTCGTTTATTTTCCCGTGGCCGACCTGGCATTCCCGTTCGTGCCGGAAGCCAATGCCGCGCATCACGATCTCGCTTGGAACACAGGGGTGGATTTCAACGCCGGCAGCCTGCCGCAAGTGCCGAAAATCAAGGCGCAGATCCTCGGCAGCCTCAAGGGACACCTGGCGGCATGGGACCCGATTGCCAACAAAGAAGTGTGGCGCGCCGAGTTGGGGCACCCCTGGAACGGCGGTGTGGTCTCGACCGCCGGCAATCTGGTGTTTCAAGGTACCGCCATGGGTGAGTTCGTGGCCTATCGTGCCGATACGGGCGAGAAAGTGTGGTCGGCCGAGACGCAGGCAGGAGTGCTCGCCGCGCCGATCAGCTATGAAATCGACGGTGAGCAGTACGTCGCCGTGGAAGTCGGTTGGGGCGGCGCCTTTGGGTTGGCCGCGGGCGAGCTCGCGTTGAAATCGCATATCGCCTCGAATCTGCCGCGCATGCTCGTTTACAGGCTAGGGGGCAGTGCAACCCTGCCAGCGCTGCCGGCCGCCGCGCAGACGGAGCTCGATCCGCCGCCCGAGATCGCGTCGTCCGCCACCGTGATTGCCGGCAAGAAGCTGTATCACACCTTCTGCTCGACCTGCCACGGCGACAGCGCCACGAGTTCGGGCGTGCTTCCGGACTTGCGCTACTCGCCGGTGATCCACGATGCGAAGGCCATGGACGTGATCGTGCGGCAAGGGTCGCTGCAGTCGAGCGGCATGATCTCGTTCAAGGACGAAGTATCCGCGCAGGACCTGGAAGCGATCCGCGCTTATGTGATCCACCGTGCCAACGAAGACAAACACAATCCGGCCGAATATAAAAATCCCGCAGCGCCGCATTGAATCTCACACGAGAATCTTGCGTCCGGTGTCGAGCGTCGTCTTGTCCTTGTCGCCGATATCGCCCGGCGGCGGCACGGCGCGGCCTTTCTTGACCGCCGGCCGCTCACCGATCATGCTCGTCCATTTGGCGAGATGCGGCAGTCCGTCCAGAAGATTCTCACCCGACCATTCGTGCCCGTGGATCCACGACCAGTGCGCGATGTCGGCGATGGAATACTCGTCGCCGGCCACGTACGGATGCGAGGCGAGCTGGCGCTCGAGCACTTCGAACAGGCGGCGTACCTCGCGTTGGTAGCGATCGATCGCATACGGAATCTTCTCCGGTGCGTAGCGCAAGAATACGTTTGCCTGGCCCATCATCGGCCCTACGCCGGACATCTGGAACATCAGCCATTGAATGACGCGCGAACGGCCCTTGGCATCCTTCGGCATCAATTTTCCGGTCTTCTCGGCCAGATAAATCAAGATGGCGCCGGACTCGAAGACCGCGAAGCCGTCGTTTGCGCGGTCCACGATGGCCGGTATGCGGCCGTTGGGGTTGATCTTGAGGTACCACTCCGCCTTTTGCTCTTGTGTCGAGAACGACAGCGGATGGACGTTGTAGTCGAGCCCGAGTTCTTCCAGGGCGATGGAGATCTTCCAGCCATTGGGGGTCGCGGCGGTATAGAGATCGATCATGGGGGTTCCTCTGTTGAGAACCATAATCTACACGTCTGACTACCGCTGTAGTCAAGTCAATCCAGATGTGCCGGCCATCTTCCCTGAGTGTCGATTTTTGCTTCTGTGAACGTCGAGTCGCGGGGCGGCCTAGCCGCAACATGGGTAATTTATCGAGGGCCGTCAAATGGAACGAGTGGAGGGCGCGGTGGCGTTCATTACCGGGGGCGCCAGCGGCATGGGCCTCGGCATGGCACAGGTATTCTCGCGCGCCGGGATGCGCGTGGTCATCGCCGACATCCGGCAGGACGCGATCGATGTGGCAATGCGGCAGTTTCCGCCGACGAACCCGGGGGTGCTCGGCGTACAACTCGATGTCGCCGATCGTGCTTCCTACGTGCGCGCAGCGGACGCGGCGGAGGCGAAATTCGGCAAGATCCACGTGCTCGTGAACAACGCCGGCGTCGGCATCGTCGGATCCCTGTTGACCGCGACCTACGCGGACTGGGACTGGGGACTTGCGGTCAACTTGGGCGGCGTCATCAACGGGATACAGACCATCATCCCGCGCATCCGGCGTCACGGCGAACCGGGTCACATAGTAACCACCTCCTCCATGAGCGGCATTTTCGCGGCGGGCCTTGCCGGGATCTACACCACGGCAAAATACGCCGTGGTCGGCCTCATGGAGTCCTTGAGGCCGGAACTCGAGCCTTTGTCCATCGGCGTTTCGGCATTCTGTCCGGGCCTCGTCGACACCAACATCGGCGAGGTCGACAAACTTCGGCCGGCCGAATATCGCGACTCGACCTACAGCAGCGGAGCCGCCGAGCGCGCCGCATTCATGCGCGAAAAAATATTTCCGCACGGCATGTCGCCCGTCGAGATCGGCGAGCGTGTGCTCGAAGGCATACGGCGCAACGACTTGTGGATCTTGACGCACTCCGAATACCGCGAAGGAGCGGAGCAGCGCTTCGAGGCCATCCTCGCCTCGTTTCCGACGGACCCGGCTCCGCCCGCGCGGGTGACGGCGGAGGCGATGGTGGTGCGGAACCCCCTGTTCGTGGCGGAGCGTGAACGCCGGCTGGCACGGAGAAAAAAGAACTGAAGATCTGGACGAGACCGATTCCGCGTCTCCGGCGAGGCGGCATACGCCAGGTATCAGTTCGTGAAACTCGGGGCTCGCGCTCGAGATGCGCTTTTGCGCCGGATCGAGACGCTGTGATAGACCAACCCTGCCCCCGCCGCAATTCCGATCATCCAGTGGATTGCGCTGATCCACGGGCGCGTCGCCTCGTCGCCCAAGTAATAGAGGCCATAACCGCTCAACGCCAGCGCCGCCACGGCGGCGAGCATGAAAATGCCGCTGTGCCTGTTCCGTCGCCCCCGCCAACCGCGCCCCACGTGACCCGGCAACAGCGCACCGAACGCCACGAGAAAGCCGATCATGGAAGCGCCGTGCAATCGCAGCCACCACAATTCGGATGGATGCGGCACCCCCTCGAATTCGAAACCGGCGACGAAGCCATTGCCGGCCAGCAAATAGTGAGCGGTGATCCAGCCCAGACCCGATAGCAGCAATGCCCCGCCCAGCGCGTAAAGCCAGCGCTCGTGCCGGGTGCTCAGTTGCGCCGGCGGACGAGGGTGCGGTCCGTGGCGATGGCTCACTGCAGCCGGTCTCGACCGCAGAATCGTGCGCCGTCCGCATCGGCGATCACAACCTGCGCATCATAGCGGTCGAGAAGTGCGGGCAGCGCTGCGGGCGCAAGCCGCACGACCTTGGTCAATGCATCGGCCGTCATGCATTGGCCGGCAACCACGCTGATGCTCGCGTTCCACACCACGCAACGCCCGTGGGTGGGATCGACGATCGGAGCCACCATGGTCGAACCCACGCGCGCGTTGCAGAAGTATCCCGCCGAGGTCGCGATGGCTTCGTCATGCAGGCTTCCGACATCGAGCAACATGCTGGGTTGTTCCGGCGCGCGTATCCGGATCGGCCAGGGTCGTTCACCGAAACCGCGCAAATCTCCCCCGGCATTGACCAGGCCATGGTCCAATCCCTGCGACTGCAGCGCCGCGACTGCAACATCGACGGCATAGCCCTTGGCGATGCCACCCAAATCTATCCACCCCTTCCGGCGCCAGCGTACGGTACGGGCTGGGAGCAGTTCGAGGTCGCTGAAGCGCGCCGAGTCGACATGGTCGCCGGACGCCGGCCTCTGAAAGGGTCCACTGAGACGCGGGTATGGCAGAAACCCAGCGGCTACCAAGCTCGGCGCGATGGTGATGTCAAAAGCGCCGTTGGATCTGTGTCCGAGATCGAGCGCATGCTGGAGCACGCAGTAGGTCTCCCGGTCGACGGCGACCTCGCAGCCCACCGGCGCCGCATTGATCCGCGACACATCGCTGCCGGCTTCGTGAAAGCTCATCAGCCTTTGCACCCGCTCGATGGCGGCGAAGGCCGCTGCGATCCCGTCGTTAACGCGCGACTCGGGGCCGCCGGCGCGAATTTCGACCAGCGTGCCGAGCAGCGGGCGCATGCGCGCCACGGGCGGTGGCATGAGATGGGCGGGGCTACTTGAGCGCAATGGCATAGGTGGCGAGCACGCGTTTGACACCGTCGGTCACGTGCTTGCAGGAAAGGGTCGCGCCGCTGACGTTGCGGACGTCATGCGTCAGCTGCAGGGGATCGGCGGTGCTCTTGCCGATGAATTGCGCCCGCCATTCGGCATTGCGCACTTCATAACCATAGGACTCGCGATAGTCGACGATCTCGACACCGGCGACATGGCCGTCCGCGTCGATTCCGACCGCATAGGTGATGAATTCATGTTTGCCGACCACTTCATCGAGCACGAAAACGCCGCCGCCCTCGACTTTCCAGGCTTTCACGTCTCGCGCGCGCACGTTGACGCCGCTCGTCTTTTCGATCTGCCTGGCCTGTGCATCGCTCAGCGCGACAAATGCGGCGGTCATCATCTTGCCGGGGAAGATCGCTTGTTGAGCCTGCTCGGTCGTGAAGTAAGTGGCCGCATACGCTGTGCTGGAGATCGCGGCGACCGGCAGCCAGAGCCATTGGGGCGCGATCATAAGTAGAAGCCCACCTTGATCCTCACCCGGTATTTTTCGAAGTCGTTGTCGAAAACCCGACCTCCCACGATCGCCCCCGGAACGGTGTCCCCGTGAGGGCCGGCCCACGGCAGCTGCTCGAGGAAGGTCGCCGTCACGAAGAACTTCTTGCCGCCGTAGTGAAAGCTCGGCCCCAGGAAGAAGCCGCTGTTGGTGGCGTGAGAGTAGTTGTAGCTGTCGTATTCGCGCTCGTTCAGGAATTCAAAACCGGCGGACCAGTTGGCGCGAAAGCGATATGACCCCGCGAAGTAGGCGTTGGTATCCGTCTCCTCCCCCCAACTCTTGGGACCGCCGGCCGTGTCGGCGACATAGCGCCATTCAGGTGCGTAGGTGTAGTTGAAAGCGAAGATCAGCCGGTCGTCGAGGAAGTTCTTCTGCAGGATCAGCTTGGCCTCCATCTCATAGAAGCTGGGCCCGATCGTGGGCTCGGCGTAGAACGCGACACCGAGCGCATCGGTGTAGGGACTCAGGACGCGATAGATGACCTCGCCCGACACACCGACGAAGCGCGTGGCGCTGTAATGCTGATCCGGCCCCGGCATGTCGTATACAAACGGTTCGGGCGGTGTTGTCGCACCAAAGGGGCCGTTGTGATAAGCGCGAGTCCATGCGTAGTTGGCATAGATAGCCGTTTGCAGATTGTCGGTGAGTCCATATTCGAACTCCGTCCTGGCATCGATCTGATCGAAGTAGCCCGCGATCTTCTGATGGCGCCAGGTTGCCCATTGCTCCAGTTCCATGGCGCCTTTGGGCAGCAAATCCGTGGTGTAGACATAGCCGAACTGACTCTCCTCAGCGTGCGACGAGCCGATGGATGTGAGCGTGAGCGCCCCAAGCGCCGCCAACAGCGCCGAGCGCCTGATGTGGGTCATTTCGTTTCACTTCTATGGACGGGACCCTAGAAGTATAAATGCGAATCGTTCTCATTTGCAATTGATCTATTCGCGTACGTGCAGCGACTCATCGAGTTTCCCGCTGGAGCAAATTCACGAATACCTCGGAGCGGGCGTCCGCGCCGATCCTAGCTAGAGCCCGAAGACCTTTTCGGCGTTCGTCTGGAAGAATGCCCTCTTGTCTTGCGCGCTCATCGCCATGGCGTCCTGCGCGGCCACTTCTTCCGGCAGGTACTGGTATGGATAGTCCATGGCATAGAGGATGCGATCCGCGCCCAGCGTGGATTTGCAGAATTGGATCGCCGGTTCCCACGCGACGCCCGAGAAGGTGACGTAGATATTGCGCTTGAAGTAGCCGGAGATGGGCAGCTGCAACGGCTTCAAGAACTCGTAACGGCCCGAGCGGATCCCTGCGGCATGCATGTAGTCGAGGCGGTAGGCCCAATAGGGCAGTGCTTCGCCGCCATGGCCAACGACGAATTTCAATTTCGGGAACCGATCGAAGACGCCCATGACGATGAGGCGCAGCAGGTGTAGCCCAGTGTCCACGCCAAACCCGTACACCGCACCGTCCAGCCCACGCTCCAGAAGCGGACCGATGAGCCCCTTGGACGGCCCCTGCGGATGCAGGTAGATGGGTGTTCCCAAGGCCTCGGCGGCTTCGAATATCGGCCAGTACTTTTGGTCGTCGGTGTACTCCCCGCCGACGTGCCCGTTGTGAATGACTGCCTTGAATCCCAGCGTGTGTCCGCGCTCGATTTCCTTGGCCGACCATGCGGGATCTTGGGGGGCGATCGCGGTCATGCCGATGAAGCGCTGCGGATGGCGCCGGCAGGCAACGTCAAGTTGGTCGTTGGCATCGCGGGCGAGCGTCCTGGCCTCCGCGGCCGAGAACACGTGCGCGCCTGGCGCGGTAAGAGCGATGATGGCCTTGTCGATGCCGGCGGCATCCATGTCGCCCAAGCGCCGCGCGCCCATGTCCTGCAGGCGCTCGATGACGGTGGTTGCGCGTGCCGACGGCGAACCCGAGTAGAAGCCCCACAGGCTCGCAAATCCCGGGTCATCGAATCCTTCCGCGATCAGGCGCTTGTAGGCCGCGAGTACTTCCTTGGTGATGAAGGCTTCCTCGGCGGCTATCCGCAAGTAGCCTTGTCCGCCGCCCGTTTTCAATTCGGTCATTGATCGTCCTCGCTGAGTCGGCAGCGCCTGCAACGCCGCCTGATGTGTCGCTGCAGGCTCTTAAGCTTGGTGGATGGCCTTCAGAACGAGACAGGCTTCCAAGCCCTCGGGTCCGTCTTCCGATCCGTGGCCGGAGTCCTTCACACCGCCGAACGGGGAATCGGCGCCGCCGATCATGGTGG
>Ga0307516_10001837_pt1 | contig 29139 bp, 20 predicted proteins | sample 19_EM_MG_FD_203310 | JGI IMG/M metagenome (GOLD analysis project Ga0307516, IMG submission 203310) | Populus trichocarpa ectomycorrhiza microbial communities from riparian zone in the Pacific Northwest, United States - 19_EM | ecosystem: Host-associated > Plants > Roots > Unclassified | place... | reverse complement strand
CTCAGTCACGTCGCCTCCACTGCCACTCCCCTTTCGCCCGGCGGCGAGCAGCCAGTCGACCAGCCGCGCGGCCGCCAGCCCCGCCCCCGCGACCGGGTGGCCCGCCGCGAATGCCCTGGTGGAATGCGCGTGCTCCGCGGCAACCGGTCCGATGGCCCGCACCGCCGCCATCACCTCCGCGGAGGTGCGCAGCAGCGGCCCGGGCGCCACCGTGGCCAGGTCGACATTGAGGCCCGGGGACGCCTCGAACTCGGCCAGGTCGGGGACGTAGAGCAGGGCCGGCCGGCCGGTCACCGCGAAGTCGGCGAGCAGCGTCGAGTAGTCGGTGATCAGCACGTCGACGGCGAGTAGCAGCTCGGCCACCCGCGGATACCCGGAGACGTCCATGACGCCGGAGACCAGGCCCAGGCCCAGCACGTCGTCGCCGAGCGCCGGGTGCCGGCGGACCAGCAGCTCGTACCCGGGCGGCAGGGACGCCACGACGCCGGGGAGGTCGAGCAGCTTGCCCGGATCGCTCCAGCCCCGCTTGCGCAGGTCCATCGGGCGCAGGGTGGGTGCGTACAGGACCAGGCGGGTGCCGGCCGGCAGCCCCAGGCGCCTGAGCACCTCGGCCCGGGCCGCCTCGGCGTCCAGGGTGGTCAGCAGGTCGTCGGCTGGGCGGCCGTACTCCAGCACCGGACCGGCGTACCGCAGCTCGCGGCGCAGCACCGGGGTGGCCGAGGGGCCGGGTGACGCGACCGCGGTCCAGCTCGCCGCGTCGGAGTCGATCTGGTCGATCAGCTCCCGGCCGAGCGGGTGCGCGACAGCGGTGGCGCCGGACCGGGCGATCGGCCAGCCGCCGGCCAGCCGGAGCACGACCTGGCCGTCCTGCGGCTTGAACCAGCGCGGCAGGTTGTCGTTGGTGACGATCCAGCGGCTGGTGGTCAGCGCCGAATACCAGGCCTCGCTGCCGTAGCTGACCGGCTCGGCGCCGGGCGGCACCGGCTGGCCCCGCTCGACCGTCCAGCGGGCGGCCGGCGCGCCCGGCCGGCCGGTCAGCTCGGCCAGGACCGCGGCCGGATCGTCGGCGAAACGGCGGCCCGGGGCGGCGTCGAAGAGCACGACCTCCCGCAGCGCGGGACGGCCGGTGACCGGCGCGTACGCGGCGCGCAGGCGCTCCTGCCCGGCCGGGTCCAGGGCGGGCGCCGCGACGATCAGGACGGTCCGCTCGGGTCCGGCCGACTTCAACACGCTGCGCACCCCGTCGCCGGCCGTCGCCGAACTCGGCAGGCTCGCGCTGACCGCCCCGGAGAAGGCGAGTGCGGTCGTCGTCCGGTGGTGGGCCCCGGCGGATCGGAACGACAGATCCCAGGTGCCTGCCACCAGCGGCAGCGGGCCGGCGAGGCCGGGCACGGCGGACGGGTCGACGACCACCTGCCAGCGGCCCCGCACCGCCCGCAGCGGCAGGCTCAGGTCCTTGCGGCGGCCCTGCAGCCGGAGCAGCAGCTCACCCTCGACCTCAGCCGGGGAGTCGCCGCTGAGCACCAGCGCGCCGTCCGGACGCCAGTCGGCGGATGTCACCACCGGCCCGGCCGGGCGGGTGCGGAGGGAGACGTGCCCCGCGGCGGTGACGGCGGTGTAGACCTCGTCGGTGCCCTGCGCGGTCCGGATCGGCTGGTACGCGTCGTCCGCGACGAGCTGGACCGGCTTGGACTTGACCACGATGTCGATAGTGAAACTCTGGGCGTACAGCCCGGCGGCGTGGTTGTCGTCGGTGACGTCGAGCGCGATGCCGGCCAGCGGGATGCGGGCGGTGAAGGAGAAGCCGTCGGCGACCGGGGTCACCTCGGCCGGCACCCGGTGCGTGACGATGCCACGGACCCGGCTCAGCTCGATCCGGACCGGTCCCTTCGGTTTGTTCCGCAGCATGCCCGCGAACACCAGGTCGTCGCCGTCGCGGTGGCTCGTGGTGAGCCAGCCGTCCGACTTGCTGACCCGCAGCCGGAGCCGGCCCTTGGTCACGATCGGCGCGATCCAGACGCCGGCGTCCAGCTGCTGGCGGGGCAGCGGATCGGTCCACTCCTCGGGCACCCGCAGCCCGGCGCGCCGTACCGTCATGCCGCGGGCCGCCGCGACCGCGACCGTCCAGCTGCCGCTGCGCCAGATCTTGCCGTGCCGCACGGCCGCCGGGTTCACCGAGACGGCGAAGCCCGCCGCCTGCTCGGCCGGGGCCGCGCTGGGGTCCCGGTGGGCCCGCGCGCGCAGCGGGATCTTGCGCCGGCCGCCGTCGCTGGAGAGCCAGAGCAGCCGCAGCGAGCCGAACCGGCGCGGGGCGCCACCGGGCACGTAGGCGTAGCCGGTCAGCTCCAGCCGGCCGGCACGCCAGGCGAGGCTGCGGACGGCCGATTCCAGCATCGGCGGCGCCTTGGGCTTGCGGAAGCCGTGGTCGATGAGCTCGATCAGGTCGTCCACGCGGCGATCACGGATCAGCTGCCAGTGCCGGCGCACGCTGGCGGGCTGGCGGTCGACGGCACCCGGGTCGAGCTCGGCGAGATAGCCCGTCGCCAGCTCCATGAACTTCTCGCGGAACTCCGGCGAGGCGGCCGGCAGATATTTGAGGTATTTGCTGAGCTTGTCCCAGATTGCCTGTTCCTCGTACATCCGGCGCAGCTCGTCCTGGCCGGCCTCGGCGAGCAGCTTGCGGGTCAGGTCGACCGAATAGAAGCGGTCGACCAGGTTGCGCAGGTCGTTGCCGGACTGGGTGATCGAGCGGACCGCACCCTCGCGGACCCGCCAGAAGTAGATCGGTTCGTGGACGACCGCGACGCTGGTGGCCAGGGCGTGCGCCGGCACGGTGACCGGCACGTCCTCGAAGAGGCGGCCGACCGGGAACTCGAAGCCGTGCGCGTCGTAGAAGGCGCGGCGGTACAGCTTGTTCCAGATCGTGCGGTCGCGCAGCAGCTTGGGGTCGCGCGAGACGTGCGTGTTCAGGTGGGAGGAGGCGATCGCCTCGTTGTGCGGCGCCCCGCGGTAGGTGCCTCGCGAGGAGTAGCGGCGCACGCCGCCGCTGGCGAAATCCGCGCCCCCGGCCATGGCCTGCACGAGCAGTTCGTACGCGTGCGCGGCCAGCACGTCGTCGCTGTCGACGAAGGCGAGATACTCACCCCGGGCGACCGGCACGGCGACGTTGCGGGCGGCGCTGAGCCCGGCGTTGGCCTGCCGGATGAGCTGGAACCGGGGATCCGCCGCCGCGAACTCCGCGGCGATGGCCGCGCAGCCGTCGGTGCTGCCGTCGTCGACCATCAGCACCTGCAGGTCGGGGTAGGTCTGCGCGCGCAGCGAATCCAGGCAGTCCCGCAGGAACGGTTCCACGTTGTAGATCGGCACGATGACGCTGACCAGCCCCGGGACGAGTTCAGGCATCGCGCCGCTCCTGCCAGAACACTCGCCGGACCACCCGTTCGGCCGCGTGGCCGTCCTCCAGGGAGCAGAACCGCGCCCGGAAGCGGGCCCGCGCCTCGGCGGCCTCCGGGCCGTCCACCTGACCGCTCCGGAAGGCCGTGACCAGTTCGTCGAACGTGCGGGTGAAAGTGCCCGGATGCTCGGCGGCCAGGTCGAAGGTGACGCCGCGCACGGCCCGGTAGATCTCCCAGTCCGGCGCGAAAATGATCAGCGGCCGGTCGAGCACGGCATAGTCGAACATCACCGAGGAGAAGTCGGTGATCAATGCGTCGGCCGCCAGGTAGAGCGTCTCCACCGCCGGGAACGACGACACGTCGGTGACCCGCGGATGCCGGGGCGGGAAACCGGCCAGGCCGTAGAAGTAGTGGCCACGCAGCAGCACCCGGGTGTCCGGGCCCAGCGCCTCGGCGAGCGCCTCCACGTCGAGCACCGGGGTGAAGGTGGCATGCCATTCGCGGTGGGTCGGGGTATACAGCACCACCCGCTCGCCGGGCGCGATGCCCAGCTCCGCCCGGGCCGCCGCGACCTCCGGCCCGGTGGCCAGGGCGAGCCGGTCGTTGCGCGGATAGCCGGTCTCCAGCGTCTCGCCCCTGATCGGGAACTGCCGGTCCCAGAGCAGGGTGGTGTGCCGGTTGGCGGTGACGCTGAAATCCCACTTGGCGATGTTGCGGCGCATCCGGTCGGCGTTGTAGCCGACCGTGGACGCCGGGAACTTGGGCTGGTCGAGGCCCATCGTCTTCAGCGGGGTGCCGTGGTGGGTCTGCACGTGGATCGCGCCCGGCCGCTTCACCACCTCCGGCGGGAAGGTGGCGTTGTTGATCAGATATTTGGCGCGCGCGATGGTGCGGTAGTAGGCGCGGCTGCCGGAGACGACGTGGCTGACGCCCTCGGGCAGCGGCCGGTGGCCGGGCTTGACCACCCAGACACCCCGGACGCCCGGGACCAACTCCCTGGCCTTCTCATAGATCGCCGCCGGGTTGCAGGCATAACCGCGATACCAGTACGCGGCGTAGACAGCCAGGCTCTCGTCGATCGGGCGGCGCAGCTGCCACTGGTAATACCAGCGCAGCGCGCGCTTGCGGACGCGGGCCTTGGCCCGGCCGAGCCTCCCGCGCGCCGCGCCGACCGCGCCGCGGACGCCACGCAGGGCCCGGTAGGCGCCGAACGAGCCGGCGGCGATCAGCTTGAGCCGCAGCCCGGCGGCGCCACCGGGGCGCGGCGCGGCGCCGGCCTCGTGCTTGCGCACCAGCCCGGACATCGCGGTGAACATGGCCCGGCGGGCGCCGCGGGGCACCCGGGCATCGTCCTCCATGATCCGCAGCAGCTCGGCGACGGCCCGGTCCAGCGCGCGCCGGCGCAGCTTGGGCGGGGCACCGGCGACCGCGGGGCGGCTCAGCGCATAGTCGTACTGCGCCACCGCGTCGGCGTGGCGGGCCGAGCGGGTGGTGCTGATCGAGCGGTCCCGCTCCAGCCGGTGGATGTAGCAGGCCGGCTCGAAGGTCGCGACGCTGCCGGCCTCGGCGAGCACCGCATAGGCGAAGGCGATGTCCTCGTACCAGCCGGGCTGGAAGCGGATCCCGGACTCGGCCAGGAACTGCCGGCGCACCACCAGGGCACCCAGCGGGGGCGCTGGGCGGGTCAGCGCCTCGGCACCGGTGGACCCGGGCGCCGGCGTCCGCCAGCCCGACACCGACCTGTTCCACCGCTCCCGCGCGGCGCCGACGACGAGCACGTCCGGCTTCTCCTCGCGCAGCCGGGCCTCGATGGCCGCGAGCGCCCCGGGCACGATCCGGTCGTCGCCGTCGACGAACCAGACGTACTCGCCGGTGGCCCGATCGAGGCCGGCGTTGCGGGCCGGGCCGGGACCGCCGTTGGTCGCGAGGTGCACCACGGTCAGCCGGGGGTCGGCCGCGGCCCGTTCGTCGAGCACCGCACCGGAGTGGTCCGGTGAGGCGTCGTCGACACCGATCACCTCGGCGTCCACCGACTGCTGGTCGAGAACAGACGTCAGGCACTCGGCGAGATATCCCTGAACGCTCCACGCGGGGACAACGACGCTGGTGAAGTTCATATATGTGCGCAGACCGTCCATGCGATGCCTCAGCGGGGAAGGCCCAGGGTAGCACCGGCGATGTCGCGGAATTGTTTCCCCGATTTCGGCCGACCGCGGGCCAGGGCTCACACTGCACCGATGGAACACACCCACAATGACACCGACGCCGGCAGCGCCCGGCCGCCGTTCGTGCACCCCTCAGCGGACGTGGAGGACGGTGCCGCCCTCGGCGCCGGCACCAAGGTCTGGCACCTCGCGCACGTCCGCTCGTCCGCCGTGGTCGGCGACGACTGCGTGATCGGGCGCAACGTCTATCTCGACGCCAACGCCGTGGTGGGCAGCCGCGTCAAGATTCAGAACAACGTCTCCGTCTACCAGGGCGTCACGATCGAGGACGAGGTCTTCGTCGGGCCGTGCGCGGTCTTCACCAACGACCTGCGGCCCCGGGCGCAGAACGCGGACTGGAAGATCACCCCGACCCTGGTCCGCCGCGGCGCCTCGATCGGCGCGAACGCGACGCTGGTCTGCGGCATCGAGGTCGGCGAGTACGCGATGATCGCGGCCGGCTCGGTGGTGACCAAGGACGTGCAGCCGTACCAGCTGGTGGCCGGGAACCCGGCCCGGCCCAAAGGCTGGGTGGACGAGCGCGGCGAGATCGTCAGCCGCGACATCGAGCGGCGCTAGCCGGACGGACGTTCCCGGGGCGGTGCAGCCCGCCCCGGGACTCGATTGTCCGTCAGCCGCCGATGACGATCCGGCGGATGCCCTCGAGGCGCGCCGGGTCGGTGGTGCGGCGACCGTCGACGAGCACCTTGACGCCGGGCAGGTCGGCAGCGGTGAGGCTGCGGTATTCCGCGTGGTCGGACTGCACCACAGCGGCGCCCAGCTCCTCGCCGTTCCACGGCGGCAGGCCCAGGGCGGTCAGCTCGGCGGCGGAATACATCGGGTCGGAGACGTACGGCTTGGCGCCCCGGCGGCGCAGCTCCTCGACGGCCGGGAAGACACCGGAGAACGCCGTCTCCTTGACCCCGCCGCGGTAAGCGGCACCGAGCACCAGCACGCCGACCCCCTCCAGGTCACCGACCGCGGCGGCGAGCAGGTCCATCGCGTACGCCGGCATCGCCGCGTTGGCCTCGCGAGCCGAGCGGACCACGGTCGCCGCCGGGTCGTTCCACAGGTACAGCCGCGGGTAGACCGGGATGCAGTGCCCGCCGACCGCGATCCCCGGCCGGTGGATGTGGCTGTACGGCTGGGTGTTGCACGCGTCGATGACCAGGTTCACGTCGACGTCGATGGTGTCGGCATACCGGGCGAACTGGTTGGCCAGCCCGATGTTGACGTCCCGGTAGGTCGTCTCGGCCAGCTTCGCCAGCTCGGCGGCCTCGGCCGAGCCCAGGTCCCAGACGCCGTTCGGGCGGTCGAGGTCGGGCCGGTCGTCGAAGTCGAGCACGGCCTCGTAGAACTCGATGCCGCGCTGCGCCGAGGCGGCGTCGACGCCGCCGACCAGCTTCGGGTACTTGCGCAGGTCTGCGAAGACCCGGCCGGTGAGCACCCGCTCGGGGCTGAAGACCAGGTGGAAGTCGCGCCCGGCGACCAGCCCGGAGCCCTCCTCCAGCAGCGGGGCCCAGCGCTTGCGGGTGGTGCCGACCGGCAGCGTGGTCTCGTAGCTGACCAGGGTGCCGGGGCGCAGCCCGCGGGCGATGTCGCGGGTGGCCGATTCCATCCAGCCGAAGTCCGGCACGCTCTCGGCGTCCACGAACAGCGGCACGACCACCACGACGGCCTCCGACTCGGCGACCGCGGCCGCGGTGTCGGTGGTGGCGGTCAGCAGGCCGGCGTTGACCGCCTGCTTGAGCTTGACGTCAAGATCCGCCTCACCCGGGAACGGGACCAGGCCGTCGTTGATCGTGCGGACGGTGGGCTCCGACACGTCCGCGCCGATCACGGTGTGGCCCTTGGACGCGAACTGAACAGCAAGCGGCAGCCCGATCTTGCCCAGGGCGACGACACAGATCTTCATACTGGGGTACTTCCTCCTTGGCGCGGGTCAGCGCTTGCGGCGAAGCCGGCGCACGAGGCGGCCGGCGATCCGGCGGGGGGTGACGATGGTACTCACGACGCGAAGGTTGGTCTTCTCGTCGACTTCGACGCCCACGAGATGGAAACGTAGGCCACGCCGATGGAGGATACGCGGCGCGGCGGAAAGGTCGAAGGCGGTCACCGGAACACTGTGCGTCTCGCCGAGGGTGGTCCAGGTGAACTTGACCGCCCGGCGCTGGCGTTGTTTACGCTGCCCGGCGACCATCTCGTCGACCACCAGACAGCCCAGGATGCCGGTGCCGCCCTGGTCGTCGTTGCCGGACTCGGTGCGCACGGCCGGCCGGTCACCGGCGAAGACCCGCGGCGGCGGCTCGCCCTCCCGGTGGAGATCCGGCAGCGTGCTGTGCCAGCCCACCAGCAGGGCCTGACGGCCGTCCGGGGCGCGGCCCCAGCGGACGGTCGCCGGGGCGGTCTGGTGGACGAGCTTGCGGACCTGCGCGGTGCCGTCGAACCAGTCGTCCGGGAAGCCGCGGGCCGGGTCACGGAAGCCCGGGAACCCGATGAAATACCGCTCGCCCTCGGCGACCACCGGCGTCAGCCCCTGGTCGGCGTAGTGCCCAGCGACGGCGCGGAGGTCGTCGAGGGTGCCGTACTGGGCGACGCTGAGCGGCACCCGGCGCTGCACGTCCAGGCTCGCGCGGATGGAATCGGTCAGGTATGTCTCGGCGAGCTTGCGCACGCCTTCCTGCACCCGGCGCTGCTCGTCGCGGTCCGCCTCGAGGAAGCGGGCGCCCAGCAGCTTGCCCAGCTCCCAGGTGAAGTGCCGGTGCAGCACCCGCTCCCGCGCCGCCGGATCGGTGATGAGGTCGGCGGCGGTGTCCATGATGAGCGCGGTGTCCTGCACGAACGAATACAGCGAGGTGCGATAGGTGATGTTGCTGGAGTCCTCGCGGCGGACCGCGTAGTAGAACTCGTAGTCGGCGCGCACCGCGATGCGCCGGGCCGCCACCACCGCGCGGATGGTGAACGGCTGGTCGCTGCCGGAGCGCAGCTCCTCCGGATACCGGATGTGGTGCTCTTCCAGCAGGGACCGGCGAAACAGCTTGGTGTTGGACAGCGCCCAGGGCAGTGCCGAATTCACCAGGGTGATGTCGTCGCGGTTGCCCGGGGTGTAGACGGCCTGGTTGACCCCGCGGCCCCCGGCGCCGACCAGCCGGCCCAGCACGATGTCGGCCGCCAGCTCGTCGGCCGTGGCGACCAGGCGCTCCAGCGCCTCGGTGCCGAGGTAGTCGTCGGCGCCGACGAAGAACACGTAGCGCCCGGTGGCGACGTCGAGCGCACGGTTGCTCGGGCCTGCCGGGCCGCCGGAATTCTCCTGGTGCAGGACCTTGACGGTGTGTGGGTGCTTCTTCGCCCAGCGGTCCAGCTCGGCGCCGCTGCCATCGGTGGAGCCGTCGTCGACGGCGACGATCTCCATCCGATCTGTACCGATGCTCTGGCCGATGAGCGAGCGCAGGCACTCGGTCAGGTAGGGCATCGTGTTGTACACGGCGACCACGACACTGACGTCGGGTCCGCTCACCGCAGGCACCTCTTTCTCGGCCGGTGTACGCCCACCGGGTTCAGGGTGGACGGGAGTCTACGACACCGTTAAGCGCGGGGGTGACCCGAAACCGGCCGGGTCAGGATTTTCGCCGGCGTTTCCCGGTGGTTAACGTTCTGGACCAACCATAGGCGCTCGGCGGCCGGAGCCGGCACTGTCCGGAGTCAGCCGGGGACGCCCGCACGGGCACTCTCGGCCGGCGGGGTCAGGTCGGTGCCGATCGATATCGTCGGGTCGTCGACCTTCTTCCTGTCGATCCAGCCGGCGAGCACCACGTGCGCCCGCTGGGCGGTGATCACCCACGCCTCCGGCGTCGGCGAGGACAGCTTCCGGCTGCGGGCCCGGAGGTAGTCGAGCCCCCGGCACGGCAGCGTGGTCACCAGGCCGTGCTTGATCCGGCGGATCAAGCGTCGGTCGTCCACCGCGGAGATCCGGTCCGCCCCCGGCGCGGGCGGCCGCTTCGCCGGCGGCTCCTGCGCCACCTCGCGATACACCTCGCGCAGCCGCGCCCCGACGGCCTCGCGGCCGTATCGGGCACGCAGCCGCTCCCGGGCCCGGGCCAGATCCAGCCCGGACCAGCCCGCCCGGAGCCGGCGGTACGCGGCCACGATCACCTCGGGGTCCTCCGTGGCGTCGAACAGCACGCCCGCGACGCCGTCGAGGTCGTGCAGGGTCTCGGCCGGGCCCTGGCTGCGGGCCACCAGCACCGGAGTGCCCGTGGCGACCGCCTCGACGATCGTCATGCCGAACGTCTCCACGCTGCTGGCGTGGGCGAGCAAGTCGTGCTCGTGCATCAGGCCGGCGACCTCCTCGGGGGTCACCGGCGGCAACTGCGTCACGCGGTCCGCCAGGCCCAGCTCGGCGATCCGGGCCCGCAACTCCTGCTCCAGCGCGCCGGAGCCGACCAGCGTCAGCGTGGCCCGCGGCTCCTCCCCGGCGACCCGCGCGAACGCCTCCACCAGGGTCAGCACGCCCTTGTGCGGCAGCATCCGGCCCACGTACAGCCAGCGCAGGGGCGCGCGGGGCGGCTCGGGGCGGACCGCGAACCGGTCGAAGTCGATCGGGTTCGGCAGGATGCGCAGCTTCGCCAGGTGCTCCGGGAACTCCGCGGCGACCTGGTCGTACAGGGCCCTGCCGACGCAGAGCATCCGGTTGACCCGGTGGAGCATGTCGCCGTACTGCCGGCGCGCCGCCGGCAGTACGAAGACCAGATCCAGGAAGGTGGCATGCTCGGTGACCACGATCCGGGCGTCGTCGCGGGCCAGCTCGGCGGCCGCCACCCCGGCGTAGTGGCCGGTGTGCGCGTGCACGAGCGGCGCCTCGATGCGACCGGTGGGCAGCGCGTCCCGGAGGCGGGAGATCTGCTCGCGGCTCCAGAGGTAGTAGTCGCCGGTGGACACCTGCGGCGTGACGATCCGGGTGAGCTCGCCCTCCGGGGTGTCCGCGACGATGACACCGCCGCCGTGGCTCAGCTCCCGTTCGAGCGCCACCCCGACCAGCTTCCCGCTCACTCCCTTGGGCGAGTGCGACCAGCCCTCGGTGTACAGGGTCGCCACCCGGCCGATGTCCCCGCCCGCCGCGTCGGTGGTGGCCCGGACGAAGGCGCCGGCGAACGGATCGTTCTGCGACGGGTACCACGGTGTGACGACGACCAGGTCGGCCGGCGCCGGGCGGCGGGCCGGGTCGGCCGCCGGGGCGCAGCCGATCGCCAGGGACGGGAACCGCCGGCGGGCCGCGTCGGCGATCGGCATGGCCTCCGGGTCGCCGGCCACCAGCAGGCTCGCGGCGGCCAGCGGGCCGTCGCGGGCGAGCAGGAACCTGCGCGCCGCGCGCAGGCTCGGGGACAGTTCCGTCGACCCCAGCCGGTGCAGGGTCACGCCCGGAGTCTCCGGTTCCGTCGCCCACTCCGCCCACTCCGCGACCACGAGCAGGACTGGGGTGCCCGCAGCGGCCAGCTCCGCCGCGTGCCGGCGCGCCGCACGCGTCCGTCGGCCGCCGAGCGCCAGATAGACGACTGGAGGGTGGGGCGGGCTCACGGAAGACTCCTGCCTCGAAGACGACGGGAGCCTATGCCACCCCTCCCCCCGTCGGTGCCGCTGGAACCTCTTCGCCGAGGAGGCGTCTCCGGCATTTTGCCGGCCGGCTACCTTCCCCGCCCCATACCGTTACCGGGCACCTGGAGGTCTATCGGGCTCGGAGCCCTGAGCCGTCGTATCGACCCGACAGGGTACCCTTCCCCAGTCACGCGCCGGATAGCGTTTCAGCAGGAGGATTACCTATGCCCGCCAATCAGGCCAGGGCCACGCGGGGCCGTGTTGTCATGCTCGTCGACAATGACGTGCGCGGCGATTCCCGGGTGCAGAAAGAGGCGCGGTCGATGGCCGCGGCCGGCTGGGAGGTCTTCCTGCTCGGCGAGCTCCGCGATTCGCCGCTCGAGACCTGGATGATCGGCGACGCCGAGGTGCGCCTCGTGCCGATGGGTAACAAACTGACCGTGGCGCCGACCGCGTGGCGCCGCAGCCTGCGCCGCCCGCTGGCCTACCCGCCGGGCAAGGAACAGGCTTACCGCCTCGAGCTCATCAAGGCCCGGCACGCCGACCTCACCACCCGCTTCGCGCTACTGAACGCCAAGCGCCGGGCCGGCGGATCGGCCGCCGCGCACGCCCTGGGCAAGGCAGCGCTGCTCCCGGTACGGGTCGCCGACAAGGCCCTCAGCGCGTGGACGCGGCTGCGGGCTGCCGAGACGCGCCGGCTGCGTGAGGTCCGCAAGGACAACACCAAGCTGCTCAACCGGGCGCCGGTCTGGTTCTGGAAGGCGACCATGGGCAAGCGGGCCTGGCGCCGGCTCGACCCGTCGCTGTGGCAGTGGGAGCTGGCCTTCCGCGGCGTGATCGACAAGCTGCAGCCGGACATCATCCACGCCAACGACTTCCGGCTGCTCGCGGTCGGCGCGCGAGCCACGATCCGGGCCCGGGCCAAGGGCCGCAACACCAAGCTGGTCTGGGACGCCCACGAGTACGCCCCCGGGTTGGTGCCCCGGCACAACCTTCGCTGGCTGCCCGCTGTCGCCGCCCACGAGGCCGAGTTCGTCCCGTTCGCGGACGCCGTGGTGACCGTCTCGCCGTCGCTCGCCGACCTGCTCCAGCAGGAGCACGGGCTGGCCACCCGGCCGAAGGTGGTGATGAACGCACCGGTGCAGGCACCCGCGGCGGACGAGAGCGCGGCGCCGGTGGGCGATCTGCGGGCCGATTGCGGCATCGGGGCGGACGTGCCCCTGCTCGCCTACGTCGGCGGCATCACCCCGGTGCGGGGCGTCGACATCATCATCGACGCGCTGCCGCACCTGCCCGGAGTGCACGTGGCGATGGTCTCGGTGCACCCGAACGGCAAGAACTCGCCGGTCGACAAGGCCCGCGAGCGGGCGGAGTCGCTGGGCGTGGCGGACCGGGTGCACCCGCTGCCCTACGTCCCGCACTGGCAGGTGTCCGACTACCTGCGCGCCGCGGACGCGGCGGTCAGCCCGCTACACCACCTGCCCAACCATGAGATCGCGCTGAGCAACAAGTTCTTCGAGTACGCCCACGCCCGGCTGCCGCTGATCACCAGCGACATCCGGACCATGGCCGAGATGGTGCGCTCCACCGGCCAGGGCGAGGTCTTCAAGGCGGAAGATCTCGAGGACTTCGTCCGGGTGACCCGCACGGTCCTCGCCGACCCCGACCGGTACCGGGCCGCCTACGACAAGGACGACCTGCTGATGAGCTGGACCTGGGAGGCTCAGGCCGCCGTGCTGGACGGGGTCTACTCCGGGCTGGTGCCGGCCACCGCCGCGGTCACCGAGCCGGCCGTCGCGGCGCCACCCTCAGAGTCGCTTCCGCAGGCCGCCCGATGACGGTGCCGCCGGGATCCCGGCACGTCACGGTCGTCACACCGTGGTATCCGACCCGGTTGCTGCCGTTCCGTGGCGCTTTCGTGCAGACCATGGTGGAGGCGACCGCGCCCGGCTGTGACTCGATGACGGTCATGCACGGCGACCGCTGGTCGGCGAAGGTGTCCGACGCCGAGGACGCGGAGATCAGCCGGGCGCATCTGGCGCTGCTGCCGCGCACCAAGCGGGTCTCGTCGACAGTCGGCGGCGCGACGCTCAACTACATGCCGGTGCCGATGCCCGCCGAAGGCGACTTCGCATTCACCGCGAAACGGCACGCGGCCGTCCTGCGCGCCGCCCTCGCCGGCGCGCCCATCGACGGGGCTGTGGTCCATGTGCACGAGGCCCTGCCGAGCGGCTGGGCGGTGCTCGAGCACCTGCGGCCGGAAACCAAGCTGTTCGTCACCGAGCACGCCAGCTTCCTGGAGCGGCTGCTCGACGAGCCGGAAGCCCGCGAGATGTACGACAAGGTGCTGGATCGCTGCACAGGCCTGTTCGTGGTCGGCGACGGCACCCGGGACGTGCTGCTGAAGGCGCTGCCCCGGCACGCCGCGAAGGTCAGCCTGGTGGCCAACCCGATCTCGTTCGGCCAGCCCCGGCCGGCACCGGTGACCGAGCTGCGCCGCTGGCTGTTCCTCGGTGGCCTGATTCCCCGCAAGGGAGTCAACTGGCTGCTGGAGGCGTTCGCGAAGTGCCACGCCGAAGACCCGGCGCTGACCCTCACCATCGTCGGCGACGGTGAGCTGGGCGGTGAGTTGCGCGGGCGGGCCAAGGAACTCGGCGTCCAGGACGTGGTCACCTTCACCGGGTCGGTCGGCCCCGAGGTCGCGTTGCGGCTGATGCGAGAGCATGACCTCTTGGTGCACGCCAGCCGATGGGAGAGCTTCGGCGTGACGGTGATCGAGGCGGTGGCCGCCGGAATGCCGGTGCTGGTCACCCGTTGCGGCGGTCCGGAGGAGACGCTCGCCGGGATCGAGGCGGCGGCCGGCGAGCTGGTCGCCGTCGAGGAAGATGACGCCTCGCTGGTCGAGGGCTACAAACGCCTGCGTGACCGGTTCCCGCAGGGGCTCGATCTGGACAAGGCCCAGCGGGTGCTCGACGAGCGCTACGGATATCCCGCCGTGGCCAAGATGCATCACCGGGTGTGGTTCGAGTGAATGTGCTGTTCCTGGCGCTGGGTGCGAGCCGCAAGCGAGCGGTGATCGAGGAGTGCGCCAAGGTGGTCGCGGACGGTGGCACGGCCACCGTGATGGTCGCGTCGGCCGAAAGTTGGCGGTCTGCCGGGTTCGCCACCGGCGTCACGGTGATCGACTCATCGGTCCTGCATCGGGCCCAGCTGCCCTGGCGGATCGAGCGCCTGGTGGTCTATCGCGGTCCCGGGTTCGTCCTGAGGCGGGCACTCGGCCGTCGGGGGAAGTCGGCGGCGCGGGCGTACGAGAAGAAGATCGCCGACCGATTCCACCGGCGCGTGTTCCTGCCCGTCCACAAACGACTGCGCGGGGACGTCCCCGGCCGGTTGATCGCCCGGCACATCACCGGCAGCCCGCGCCCGTTCGACTGGATCGTGGTCGCGGACTCGAGATCCATCCCGGAAGCGGCGCAGGTGCTGGACAACCTCAAAGCGGACACCCACATCGGCCTGGTCTGGAGCGCCGACCACATCGCCTGAGCCCGATCGGGACATCCGGGCGTTGATCCTCCCGGGGTGCTGACCGCAGGCCACACTGAGGTACTAGTCTGCCCAGGATCACTTCACCGTTCCCCACTGCGAAAGTGGATCATGCTATGACGCTGCGGCTCACCGACGCGGAAGCCTCGAAGTTCTGGAACGACCGCCACCTGCGGGAGACCGACCTGCGGTCGGGCGGCCACGTCTCGTACGACGAGGCCACCAACTCCATGTTCTACCTGCGGCGGCTGAGCATGCTGATGGACCGCGTCGGTATGCAGAGCAACCCGGTCGCGCCGCTCTACCTGCTTGATGCGGGCTGCGGTAAGGGCTACTTCAGCCGGGAACTCGCCAAGTTGGGCCACCAGGTCGACGGCATCGACCGCAGTGAGGCAGCGATCACGCTCTGCCGCGAGCTGGGTGGTGGCCCGCGCTATCACCAGAGCGGCCTGTCCGAGTGGCGGACGCCGTGGCTCTACGACGTCGTCTTCACCGTCGACGTGCTCTTCCACATCATGGAAGACGCGGAGTGGGAGCGGTCGACCCGCAATCTGGCCTCACTGGTCCGGCTCGGTGGCAAGCTCGTCATCGGCGACTGGGGGCAGGACAACGACCACGTCTTCGGCAGTTACCAGATCTGCCGGGGCCGAGACACATATCTCCCGTTGCTGGACGCCTGCGGTATGCGTTTCGACGGCTGGGAGCCGTACCGCTTCCGGCGGAGCCCCATCGGGTTTTACACCTTTACCCGCATCGGCTGAGAAACGGCGGACATCATGCTCATACGAGAACTGCTACCACTCTTCGAAGACGTGACAACCGTCGTCGAGGTGAGCGAGAGCGGAAAGGCACTCCAGGAGCAGTTGCGCGCTCCGGAGGCGGCCGCTTACCGGCCCTACGCGCCAGGCGAGAAGATGGACGCCGGCACCGTGGTGGTCGCCTTCGTGGGGCCCAACCCCACGGCCCACATCGACGCGGAGACGGTCGCACCGGCACTGCAGGAGCTGCCCGTCGGCGGCCGGGCGCTGCTGCTGCTCGGCTGGCCGGTGTCGGACCTGCCGTACCACCACGTGCTGGACAAACTGGTCACCGCGGGATGCCAGGTGCTGCAGGTGATTCCGCTCGACCATGCGGCTGGGGACCGAGCACACTGTGCCGTCCTGGCCGCACGGGTCGACCGGCTTGCCCCGTTGCGTCCCTATCTGTTCGATGAGCCGATCGTGGTCGACGGTGACGCGCCCGATCTCCGCGCGCTGCTCCGGCTGACCGGCGAGAAGGTCTTCAGCGACCTGCTCGACCGGCCCCTGCGCCGCAATCTGGCCGAGGCCAGCGACCGGGTGAGCGAGCAGGCCAAGCGCATCCGGGAGCTCGAGCGGGAGCTCGCCACCACGGTCGCCCAGGCGGAAAGCCAGCTGAAGCGGGCCCGCAACGACATCGCCAAGCTGCAGGCCTCCACGACCTTCCAGGTCGGCGCCGCGGTCGTGCAGGGCGCCCGCCGCCCCGGCAAGGCCATCGTCAGCGTGCCGGTCGGGCTGGTCCGGATCTGGCGCAAGCGTGGTGCGCCCGGCGGACCCGCCAAGCAGCAGCCCTGACCGCACCGGTCCCTGTCCCCTGAGCTCACGGAGAAAACTGCGATGAAGGTAATGAGCATTGTCGGTGCCCGGCCACAGCTGGTGAAGCTGGCCCCCATCGCGCACGCTTTCGCCGGCACCGATCACCAGCACGTGATCGTCCACACCGGACAGCACTACGACGTCAACCTCTCGGACGTCTTCTTCACCGGCCTCGGCATCCCGGACCCGGACGTCCACCTGGGTGTGGGCTCGGGCAGCCACGGCGTACAGACCGGCGCCGTGCTGAGCGCGATGGACCCGGTACTGGAGCTGGAGAAGCCGGACTGGGTCCTGGTCTACGGCGACACGAACTCGACGCTGGCCGGCGCCGTGGCCGCGGTCAAGATGCACATCCCGGTGGCACACCTCGAGGCCGGCCTGCGTTCGTTCAACCGGCGGATGCCGGAGGAGCACAACCGCGTGCTCACCGACCACGCGGCCGACCTGCTGCTGGCACCGACCGAGGAAGCCGTCCGGCACCTGCGCAGCGAGGGCCTGGGCGACCGCACCGAGCTGGTCGGCGACGTCATGGTCGACGTCTGCCTGCGGGTCCGCGACGACGTGCTGGCCGGCCGCCACTCCGCTCCGGCGCTGCCCGACGGCATCGACCCGGAACAGCCGTACCTGCTCGCCACTCTGCACCGCGCGGAGAACACCGACGACCCGAAGCGGCTGGCCCAGCTCGTGGACGCCCTCGCCGCACTGCCCACCCCGGTGGCGCTGCTGGCACACCCGCGTCTCGTGGCCCGGGCCGCGGCCCAGGGGCTGAAGCTGCAGCGTGGCGCCGTGCACGTCGGGGAGCCGCTCCCGTACGCCTCGATGGTGGCCGGCGTGCTCGGCTCGGCCGGCGTGGTCACCGACTCGGGTGGCCTGCAGAAGGAGGCCTTCCTGCTGGGCCGCCCGTGCACGACCCTGCGGACCGAGACGGAGTGGGTCGAGACGCTGGTGGACGGCTGGAACCACCTGGTGACCGACCCGGGGGAGCTCGGGGACGACTGGGCGAAGCTGGCCACCCGGCCCGCACCGCAGTTCGAGCGGGGCACCCCGTACGGCGATGGCGCGGCCGCGAAGCGCGTCGTCGAGGTCCTGGCCGAGCGCTTCGCCGCCCGCTGACGGAGCAGGGCCCCCCTTTTCTCCGGGGGGCCCATGGCGGGTCTGGCTACGTCTCGCTGACGTACGGCTTTCGATCGAGGGCCGTCGTCGCGCGGATCTCCGGGTAGCGGCGTGACAGCCGCCAGGCCAGCGGCACGGCGGGCTGGTCCGCCGCCACGATGCGGTCCGCACCGGCGAGGTCGAGCTCCATGGCGGATCCTTGGGCCCGGCGAGAGAGGATCACCGGGCGTATCGCCTTGAAGGCCGGCCAGAACATCTTCCGGTGGATTCCCTTGGACACCCACGACTGGGCCCGCCGGGTCAGCGCCAGGCCCGCGTCCACCTTCTTCAGCGCCGGACGGCCCACGGTCAGCGCCCGGGCCTTGCCGAACGCCTTGGAGGGGACATTGAAGAGCAGGCCGTGCTCGATCCGCCGGATCATGATCTCGCTCGCCTCGACGTCGAACACGCGGTGCACCCGGATCCGGGGGTCGAGCAGGTCGACCACTACGCCGGCCTCCGCGAGATCCCGCACGTAGGACCGCACCCGCCAGGCCGGCTTGTAGCTCAGGGCGATGACTACGACGCGCGGACCGGTCGCCTGTTCGGCTGGTGTGCTCACGACGACAACTCCTGGACGGTCGACGAGCGGACGAAAGAGCGCAGACGGGCTTCCAGCGGCGCCAGCAGAGTGTCGCGCTCGAAGGTGGCGGCATACCGGCGAGCGGCCTCGCGCAGCTGCGGATCCGCCCGGCGGGCCGCTTCACCGGCTTCGATGAAGGTCTGCGCCAGCTTCTCCGGATCGAGGCTGTCGGCGTGGAACCACAACGGGTAACCATCGAGGACCTCGCGCGCCGCGATGTCCGGGGAGTGCACCGAGACGATCGGGCGGCCAGTCGCCATGTACTCGAAGATCTTTCCTGAGGTGACATAGCGGCCACCGGCCGCCAGGAACACCAGCACGTCGCTGTCGGCGTAGACCGACGAGACCTCGGTCTTCGGCACCGGGCCCCGCACCCGCAGGCCGATATCCCGCTCGGGATCAACCTGACCGGCCGCGTTCAGGCCGAGCCGCGGCAGCAGGGGCATGTGGCTGAGCTTGAAGAAGCCGAGGTGCCCGAAGAGATTGAGCTCCGCGCCGGCCAGCAGCGGGTGCTCCCGGGCGATCCGGAATGCCTCCGCCATCTCCTCCATCGGCTGGTGGGTGGTGAGCGTGCCGAGATAGCTGAAGTTGAGCGGGAGCTGCGGCGTGACCGGCTCCGCCGGATCCGCCGGCACGTCGAGCAGGTCCGGATCCCACCCGTTCGGCACGACCATCATCCGCTCCGCCGCGTCGGGATACCGCTCGGCGTGCCAGTCGCGCAGCGCGTTGTTCACGAAGACGACCGCCGCTGCCTTGCCGATGACCCGGCGTTCCCACTTCCAGGTCGGATGCTCCGGCGGAAAGGCCGGTTCGTCCTTGAACAGGTCGAGCGTCCAGGAGTCGCGGTAGTCGATCACGTAGGGGATGCGGGCCAGCTTGCCGATCGCCCAAGCGGCGGCGAAGGAGGCGAACGGGTTGCCGGTGGCCACCACCGCGTCGAACTTCTCGCTCCGGTGCAGCTTGAGCCCCTTGGCGATCGACGACCGCGCCCAGGAGACGTACTGCTCGGGGAACTGCCTGGCCTCGCGCCAGTCGAAGAACCGCTTGGCCACCGTCGGCATCATGCCGCGGAACCAGCTCATGTTCTGCAGCTCGTGCTCCCACCGGAAGGTGTCGAGCTCGGGCCGGATCACGGTGATCCGCGGGTCGACGGTGTCGAGCAGCTTCTCGTCCGTCGAGCCGATCACGTCGTACAGGAAGCCCAGCGGCGCGGCGAAAACGGTGACGTCCCAGCCGTCCCTGGCGAAGTGATTCGCCGTCGCCCGGGCCCGGTAGACCCCGCTGGCCCGGGAGGGAGGAAAGTAGAAGGCCAGATACAGCAGGCGAGGCCTCCGCGGGCTGGCGGTCATACGTTGCACTCCTGGTCCACTGTTTCCCCTCGATAACGGGCTGGTCGTCGGTCGCCACAGCGACCGTACAGGGCAGCGCCATGCCCTCACCTGGCGGGCAGCCGATCCTTGTCGCGCCCGCCCGCCGTTCGTCCCCAGTGGACCTGGGCCGTGCCGGTCCTGCTGGGTCTTGTCTCAGCAGAGGTCGAGCCGTGGATTTTACGGCACGGCCGCCGTCCCGGAAATCACCTTCCGCCGGCCTGCCAGGACCGGTTCGGCCGGGATGCGGGACCACACACCCCGGCCGCCGTGAAATCGTGAGGGGTCAGCCGGCCTGCGGGCCCGGCACATGCACCGTGTCGCCGGACTTCGCCGACTCCAGGACGGCGGCGGCCACTTCGACCGTACGCATGCCCTGGCGCAGGGTGACGATGTCGCTCTCCTTGCCCTCGACCGCGTCGCGGAAGCGCTCGTGCTCGACGAGCAGCGGTTCACGCTTCGGGATCGCGAACCGGACCATGTCGCCCTCAGACACCCCGCGGAACGCGCGCAGCGCCTCCCACTCGGTGCCGATCGCGCCGTTGGCGAAGAAGGTCAGGTCGGCGGTCAGCGTGTCGGCGATGAAGCAGCCCTTCGCGCCGGTGATGACGGTGGACCGTTCCTTCATCGGGCTCAGCCAGTTGACCAGGTGGTTGGCCATCAGTCCGTCCTGCATCGAGGCGACCACGGAGACCATGTCCTCGTGCGGGCGGCCGCTGCGCGAGACGGTGCGCGCGGCGACGTCCTGGTAGCTGCGACCGGTCACCCAGGCGGTCAGGTCGATGTCGTGGGTGGCGAGGTCCATGACCACGCCGACGTCGGCGATCCGGCCCGGGAACGGGCCCTGGCGGCGGGTGACGACCTGGTACATGTCGCCGAGCTCGCCGGCCTCCAGGCGCGACCGCAGGCTCTGCAGCGCCGGGTTGTAGCGCTCGATGTGGCCGACCGCGCCGACCAGGCCCCGGCTCTCGAAGGCCTCGACCAGCCGCTTCGACGCCTCCAGCGACGGTGCCAGCGGCTTCTCGATCAGGGCGCAGACGCCGGCCTCGGCCAGCCGCAGGCCGATCTCCTCGTGCAGACCGGTCGGGCAGGCCACCACCGCGTAGTCCAGCCCCAGGGCGATGAACTGCTCCATGTCGGTGACCACCGGCACACCGGCCGGCGCAACCGCGCCGGGCGCCGGGTCCAGCACGCCGACCAGCTCGACGCCGTCCAGCAGGTTGAGCACGCGGGCGTGGTTGCGGCCCATCGCGCCGAGGCCGATCAGGCCGGCCCGCAGTCCGTTGCCCGCGCTCATGCCCGCACCGCCACGGTGTTGACCGCTTCGGCGATCCGGTCGAGCTCGTCGGTGGTCAGCCCCGGGAAGATCGGCAGCGACACGACCTCCTCCGCGGCCCGGTCGGTCTCCGGCAGCTTCCAGGGGCCCGGCTGCCCGTCCTCACCGAGGTACGGCTTCAGCTTGTGGATCGGGGTCGGGTAGTAGACGGCGTTGCCGATGCCGAGGTCCTTGAGCCCGGCCTGGAACGCGTCCCGGTCCCCGGTGAACCGGATCGTGTACTGGTGGTAGACGTGCTTCGCGCCCGCGGCCACCGGCGGGGTGACCACACCGGTCAGCCGCTCGTCCAGGTAGGCGGCGTTGGCGCGGCGCTTGTCGGTCCAGCCGGCGAGCTGGGTCAGCTGCACCCGGCCGATGGCGGCGGCGACGTCGGTCATCCGCATGTTCGCGCCGACGATCTCGTTCTGGTAGCGCGCCTCCATGCCCTGGTTGCGCAGCAGCCGCAGCTTGCGTGCGAGCTCGGCGTCGGCAGTGGTGATCATGCCGCCCTCGAGCGAGTGCATGTTCTTGGTCGGGTAGAAGCTGAAGCAGCCGACCGCACCGAAGGCCCCGACCGGCGTGCCGTTCAGGGCTGCGGCGTGTGCCTGGGCGGCGTCCTCGACCACGGCCAGGCCGTGCGCCTCGGCGATGGGCATGATCCGGTCCATCGCGGCCGGGTGGCCGTACAGGTGGACCGGCATGATCGCGACGGTGCGCGGTGTGATCGCCGCGGCGATCGCGTCGGGGTCGACGCAGAAGCTGCCGGGCTCGATGTCGACGAACACCGGGGTGGCGCCGACCAGCCGGACGGCGTTGGCGCTCGCGGCGAACGAGAACGACGGGACGATGACCTCGTCGCCGGGGCCATAGCCGAGCGCCATCAGCGAAAGCTGCAATGCCGACGTACCGGAGTTCACGGCGACGCAGTGCCGGCCAGCGACCAGTTCGCCGAACTCGCGTTCGAATGCCGCGACCTCGGGGCCCTGCACGACCATGCCGCTGCGCAGAACGCGAACGGCGGCGTCGATCTCGGCCTCGCCGATCACCGGGCGAGCGGGTGGGATGGCGGCCTGGTTTGCCGACATGGAGGGTCCTCCTGGGTACGCATAGCTTCAGATGCGGAAGCCTCTAGTCACTGACTGTGAAGCTAGCGTGACAAGGCCGTCTGCCGCCATGAGTCCGCGGCGGTGGCCACAGTACATCATGCTTCACCCGAACTAATTACCCTGCGCAGACCCAGCCATGAACGTGAGGTAGACGAGATGCTTCAACAGGGATAACTGCAGCCGAATCCGATCACTCTGAGTAAGCTCGGCTCAGAACCGAGGCATGCCGCCGAACTGCCGGTCACCGGCGTCACCCAAGCCCGGAACGATGTACATCTTCTCGTTCAGACCCTCGTCGACACTCGCCGTGATCAGGCGCAGCGGCAGCCCCGAGGTGCGCAGCCGCTCGACACCCTCGGGCGCGGCCAGCACGCAGCACACGATGACGTCGGTGCAGCCCCGCTCGACCAGGAGCCGGCAGCAGTGCACCAGGGAGCCGCCGGTCGCCAGCATCGGGTCGAGGACCAGGACGGGCAGGCCGGACAGATCACCGGGCAGCGATTCCATGTACGCCCGCGGCTCGTAGGTGGCCTCGTCGCGGGCCAGCCCGACGAAGCCCATCGACGACTCGGGCAGCAGGGCCAGGGCGGCGTCGGCCATACCCAGGCCGGCCCGCAGCACCGGCACGATCAGCGGCGGGTTGGCCAGCCGGGTGCCCCGGGTCGGCGCCACCGGGGTGTTGATCGGGAACTGCTCGACGGCGAAGGTGCGGGCGGCTTCGTACACGACCATGGTGGTCAGCTCGTGCAGGGCGGCACGGAAGGCCCCGGAATCGCTCTGCGCGTCGCGCATGACGGTGAGTCGGGACTGGGCCAGCGGGTGATCAACGACGAGTACGTCCACACCGATCAACCTACCGGGGTTCTCCAAGATCAATTGTCGGCGGGCCGCGTAGAATCCCCTTCATGACTGCGACAGCGACGTCGAGGGCGCCCGACGTGTCCGGTTCCGCCTTCAACCTCCGATCTTTCCTGCACGGATTGCCCGGGGTGGACAAGGTCGGCGTCGAGGCGCGGGCGGCGGCGCTCGGCACCCGCTCGGTGAAGACGACCGCGAAGGCGGCGGCGATCGACCTGGCCATCCGGATGGTCGACCTGACCACGCTCGAGGGCGCGGACACCCCGGGCAAGGTCCGGGCGCTGTCGGCCAAGGCCCTGCGCCCCGATCCCGCCGACCCGTCCTGCCCCAGCGTCGCCGCCATCTGTGTTTATCCGGCGATGGTCCCGGTCGCGGCCGAGGTGCTGGCCGGCTCCGGCGTGCACCTGGCCAGCGTGGCCACGGCCTTCCCGTCCGGGCAGGCCCCGCTGGAGGTCAAGCTCGCCGACACCCGCGACGCCGTGGCCGGCGGCGCCGACGAGATCGACATGGTGATCAGCCGGGGCGCGTTCCTCTCCGGGCGCTACGACTTCGTGTACGACGAGATCGTCGCGGTCAAGCAGGCCTGCGGCTCCGCGCACCTCAAGGTGATCCTGGAGACCGGCGAGCTCGGGACGTACGACAACGTGCGCCGCGCCTCCTGGCTGGCGATGCACGCCGGCGCCGACTTCATCAAGACCTCCACCGGCAAGGTGCCCGTCGCCGCGACGCTGCCGGTGACGCTGGTGATGCTGGAGGCGGTCCGGGATTTCCGGGCGCAGACCGGGCGCCAGGTCGGCGTCAAGCCCGCCGGCGGCATCCGCACCACCAAGGACGCGATCAAATATCTGGTGCTGATCAACGAGACGGTCGGCACCGACTGGCTCGACCCGGACCGGTTCCGCTTCGGCGCCTCCTCGCTGCTCAACGACCTGCTGATGCAGCGGACCAAGCTCACGACCGGGCACTACGCCGGCCCTGACTACTTCACCCTGGACTGAGGGGTCATGTCTTTGTTCGAGTACGCCCCGGCGCCCGAGTCCCGCTCGGTCGTCGACATCGCACCCTCCTACGGCCTGTTCATCGACGGCGCCTTCGTGCCTGCCTCGTCCTCCGGCAGCGTCTTCAAGACCGTGAACCCGGCCTCGGAGGAGGTGCTCGCCGAGGTCGCCTCCGCCGGCGTCGAGGACGTCGACCGCGCCGTCGCCGCCGCCCGCCGGGCCTTCGGGCCCTGGTCGGCGCTGCCGGGTGCCGAGCGCGCCAAGTACCTCTTCCGGATCGCCCGGATCGTCCAGGAGCGCGCCCGCGAGCTGGCCGTGCTGGAGTCCCTGGACAACGGCAAGCCGATCAAGGAATCCCGCGACGTCGACGTGCCCCTGGTCGCCGCGCACTTCTTCTACTACGCGGGCTGGGCCGACAAGCTCAAATACGCGGGCTTCGGCCCGGATCCGCGGCCGCTGGGCGTCGCCGCGCAGGTGATCCCGTGGAACTTCCCGCTGTTGATGCTGGCCTGGAAGATCGCGCCGGCCCTGGCCGCGGGCAACACGGTCGTGCTCAAGCCGGCCGAGACCACGCCGCTGTCCGCGCTCTTCTTCGCCGACATCTGCCAGCAGGCCGAGCTGCCGCCGGGCGTCGTCAACATCATCACCGGCGCCGGGGAGACCGGCCGGGCCCTGGTCGAGCACCCCGACGTCAACAAGGTCGCCTTCACCGGCTCCACCGAGGTCGGCCGGCAGATCGCCCGGTCCGTCGCCGGCACCCGCAAGCGGCTGACCCTCGAGCTGGGCGGCAAGGCGGCGAACATCGTCTTCGACGACGCGCCCATCGACCAGGCCGTCGAGGGCATCGTCAACGGCATCTTCTTCAACCAGGGGCACGTCTGCTGTGCCGGCTCGCGGCTGCTGGTGCAGGAGTCGGCGTACGACACCGTGCTCGCGGCGCTGAAGCGGCGGATGGCGACGCTCCGGGTGGGCGACCCGCTGGACAAGAACACCGACGTCGGGGCGATCAACTCGGCGGCGCAGCTCGCCCGCATCCGCGAGCTGTCCGAGATCGGCGCCGAGGAGGGTGCCGAGCGCTGGTCGCCGCCGTGCGAGCTGCCGTCGCAGGGCTACTGGTTCGCGCCGACCATCTTCACCGGCGTCACCCAGGCACACCGGATCGCCCGCGAGGAGATCTTCGGGCCGGTGCTGTCGGTGCTGACCTTCCGCACGCCCGACGAGGCGATCGAGAAGGCGAACAACACCCCGTACGGCCTCTCGGCCGGCATCTGGACCGAGAAGGGCTCGCTGATCCTGGCCATGGCGGACAAGCTCCGGGCCGGGGTGGTCTGGGCCAACACGTTCAACAAGTTCGACCCGACGTCGCCGTTCGGCGGCTACAAGGAGTCCGGTTACGGCCGCGAGGGCGGCCGGCACGGCCTGGAGGCATACCTTGCCTAAGTCCCCGTCCCCCGCCAAGGCCACTCGGGCCGCCGCCGCTTCCAAGGCGCCCGCCTCCACCAAGGCAGCCGCCGGTGCGGCGCCCGCCGCTCCTGCTCCGGCGGCCGGTTCCGCGCCCGGCGCGAGCCCCGCCCGAGCCGGCCGGCTCGGGGTGCGCAAGACCTACAAGCTGTTCATCGGCGGGGCGTTCCCGCGCAGCGAATCAGGACGGACCTATCTCGTGGACGGCGACAACGTGGCCCTCGCCTCCCGCAAGGACGCCCGCGACGCTGTCGTGGCCGCCCGCAAGGCCCAGCCGAAGTGGGCCGGCGCCACCGCCTACAACCGCGGCCAGGTGCTCTACCGGATCGCGGAGATGATCGAGGCCCGGCGCGACGAGTTCATCGCCCGGGGCGTGCCGGCCGCCGAGTTGGACGCCGCGGTCGACCGCTGGGTCTGGTATGCGGGCTGGTCCGACAAGATCGCCCAGGTACACGGCAGCGCCAACCCGGTCGCCGGCCCGTATTTCAACATCTCCGCCCCCGAGCCGACCGGTGTCGTCGGCGTGGTCGCGCCGGCCTCGTTCCTCGGGCTGGTCAGCGTCATCGCGCCCGCGATCGTCACCGGCAACACCGTGGTGGTGCTCGCCGCCGCCCCGCAGGCGGCCGTCACCCTCGCCGAGGTGCTGGCCACCTCCGACGTGCCCGGCGGGGTGGTGAACATTCTCACCGGCCACGCCGCCGAGACCGCGCCCTGGCTGGCCTCGCACGACGACGTCAACGCGCTCGACCTCACCGGTGTGACCGATCCGACGCTCGCCACCGACCTGGAGCGGGCCGCGGCCGGCAGCCTCAAGCGGGTGCTCCGGCCGCCGGCCGACACGCCCGACTTCACCGCCGACCCGGGAGTGCACCCGATGACCGCGCTGCTGGAGATCAAGACGGTATGGCATCCGAAGGGTTTCTGACCTCGGTATGCCTCCTTTCAGGAGCGCACACTAAGGTGTGTGCCCAGACTCACCCGTCCGAACAGCTCGCTTGAACCAACCCGGAGGTCACCGTGACCAGCCAGTCGCCCGAAGAGGGCTCGACGGTCAAGGAGGAGAAGGCCGTCGTCAAGGGCGAGCTCTCCGGCCGTGACCTGTGGGACGAGGTACGCATCTCGCCCGTCGAGATCGCCATGCCGGGCGGCGTGGGGCTGACGCTGCGGGCCTACCGTCTCGCCTCCGAGCTGACCCCGACCGAGATCGAGGCCGACGAGGACGACCCCTTCGACGCCCGGGAGCGTGCGGCCGCGGCCCGCGCCGCCGAGGAGGAAGGCGTCATCGTCGACGACGAGTTCGCGGCGCTGGTCGCCGAGGGCGACGCCGGCTCGAAGTCGGAAGACAAGTCTTCAGTCCGGTCAAGGGCGGCGGCGGCGGGGCGGTCGGACGGGAAGTCCGACGGCACCGTCACGACCGAGGACGGCGAGGTCGTGGCCGAGCCCGACGCGGCCGACTTCGCCGACGAGCCCGAGGAGGAGGTGGAGGAGAAGGAAGCAGACGAGGAAGTGCCCATGTTCCTGAGCCACCGGGGCAAGCTGCTGACCTTCAAGACCCCCGAGTCGCTGGTCTCCTTCATCCGTTCGGGTGCTCCGCACGACCTCGCCCAGCTCGACACGTGGCCGACCCTGGCGGAACAGGTACAGTCGACCGACATCGACCCGGCGCCGGACGACCGCTACGAGCTGGATCTCGTGGTGGAGAACCTGCGCGGTGGTCACGACACGTGGGATCTGCCGCTGCTCATCGCCGCCGGCGAGGCGGCCCGAGACCTGGGCCACGCCCTGCGCCTCAAGCCCGTCATCCTGGCATTGGCGCCGGGATCGCCGCTCGACGACCTGGACGAGTCTCTCCGGTCGGCAGAGAGTGGCGGAATGGGCGGTTTCTTCGGACGCCGCAAGCTGCGTAAAATCGGGGCGCAACAGGCAAGTCTGGGTTGGCGCTCGATTATCGGCAAGATCTCTGCCGCTGTGGACTGGCGCGACTGACCCCTGAACAGGGACCATCAGTCCTTGGCCGAATACAGCAGTCCCGGGGAGGAGGACGACGCCGTGGCGCTCGTGCGCGTGTTCTGCGGTCTGGCGTCGGCTGATGAGACGGTGCGAACGGCTTCGGCCGGTTCGCAACTGACCATCGCCGTGGTGGACGACGCGGGAAGGCTGCTCGGTGTCCACGAGATCAGCGACGACCCAGGTGGCTATGCCCAGCTGGGGACGCTGCTCGTGGAACGGACGAGCGGATTCGCGGACGCCGCGGTCGCCGCCGACAGCGACGACCATATGGTCACCTCGCTGTTGACCGCAGCCGGCCGTCCCCTAGCCGTGGCCGACGACGACTCGGCCGATGACTTCGCCGAGCGGTTCGCCGACGACGACTCCTCCGAGGAGATCTCGGCAACACCGGCTGCCCGGCGTGCCGTGGGTCTCGCCCGCGCGCTGCAGGCCGGCGCCCTCACCGCCGCCGCCATCCCGGCGCCGCGGGAGCTGGTCAGCTACAAGCCGGTGCTCGCCGCCCACGTCGCGATGCTCAACGGCCGATACTCAGCCGCCACCTCGCTGCGCGAGGTGCTGCGTGAGCTGTATCCGGCCGCCCTCCGGGCGTATCCGGACCCGGCCCACCCGCTGGCCCTGGCGGTGCTGGACGCGCTGCCGGAGCCGGGCCGCCTGACCGGCCGCGGCAACGACGGCGGGCAGGTCGCCGAGGACGTGGCCGCCGAGCTGACCCGCGCCGGCGCCGGCACCGACGACCAGGTCGTCGCCGCCGTCACCGCGCTCGTCGTGGCGATCAGCGAGTCCCCGCGCCGCGGTGGCATCAACAAGTCTCTGTCGTCGGCAGCCGCCGACACTGTGCGGCACGCGATCGGTGCGGTCCGGTCCTGCGACTCCGCCTGCGAGGCCCTGGTCGGCACGCTCATCGCCCGGGTCACCCCGCAGTCGCTGAGCGGCAGCCCGGGTCGGCGCCAAGCTGGCTCGCGCCGGGCCAACGAGTCGGCCGCCATGGCCCAGCGCTCCGCGGAAACGGGCACCCGGATGAACCGCCCGGGCGACACCGGCACTCGGATGCCGCGCCCGGCCGACACCGGCACTCGGATGCCGCGTCCCGCCGACACCGGCACTCGGATGCCGCGTCCCGCCGACACCGGCACCCGGATGCGTCCCTCGGACACCGGCACCCGGCTACGTCCCGCGGACACGGGCACCCGGCTGGGCCGCCGCAACCGTCCCGAGCCGGCCGCGGCGAGCCACGCCCCGGCGATGCCCCGCCCGATGACCAGCCCGCCGGTCGCACCCGAGCCGATCATGCCGCCGCCGCTGGCGCCTCGCCCGGTCACGCCGCCGCCGGTCGCGCCGGCCGCTGCCTCGGGCCTGCCCAGCCGCACCCCGGACTCGGGTCTGCCCAACCGTCACCCCGGCCCGGGCCTGCCCAGCCGCAACGGCGACCAGGGCCTCCCCAGCCGCAACGGGGATCTGGGTCTGCCGAGCCGTAACGGGGATCTGGGTCTGCCCAGCCGTAACGGCGATCAAGGCTTGCCCAGCCGTAACGGCGACCAGGGCCTGCCGAGCCGTAACGGGGATTCGGGTCTGACCAGCCGGCCGGTCTCGGTGCCGCCGCCCCCGCCGGGCATGACCCCGATCGTGCCGGGCTCGCGCCCGTCGTCGGTGCCGCCGGTCGACAGCGGCCAGCCGTTCCGACCGACCCTGACGAACGCCGCGATGAGCAGCGCCCGCGCCGAACGCCAGCGCACGGTGATCCCGCCGCGGGCGAACACCCGCAACCCGCAGCCGGCCACCAACGGCGCAACGGACTACTCGCTGCCGATGCCCGCCCAGCGCTCGACGCAGGAAGCCCCGGAACCGGGCTCCCGCGCGAACTGGCCACTGATGAACACCGACGACGCCGGGGCACCGGCCCCCGCGGCAGCGGTGAGCGGCCCGCCGGCGGACGGCCGGGTCC
>Ga0307516_10001836_pt1 | contig 29149 bp, 20 predicted proteins | sample 19_EM_MG_FD_203310 | JGI IMG/M metagenome (GOLD analysis project Ga0307516, IMG submission 203310) | Populus trichocarpa ectomycorrhiza microbial communities from riparian zone in the Pacific Northwest, United States - 19_EM | ecosystem: Host-associated > Plants > Roots > Unclassified | place... | reverse complement strand
CGCCTGTTCAACGAGTTCGACCGGCTGGAAGCGGTGGATGCCTACGGCGACAGCGGCGGCATTGGCCTGGCGGTGGTGCGGGCGGTGGTGGGGCAATTGGGCGGCAGGATCGACGTGCAGTCGCAGGCGGGCCTGGGCACGCGGTTCCGGGTCGAGATCCCGGCGGCCCACGCCGAGGACGACACCGACCCGGACCCGGCCCAGGCATCCGCCCCGGCGGCTGGCCGCGTGCTGGTGGTGGACGACCAGCCGGAAGTCCTCTCCGGCCTGGCAGCGGTGGCGCGTGAGCTGGGTTGGATGTGTGACACGGCGGACGGTGCCGTGGCCGGCTTGAACCATGCCGCGGCGACCCGCTACGACATGGTGTTGATCGACCTGCAGATGCCCGAGCGCAGCGGCCGCGAACTGGCCGCCGACATCCGGCGCCTGCCGGGGCCCAACCAGAAGGGGCGCCTGGTGGCGATCAGCGCCTCCGGGGTCAACGAGGTGGCCAGCGTGTTCGACGGCTTCGAGCTCAAGCCCATCGGGGCACCGACGTTCCGCAAGCTGTTTGCGGCGTCCTTGCCTTCGACGGGCTCGTAGGTCAGAAAGGTCAGAAGCTTTCCCAATCGTCCGTGCCGGTCTTGGGCTGCGCAGCTTGAGGCTGCGGCGTTGCAGCCGGTGCCGTTGCCGTGCGCGGGGCGGGGGCCGCCTTGGCGCCGAACTGCGGCCGCGTCACGTTGGTGGCCCGGCCAGGGCCGCGCCGCTCGGTGCGGGGGGCCGCCGGCGCAGGCGCCACGCGCGACTCCCCTTCGGCGAGCCGGAACACCGACATGGCTGCCAGCAACTGGGCGGCCTGGGTCTTGAGGCTCTCGGCGGCTGCGGCGCTTTCTTCCACCAGCGCAGCGTTCTGCTGCGTGGCCTGGTCCATTTGCGTCACCGCCTGGCCCACCTGGTTGACACCTGAGCTCTGCTCGCTGCTGGCGGCGCTGATCTCGCTCACGATGTCGGTCACGCGCTTGATCGAGGCGACGATCTCTTCCATCGTGCTGCCGGCCTGGTCGACCAGCGACGTGCCTTGTTCCACGCGCTCCACGCTGGCGGTGATGAGGCTCTTGATCTCCTTGGCGGCCTCGGCGCTGCGCTGCGCCAGGTTGCGCACTTCGCTGGCCACCACGGCAAAGCCGCGGCCTTGCTCGCCGGCGCGGGCGGCTTCCACCGCGGCATTCAAGGCCAGGATGTTGGTCTGGAAGGCGATGCCGTCGATCACGCTGATGATGTCGGCAATCTTGCGCGAGCTGTCGTTGATGCCCTTCATGGTCTCCACGACCTGGCCCACCACGTCGCCGCCCTTGGCGGCCACGGTCGAGGCGCCCATCGCGAGCTGGTTGGCCTGCTTGGCATTGTCGGCGTTGTTGCGCACGGTGGAGCCGAGCTGGTCCATGGTGGCGGCGGTTTCCTGCAGCGCGCTGGCCTGTTCCTCGGTGCGCTGGCTGAGGTCGGTATTGCCCTGGGCAATCTGGGCACTGCCCGTGGCGACGTTCTCGGCATTGCCGCGTACGGTGCTCACGGTGTGCCTGAGCGATGCCTGCATGCGCTGCACCGCGGCCATGGTGCTGGTGGTGTCGCCGGCACGCACGGGCAATGGCGTGACCAGGTCGCCGTCGGCCACCCGGCGCACGGCATCGTTCAGCTCTTCGGGCTCGGCACCGAGCGCGCGGGTGAGGTTGTGCGTGATCGCCCAGCACAGCAGGCCGCTGACCACGCCGAGCAGGGCGGCCATGGCCAGCATCAACACGGCATCGCGCGTGGCTTCGGCGACGGATTCCTTGGCCATTTCCTGTGCGAGCTCGCGCTGGAAGTCGGTGGACTCATCCACAGCCTTGAACAAGGCTTGCTGCTTCTGGCGCACCTCGCTCAGCAGCAGCTTGGTGGCGTCTTCGACGCGGCCCGCGTCAATCTGCACGATGACCTGGTCGATGCCTTGCAGGTAGGGATCATGGGCATCGCTGAGGGACTTGAAGAGCTCGCGTCCCCTTGGTGTCGCGATCGTGCGGTCCAACTGGGCCATAAGCTTGGCGACCGCCGCACGGGCTTCGGCGATCTTGTTCTTCTCGGCCGTGCGCAAGCCCGGGTCTTGGCTGAGCGCGAGGTTGCGAACCGAGCGCGCGGTGATGTTCAGGTCGTCCTTGATGTCGGAGAGCTGATCGACCTTGACCATGCGGTCGTTGGTGACCGTGTCCAAGTGCCCGGCGAGGGTGCGCATCTGCACCGTGCCCAGGGCCGCGATCGACATGCCCAGGAAGCAGACCAGGCCGAAACCCAGAAGCAGCCGGGTGGAGACTTTCATGCGGGACAAGGAGGTCATGGATGCAGTCCTGATTGAGGCCGGAGGATGTCGACGCTCTATCGGCATCGTAGGTGCACGGCTTCAGGATCAAGATCACGAAATGAGGCGTGCGCGGAGCGCAATTCCTGCGCTCCGCGGGCCGTGCCCAGCCGTCAGGCGAGCCGGTGTGCGTCGTGTGTGACGAACTCCACGCCCTCGGGCGGCAGCTTCAGCCAGGACTCATGCGCCAGGGTCTTGCGGATGTCGTGCAGCCCGGTGCTCCAATGCTCGTTCATCGAGCGGGGATTGAACTCATAGTCCTTGGACAAGCCTTCCCATTCCTTGCTCTTGTAGATGAGGTGGATCACGGCGTACTGCCGGTTGCAGGCCAGCTCCTGGGCCTGGCGGCACCAGGGGTCGGAGGCACGCTGCTCCGGCGGTATCTGCTTCAGCACCTCGCGCAGGATGTGCCGGTAGTGCTGGTCGCGGGCCACGAAGTCGGTGATGGTGCGCGTGCGGCTGGAGTACAGGATGTCCTTCTGCCGCGACTGCACGTCGTACACGTTCTCCGGCAGGGGGCCGCGTGCGGCCCACAGGTCGACCTGGAACGTCAAGGTGTTGCGCCGCGGCTGGGCCGCCAGCACATGCCCCAGCGGCGTGTTCGAGACCAGTCCACCATCCCAGTAGAACTCGCCGTCGATTTCTATGGCCGGAAAGGCCGGCGGCAGCGCGCCGGAGGCCATGAAGTGCTCCGGCTTCAGGGCGTGGCGCGTCGGGCCGACTGTGTTGTCGAAATAGACGAAGTTACCCGTGCGTACATTGACCGCACCCACCGAAACCCGGATCGGGCCCTTGTTGATGCGGTCGAAGTCGACCAGCCGTTCCAGCGTGAGCTTGAGCTGACCGGTGTCGTAGAAGCTCGTCTTGCCAACCGGCTGCTTGCCGCCCAGCCAGGGCAGCAAGCCGCGCGGCACGAAGAAATCGCGCTGCCCCTGGGAGATGGCCCGCCAGGCCTCGAAGCCGCTGATGAGCCGGCGCGCGTGCGCCCCACCGGACTCCACCAGGGCTTGCATGTACTCATTCGGCGGCAAGGGCAGGGCCGGGCGGCAGATGGTTTCCCAGAACTCGCGCAGCTTCTGCATCCGCGTCTCGGGCGGGTTGCCGGCAATCAAGGCCGTGTTGAGTGCGCCGATGGAGATGCCGGCAATCCAGTTCGGCTGGATGCCGGCGTCGACCAGGCCTTCGTACACGCCCGCCTGGTAGGAGCCCAGTGCCCCACCGCCTTGCAGCACCAGGGCCACGGTGTCATAGGGCAGCCCTGTGTGGCCGTGCGCACCCCGCTCGGCGCCCCGTTCGGCGCCTGCGCCGTTGTCCTTCCCTGCCATGATCTGTGGATCCTCGTGTGGGCGGCTCGATGGCACGCCAGCCGTACACCGGCGCGGCACACCCGTGGTGTGCGGGCGTCAGGCTACTGCATCTGGCGGGAAGCGGCGCCTGCCCGGGGCCTTGACCCCGGAAGGCCAGGGGGGCACAAGACCTACGGCGTCGAGCGCCGCAGCGGCTGGGGCATGGAGTAGCGCATCGGCGCCAGGGCCATGGCGGCGGCGTCGGGCCGCGTGCGGGCGCTCAGCAGGTCCGGCCCCCCGGTGCCGCTTTCGTCGCGGCAGGCACTGTGTTCGAGCAGCGGCAGCAGGGTGGGCGTGAGCGTCTTCAGCAGCTGAACCGGCAGCGCGCTGGTGAACTTGTACTTGGCCGCATAGGGCTCGTGCACATAGGCCATGATCGTGCCGAAGTAGCGGTCGTCGATCAGGAAGGCGAAGGTGGCGGTGCGGTTGACGATGCGCGAGGAGATCAGCCGGCCGCCGCGGCCGAACACGTCGAAGCGGTGGTCGCCGGTGCCGGTTTTGCCGCCGAATGCCACGACGCTGCCGTCACGCTGCAGCCAGGCCCGGCGCAGGCGCTTGGCCGTGCCGTCCTGCACCACGTCGATGAGCGAGCGCCGGATGACGTCGGCCACCTCGGCGGGCAGCACGCGGTGTGCCGCGGGGGGTTGATAGTCCAGCCGCGTTTCGTAGGGGGTGTTGCGTGCGAATTCGAGCGCCGTGATGCGCGTGGAGGGCAGGCGCATGCCGCGGCTGACGATGATGCCGACCAGCTCGGCCAATGCGGCCGGCCGGTCGCCGGAGGCGCCGATGGAGGTGGCGTACGAAGGCGTCAGCGACTCGAACGGATAGCCCAGCTTGCGCCAGGCGCGATGGATCTCGACAAAGGCTTCCAGCTCGCGCTGGATCTGGATGCGCACGTCCTGGGCGTTCTTGTTGCGCGTCTTGTAGAGCCACTCATAGGCCTTCTGCCGTTCGGCGCGGCTGGCGGCCAGCACGTCGTCCAGCGTGGCACCGGGGCGCTCGCGCAGCTGGTCCATCACCCACAGTTCCAGCGGGTGAGCCCGCTTGGGCTCGACACCCTCGCTGCCGGGCAGGCGCTGCGCGCCCTGGTGCTTGCGATAAAAGCGCACGATGAATTCGCGGCCTTCGCGCTCGACGAACCGGTCCAGGTACTGCTGCCGGCGCGGATCGGACGGGTCCTCCAGCGACACGGACCCCGAGCCGCTGGCTTCGAACATGTAGTGGCGCACCACGTCCTTCATCATGCGGACGAAGACCAGGTTCACCGAATGCTTGAAGGCCTCGCGCACGGTCATGTTGCGGGGGGTCTTCTCGGCTTCGAAGTTGACGAAGTGGTGGACGCCGCCGCCGGTGAAGAACGACTCCGCCGCGCTGGTGGAATAGGTGCGCTGCGTCGCTGCTTCGAGGATGGCCTCGAGGCCGCGTCCCTCGGGGGTGGCTTCTTCCAGGTACTTCAGCACCCAGCGGCCGAGCGGACTGTGCTCCTCGGCGGCCAGCGCTTCCAGCTCTTTGGCGGGCAGGGCGCTCCAGCGCTGATGCAGCGTTGCCACGATCTCCAGGTAGGTGATCAGGGTACGCAGCTTGGCGGTGGAGCCCAGGTCCAGCCAGGCACCGTCGTTGAGGTCGAAGGGCTGGTCATGGTTGTCGGCCTGCACCCGCAGGATGTTGGCCCGTTCACCACGTTCGAACAAGGTGAAGCTCAGGGTCAGCCGGGCCGGGTCGTCGCCTTTCCTGAGCAGGTGCTCGCCGTACAGGCCCGCGGCCTGGGCCGCTTCAGGATCCTTGAGGTTGTGCAGCAGCCGCGTGGCGGCGCGTTGCGCATCGCCATCCGTGCCGCTGTGGGCCAGCAGGTCGATGCGGTCCAGGTCGTAGCTGCGCGGCACGCCCAGCAGTTCAGACAAGCGGTTGCGCACCGCGGTGGCCGCCTTACGTTCGACGAACGAAAGCCGCGGCTGCGGCGGCGCCCGTTCCTGCAGCTTGAGCTTCACCGGCAGCGCGGCGTCGCGCAAGGCGGGGGTGATGACACCCGCCTCGGCCATCAGGCGCAGGTAGCTGTCGGTCAACAGGGCCAGCGCGGCTTCGCCTTCGCCCAGGTAATACGAGGGCCGGCGTTGCGCCACCATCAGCGACAAGGCCTGCTTGAACGCCGTGGCCTGCCGCTGCACCAGGGCGCCCTTGAAGGCCAGGGTCTGGCGCCGCGGCGCGGCCAGGGGCGTGGGCCCCATGTCCCCGTCGTAGGTGCTCAGAAGCTGGTTCACGTCGGCGAAGTCGCGGCCGTACCAGGCCCACATGCCATCGCCCAGCCCGTTGACTTCGCCAAAGCCGTTCTTGGCCGCCAGCGGCACGGTGTTGAGGTAGCTGAGTGCGATGGTCTGCCGCCTGGGCAGCGTGTTGTTGCCCTCGGCATAGGCGCGCATCGATGCGGATGCCATCTGCCGCAGCTTCTCGCCGACGGACTCGGTGCGGCCTTCGGGGGAATGGCGGTATTTCTCGATCTGCGTGGCCAGCGTGCTGCCGCCCGCGGCGTTGCGGTCGTCGTCCACCACGTGCCGCGCCCACTCCATGGCTGCCTTGCCGAAGCGGTCCCATTCGACGGCGGGATTGCGGCTGGGATGGTCGGTGTCAAGCAGTTCGCGGTTCTCGATGAACAGCAGCGTGTTGACCAGCAGCGGCGGAACGGATTCGAAACGCTCGTACACACGTTGTGGAAACCGCGCCACCATCAGGGGCTCGCGGCGGCAGTCGCGCAGCTCCAGCCCGGCGTTGTCTTTTTCGCGGTAAGGGGGGAACAGGCCCCGTTCGCTGAGGCTCAGCAGGCGGGGCGACATGCGCACCTGCGCCGTGACGGCGTAGCCTTGCGGCGCGAGCCGTTCCACCCAGCGGGGCATCTGCGTGTAGCCCAGCCGCGTGTCGTACGGGCCTGGCCCCGGAAAATTGATCGCGTCGCTGGGGCCCGGCTCCATCTTGAACTGGCTCTCACGCGCCAGTTTGCCGAAGAGCGCCGCCTGCAGCGTGGACGATTGCACCTCGGCGGCAATGGCGTACACCGCCACCGCCACGAGGGCAAGTACCAGGCCGCCTCGCAACAGCGAGCCAGATTTCTGATCCAGGTATACCGATAACCACTTGTACTTCATGCCACTGGTCCTTGGGTTGACCTCGGACCCCGAGCTGTTTGTGTCAGAGCAAATCGGCTTGATGATTAGCGCGGCACGGGCGAAATCTGTCGCAGCATGTGTCTGAACGTGAGAGGCTGTTTTTGCATCCGAGCCCGTGAAGCGCAGGTGCGGCCAGTCTGCCGCAAAATTCGTTGCAGTGTTGCTGTCACGTGAACTGAAACCCCCGGATGCGGGTGTCAATTTCCAACAGGTGCTTGGAAGGCAGCAGATTCACCGAACCTGTGCACGATATCGTGCCTGCTCCTGTAGAGAGTCAGGAGTGCGCCATGGGCACGGGTTTATGTCAAGGCAGGCAGGACGGTTCCGCTGCATTCGCCGAACCCGATGGGGGCATGGCCGTGGCGTTCGCACCTGCCCGGCAGGTCACCCGGCTGCAGGTTGCAGCCATTGTGGGTGTGGTGCGCGATCCATTGCGCCGGTGACCCGTAGGTATGCCGGAAGCTGGTGTGGCTGAGCGGTGCCGCGGACACGAGTGGGGGGATCATCGTCGTGACGTCACGGAGCACCCCATGGGGCAGGTTCTGGATCGAGAAATCGCCGCCAGGTTGCTGGGCGGATTCCACCCAGCTCCGCAGGCCGGGGTCGTGGGTTTCATGCAGAGGTTTCATCAGACGTCGGCCTTGAAGCCGATTTGCCGGATGCTTGTTTTCCACTCGGAGGCATCGGCCGCCAGCACAGCAAGGCCAGGATCATGTGCGGCATCGAGCCCGCGCCGGGGCGGGGCTGTCAGGTGCCCGCACTCAGTGCGGGGGCGGGCAGCACACGCCGCGCATGCCCTCGGTGATGAAGCGGACCAGCAGCGGGCCAGCCGTTGCTTCATCGTCAGGACGGTTCTCTCCGCGCGACAGGCGTTCGACCCGTTCGTCGGTCACGTGGTGGAGCATGGCGCCGAGCGCAAACTGGTAGCACCAGGCCAGGGTACCGCGCGTGGCTTGTGGCGCCACCTGCGCCAGCGCATCGATGAACGCATGGGCCAGCGGATCGAACAGCTCGCGCACCACCGCGTCGTCTTCGGCCAGGCCGTCGTTGATGCCGCGCGCCATGAGACGCAGGAACAAGCGCCCGTCGGGCGTGGCGGCCACTTGCAGCACAGGCAGCACGAAGGCCGTGACGATGGCTTCGAGCTGCTGCCCCACCGGGGCTTCGCGCTGTGCACGCGCCAGGGATTCGAGCCGCTGCTCGATGTACCCCGCGCGCTGGTAGTAGATCTCGTGGTAGAGCTCAAGCTTGGGGCCGTAGTAGTAGCCCACCAGCGCCAGCGGCACGCCGGCTTCGTCTGCGATGTCGCGGATCGAGACGCCGTGGAAGCCGTGCATGGCGAACAAGCGCTCGGCCGCACGCAGGATGTTCTGCTTGCGCGTGGGCGTGAGGTCCTTTTCGGTCGGCGCCGGCGCGCTCCGCGACCGGACGGCGGAGCTTGCCGAGCGGGGTGATTTCATGGGAACTGGAGGTGTTGAACGAACGTACAAAGTATGCTGCACGGTCGTACAAATCACCTGGGTGGCTCCCCGGGGGCCCGGGCGGGGCCTCCGGGAATCAGTCGGCGATCAGCCGGTCGACCAGCCGTGCCATGCCCAACTGGTCGGGCTCGAAGTAATGCGTGTGGGCCCCGGCCCCCAGGCACACGTCCCATTCGCGCCAGCCCTGCGGCACCGGGTCTTGTGCGGGCTGCGCGAGAGCGGGGAGGTACACGTCGTCCTGGGCGACGACCTGGTCGACCAGGGCATTGGACAAGTCGCTGGGTTCGCGGGCCGGCCGGGACCACAGCCAGCGGCCGACATAGTCGCCCGTGGTGTAGGCGTTGATCCAGCGTTGCACGCCCAGGCCGGCTGCCGAGGGGCCCATGCGCCCGTACTGCTCCTGCAGCACCCAGCGGTACAGGGCGGGGAAGCGCGCCGCATAGAGCTGCCGCAGCGGCGAGCCGGCCGTCAGCAGGTGCATGGAGCCGGCGATGTCGCCCCAGACGGTGGCCACGGGGTCTTCGATGCCTGATATGGGCGGATGGGTGGCGGCCCGCTCGGCGCGGAACTTCATGTAGCGCAGCAGCTCGGTGCTGATCACCGTGCCCTGGCTGTGCGACACGATGACGATGCGGTCATAGCCTTGTCGCGACAGGTGCCGCAGCAGCGCAAAGTAGCGTGCGAAGATGCGCGCCCTCGGAATGCCTTGGCGCGGGAATTCGCGGAAGTGGTTGTCGATGTCCAGCGCAATGTCCAGCGGTGCGCGCAGCCCCGGCAGGTAGCGCGAGAACAGGCCGCCCAGCACGCTGAAGGCCACCATCGCGCTGGCGGCGCTGAAGATCAATGGCTTGAGAATCCGCTGCGACAGCTCCGGGATCCAGGGCGCCTGCTCGTTGACGGCTGACAGCAACCCCGGATCGATGCGCCCGCCCACCAGCAAGGCCCCGGCCATGAGCGCGGCCAGCACCGCGAACGTCACGACCACCGTGACCACCCCGTCCAGGTAGCGGTACCCGCGCGTCAGCCAGCGGCCTTGCCGCCGGGGGTTTCCGCTGGCCGTGCGGGTTTCGGCCAAGATGCTGGGCAGGAAGATCAGCACCAGGTAGACCAGCAGCCCCAGCATCAGCATCGCCACGACGGCAAAGGTCTCGGTGCTGTTGACGTAGCGTTGTTCCAGGAAACACTGCGCCGCCATCAACTGACCGGCGCCAAAGATCAGCGGCAGGTACTGCATGTCGGCCACGCTGAGGTCCAGCAGTGAGGTCAGCAGGGCCCATGCGGTCATGGTGAGGATGACGAACATGCCCATGGGGGCGATCAGGCCCAGCCGGCCGGTGGCGATGCTTGCGCGGCCCTCGAACCCGCTGTGCCATGAGGCCGCCTGGCCCAGCACCAGCCAGGCGGTCAGGGCCAGCCCGGCCAGGAACCACCAGATGATCGTGGCCAGCAAGACAAACTCCATGGCACGCAGTGCGCTGAAGACCCACAGGTGCAGGTCGGCAGAATTGCTCAATCCGGCCGGGGGCTCATTCGCCGCCAGGGCGGCGCTCAGCAGCATGCCGGCCAGCACCGCGGCCCACAGGCCCCAGCCCACCGCCCGCGTGAACGGGAAGCGCACTTCGCAGATCCGCATCACGGCGTCGTAGGCCGCGCTCAACAGCGCCAGCCAGAGCAAGCCCACCACCCAGGTGGCCGGCATCCTCCAGGTGAGCGCACCCAGCCCACCGATCACGACGATCGCCGCGACGACAGTGAAAAAGGTCTTGCGGAACTTGTACAGGTAGCCCAGCAGCGCGGCCAGGGGCAGGGCCCCCATGGCGGCTTTGTGTGCAGCAGGCAGGAAGCCCTCGGCTTGGGCTGCCAGCCCCATGGGCACGATGACCAGCGCGGTCATCAGCAACTGCAGCGTCAGCAGGGCCAGGCCTTTGGCGAAGCCCCAGTCGAGCAAGGTCTGCAGGCGGCTCAGCCACTGCCAGCGCGCGCTGGGCTCGGTCCCGGTTCTGAACTGCTCGGCCGCGCCACGTACCGTGTCGCGCGCCAGCTGCGACAGCCGGAACACCATGGTGAAGGTTTCGGTGAGGATGCGCGGCAGGCTGCCTGACAGGCGCGACAGGTCGGCCCAGTGCATCTCGTACACGTGCACGTCCTGCGTCCGCTCTACCGACCCGTCGGGCGCATGCTGCACCCGCTGCAGGTCGAGCCGGATGGTGGCGTAGCTCTCCGTGGGTGTGTCGTTCTGGCAGGCTTTCAGGAGCAGGAAGTCGCTCATCGCGATGCCGGGATCGGCGGAGTTTTCGTGTACCCGGCCGTGTGCCTGCCCTTCGGGCGCGGACCAGCCGTGCCGATGGAAGTCTGACCCGTGCGACTGGGTGAACGCCTTGCTGGCCGGCTGGGCCTGCTCCTGTGCGGCGGCGGCTCCTGCGGCCTTGGGCAAAGGCGGCAGCACCGCCACATGCAAGGCCATCTCTTCGGACCCGTGCTGCAGGTATTCGGCCGTGGGCGACGCGCCGACCAGCAGGTCGGCGAGGGCCCGCGCGGTTTCGCCCGGACGCTGGTCGGCGACCCCGTGGACTGCGATTACTGCAATGCGTTCGTTGGCGGGTTTCAAACCCATGGACACATCTCCACCGTGAGAATCTGCACAGGCTACGCGTCCGGCCCGCGCTTGCCAATCACTGCAACGATCACTCACACCCGGCCACGAGAACGCCCCCCTATCCGGGCGGTACTTGGGTGGTACTTGACAACACGGTGCATTCCAGCGCAGTTTTCAGCGTTTGCTTACGCACCTTCAGTGGTTTAATCGAATCAGCAAGGTCCAAGCCCTGGCTCACACACCCTGTCCATTGCAATTCTGGTCGCGGGTACCCTGGTTGATGTACTCGCCGAGTCCGATCCGTCATGCCTGTTGTCGCAGTCGTCAATCGCAAAGGTGGAAGCGGCAAGAGCACGCTGGCGACACACCTTGCCGGCTATTGCTCCAACAACAACATCCCCGTGATGCTGGGCGACGTGGACCGCCAGCAGTCCACCCAGACCTGGCTGCGGCTGCGCGAGTCGCGCCACCTCACCCAGCGGGCCGCCATCATGGGCTGGACCGTCGATCCCAAGAATGTCCTGCGCGTCCCCCCCGGCATCTCGCACGTGGTGCTCGACACGCCGGGCGGCATGCATGGGTTCGAACTGGCGCGCGTGGTGATGTTTGCCGATGCCATCCTCATGCCGGTGTGCAACTCGGTGTTCGACCGTGAATCCGCTGCCGAGTGTTATGCCGAGTTGATGACCCTGCCCCGGGTCGTCAGCGGTCGCTGCAAGGTGGCTGCGGTGGGCATGCGGCTGGACGCACGCACCAAGTCCGCTGAAGTGCTCAAGCAATGGGCCGAGCGCCTGCAATTGCCTTTCGTGGGTGTGTTGCGCGACACGCAGGCCTACGTCAAATGCATCGAGCAGGGCCTCACCTTGTTCGACACGCCCGGCCCGCAGGTGGAAGCGGACATGGCGCAATGGCAGCCGATCCTGCAATGGTTGCAGCCGGTGCTGCACCCGGTGCCCCAGCGCGTGAGCGACGGGCCGGTGCGCACTGGTGGCGCGGCCCGGCCGTCCGGCCACATACCGCTGGGCCGTCCCACCGAGCCGGGGGCCTTGCGGCCCTTGCTGCCGCGCGACGGTGAAGGCAGTGCAATGGCGCCTCAGCGTTCGCTCTTGCCGCGTCCTGTGCCACCGCGTCCTGCGGTCCAGCCGCGCCCTGCGGCAGCACTGCGGGGGTCCAGTGCGTCGCGCGCGCCCATGACGGCGCCCGGTGCCTTGGCGCCTCCTGCGGCCGCCCAGATCAGCATCGCGGCCCGCATCGGCCGCCTGCTGGGCACCTTGCCAATTCCCGGCTTCCTGCAACGCCACTCGTAGCCCATTCGGGCGCTGCGCCTCCGGCGCGGCCAGCCACGCCGGGCATGGCGCATGCCGATCGATGGGCGGATGCCGCGCCTCTTTCCATTGTTATTTACAATCGATCTGCTTTAGGCATTCAATTCCGCAAATGATGCGGCGCATCTACCATGCGTCCTATCCCCTCAACGAACTGCAAAGGAAAGTGCTTCATGTCCCTGATCAACACCGAAGTCAAACCATTCAAGGCGACTGCCTACCACAACGGCAAGTTCGTTCCCGTCAGCAACGAAGACCTGAAGGGCAAGTGGTCGGTGTTCGTGTTCTACCCGGCCGATTTCACCTTCGTGTGCCCCACGGAGCTGGGTGATCTGGCCGACCAGTACGCCGCCTTCAAGGACCTGGGCGTGGAAATCTACGGCGTGTCCACCGACACCCATTTCACGCACAAGGCCTGGCACGACACGTCCGACACCATCGCCAAGGTCAAGTACCCGCTGGTCGCCGACCCCACCGGCACGCTGACCCGCAATTTCGACGTGATGATCGAAGAAGAAGGCCTGGCACTGCGTGGCACCTTCGTGATCGACCCGCAAGGCAAGATCAAGCTGTGCGAGATCCACGACAACGGCATTGGCCGTGACGCCAAGGAATTGCTGCGCAAGGTGCAGGCGGCCCAGTACGTGGCCTCCCACCCGGGCGAAGTCTGCCCCGCCAAGTGGACCCCGGGCGCCAAGACGCTGTCGCCGTCGCTGGACCTGGTCGGCAAGATCTGACCTTCGTCTGATCCCCAGCCGCTGACTTGTCCGCCACGCCCACGGCGTGGCGGATCCCTCATAGAGACTCTCCCGTCGAAGGATGCATGCATCATGTTGGAAGCCGCACTGCAGGCCCAGTTGAAGACCTACCTCGAGAAGCTGCAACAGCCCATCGAGTTGAGCGCGTCCATCGACGAGAGCGCCCCCTCACAAGAATTGCTGGAGCTGCTGCGCGAGATCGCGGCGCTGTCGCCCAAGGTCACGCTGGTGGAGCGTGACGACGCCGAGCGCAAGCCGTCGTTTGCCATTTCGCAAGTGGGCGCGACGGGCCGCATCCGTTTTGCCGGCCTGCCGCTGGGCCATGAGTTCACGTCGCTGGTGCTGGCCCTGCTGCACACCGGCGGCCACCCGCCGCGCGTGGAGCCCGAGGTGATCGAGCAGATCCGCGCGCTGGAGGGCGACTTCGCGTTCGAGACCTACATGTCGCTGACCTGCCAGAACTGCCCCGAGGTGGTCCAGGCGCTCAACCTCATGGCGGCCCTCAACCCGCGCATCAAGCATGTCACCATCGACGGCGCCCTGTTCCAGGACGAGGTGGAGCAGCGCAAGATCATGGCCGTGCCCAGCGTGTTCCTGAACGGCCAGGTGTTCGGGCAAGGCCGCATGGGCGTGCAGGAGATCCTGGCCAAGCTCGACAGCGGCGCCGCCAAGCGTGACGCGGCCCAGCTCAGCGCCCGCGCGCCCTATGAGGTGCTCATCGTCGGCGGCGGCCCAGCCGGCGCCGCGGCGGCGGTGTATGCCGCCCGCAAAGGCATCCGCACCGGCGTGGTGGCCGAGCGCTTTGGCGGCCAGGTGCTCGACACCCTGGGCATCGAGAACTTCATCTCGGTGAAGCACACCGAAGGCCCGCAGTTTGCGGTGGCGCTGGAGCAGCACGTGCGCGACTACAAGGTGGACATCATCAATGCGCAGCGTGCCGAGAAGCTGGTGCCTGGCGAATTGATTGAAGTGCGCCTGGCCAGCGGTGCCACGCTCAGGAGCCGCACCGTGGTGCTGGCCACCGGCGCGCGCTGGCGCGAGGTCAACGTGCCCGGTGAACAGCAGTACCGCAACCGCGGCGTGGCCTACTGCCCGCATTGCGACGGCCCGCTGTTCAAGGGCAAGCGCGTGGCCGTCATCGGCGGCGGCAACTCGGGCGTGGAAGCGGCCATCGACCTTGCCGGTCTGGCCTCGCACGTGACCTTGCTGGAGTTCGCCGAGCAACTGCGTGCCGATGCGGTGCTGGTGGACAAGCTGCGCAGCCTGCCCAACGTGAGCGTGCACACGAACGCGCAGACCACCGAAATCACCGGCGATGGCCAGAAGGTCAACGGCCTGACCTACACCGAGCGTGCCGGTGGGGCCGCTCGGCATGTGGAGCTTGAAGGCGTGTTCGTGCAGATCGGCCTGGTGCCCAACACCGAGTGGCTCAAGGGCCTGCTCGAGCTGAGCCGGCATGGCGAGATCGTGGTGGACGCCAAGGGCCACACCAGCGTGCCGGGCGTGTTTGCCGCCGGTGATGTGACCACGGTGCCCTTCAAGCAGATCGTCATCGCGGCGGGCGATGGGGCCCGGGCGGCGCTCGGGGCCTTCGATCACCTGATGCGTCTTCCGGCCCTGGCGCCGGTGGCGGCCACGGAAGGCTGAAGACCAGGGGCCGGCCGGCCCCTGGTCTTCACGCGGAGTTCACACGCTTCGTTGGCGCTTCTCGCCAACGCGCCACAGTGCGGCGGTTCCCACCACCGACCCGCACATGTCCCATCTCGTCGTACACGGCGGCACGCCCCTGGCGGGCCGCATCGTCCCCTCGGCCAACAAGAATGCCGTACTGCCCATCCTGTGCGCCACGCTGCTGACGCGCCAGCCGGTGCGCCTGCGCGGGGTGCCCGAGATCACCGACGTGAAAAAGATCCTGGCGTTCTTCCGCACGCTGGGCAGCCACGTGGAGATGGACTTCCAGACCGGCGTGCTGGACCTGCATCACCGCGACACGGGGTTCGACGCCCGCCAGCACCGCCTGCCGCAGGAGATGCGCTCGTCCATCATGCTGGCGCCGCCGCTGCTGGCGCGCTTTGGCGCCGCGCGCATCGAGGACGACGTGCAAGGCTGCACGCTGGGCGTGCGTGAGATTGATCCGCACGTGGAGGTGCTGCAGCGCTTCGGCGCCACCCTGGAGCGCGAAGACGGCGCACTGGTGCTGCACAGCGCCGGCCCGCTGCGCGCCATGCAGCATTGGCTCGACTACGCGTCGGTCACCACCACCGAGAACTTCGTGCTGTGCGCGGTGCTGGCCTCGGGCACGTCCACGCTGATGAATGCGGCCTCGGAGCCGCATGTGCAGGAGTTCTGCGCCTTCCTCGCCCAACTGGGCGCGCGCATCGAAGGCATCGGCACCTCGCGCCTGGCCATCCTGGGGGTCGATGAACTGGGTGGCGGCGAGTTCAGCTTTGCCGAGGACTTCCACGAGATCGTGACCTTCCTGGCGCTGGGGGCCATCACCGGCGGCGACGTGCAGGTCAGGAACTCGGCGCCCGGGCAGTTCCCGCTCATCGACCGCAGTTTCGCCAAGTTCGGCGTGCGGGTGGTGCATGAGCAGGGCTGGTCGCGGGCGGTGGTGGAGGGGCCGTTGCAGGTGCAGGAGCCCTTCACCCGCCACATGCTGCAAAAGATCGAGGCAGCGCCCTGGCCCTACCTGCCGGTGGACCTGCTGCCGATCTTCATTGCGCTGGGCGTCAAGGCGCAGGGCAGCGTGATGTTCTGGAACAAGGTCTACGACGGCGCGCTGGGCTGGACCTCGGAGCTGTCGAAGTTCGGCGCGCATGCGTTCCAGTCCGACCCGCACCGCATCGTCACCTTCGGCGGCAAGCCGCTGGTGCCGGCCGAGGTGGAAAGCCCCTACATCATCCGCGTGGCGATCGCGCTGCTGATGGTGGCGGCCGCCATTCCGGGCCGCTCGATGATCCGCCATGCCTTGCCGATCCGCCGTGCGCACCCGCGCTTTGTGGAGAACCTTGGAGCGCTGGGCGCGCGCATCGACTGGGTCGAGGGGGACTAGAGATGACAGCCCCTCGGTCGACGGGTACATCGGCCGATCCCCCGAGGGGATCCGGGCCGGCTTGGGAGCGGCCCGGCGCTCGGCCCGGCCGGGCCGGGCCGGGCCGAGGGGCTGTCACTCGCGTGAGGGGTAGCGCGCCTGCACGGTGGCAATGGCCTGGCGGTAGGCCAGGCCCAGGTCTTCGCCGGCGGTCACGCTCATGGCCAGGTCTTCCAGCAGGCCGTTGTGCAGGCCGTAGACCCAGCCGTGCACCACCACGTCCTGGCCGCGCTGCCAGGCGTCCTGCACCACCGTGGTCTGGCACACGTTGCGTGCCTGCTCGACCACGTTGAGTTCGCACAGCGCATTGACGCGCTGGATCGCGGGCAAGGTGTCGAGCCAGGCCTGGTGGTGGTTGCGCACGTCCTGCACGTGGCGGAGCCAGTTGTCGGCCAGGCCCACGCGCCGGTCTTCCAGCGCGGCCGCGACGCCGCCGCAGTTGGAGTGGCCCACCACGATGATGTGCTTGACCCGCAGCACGTCTGTGGCGAACTGGATCACCGACAGGCAGTTCAGGTCTGAGTGCACCACCACGTTGGCTACGTTGCGATGCACGAACAATTCGCCGGGAGCCAGGTCCACCAATTCGTTGGCCGGCACGCGGCTGTCGGCGCAGCCAATCCAAAGGTACTGTGGGGCTTGCTGCTGCAGCAGGCCGGTGAAGAAGCCGGGCGTGCGTGCCTCCACCTTCTTGGCCCAGCGGCGGTTGTTGTTCAGCAGGTCTTGCAGTCGTGTGGGCATGGGCTTGGGATGTAAGTTCCCGGGCAGTGTACGCAAGCGCATCCCCTGGATCGGGGGTCTCCAAGCCGGCGTGAGTCCCGTACCTTGGGCCAAACCAGGCCGCTGGAGTCGGGCTGGTGTTCAGCCGCAGCCATGAATATCCGATGGGTTGGGTCACGGCGGCGGCAGCAGGGGGCTACACATCATGACGAGCGTCGAGGCACAACTGGGCGACCAGTACATCAGCACGGGGCTTGCGGCACGGAGCAACGGGCGGCTGAATGAAGCGGGGCGGTACTTTCGCAAGGCGCTGAACGAGTTCGCGCGCATGGCCGACCCGGCCCAGCGCCGCGCGGTGCTGGGGCCGGCGGCGCAGGCGTTCGAGAGCAGCGGCCATCACGACCTGGCGCTCGCTGCGGTGCAAGATGCCCTGGTGCTGGACGAACAATTGCAGGACCATCGGCACCTGGCGGAGGATCTGCTCACGCAGGGCAACATCCAGATGCAATTGGGGCGGGTGGCCGATGCCGAGGTCTCATACGAGCGAGCGCTGGCCAGTTCGCTGGAGCATGGGCACCTGGACAACGCGGCCTCGGCCAGCACCAACCTGGCCATCCTGCGGGCCAACTCCGAGCGCCTGCCCCAGGCGATCGCGCAATTGCAGGAGAGCCTCGTCTACCTGCAAGAGCAGCCGCACCTGCCCACCGAGATCCATACCCGGCTGGCGCTGATCCAGGCCGTGGATGCGGCGCACGCTGATGCCGCCATCGCCGTCGATGCAGCCCGGGGCTTGTTTGCGCGCCCCGCGGCGCCAGTCGATGCCCCGCAATGGCAGGCGGTCGATGCGGCCTTCCAGCGTTGCCTGGGCCGCTACCTGGCCGAGCATGTCGAGCTCGACGCCGTGGCCTGGAAGGCCGAGACCTTTCCGCAGCTCTTCGGTACGCCCTGAGGGGCAGGGACCACACAGCCTCAGAGGCTTGACCTCAGCGGGCGGCATCGGTACTCCGGTACCGGGGGCCTACATCTTTTCAGCGCAATTCCACTTTCCGGGCGGCGCGATGGGCCAGCGCCTGCACGCCACCGAGCGCCAGCAGCGCGATGGGAAAGCCCATCCATGTCATCGGATGCTGGAGCGAGGCCACCTGCATCAGGTGCAGGCTCACCACCAGCAGCAAGGCGGTGAGCACCAGGCGAAAGCCGAAACGCTCTGACACGTGCAGGGCCAGGACTGGCAGGCCCGGCAGGACGAGCAACAGCATGGCCGCCGCGTGCAGGGCCCGTTGCAGTCGCGGGCGGGCCGGATGGGGCTCCACCACGGCGCTCCACCAGCGCCGGTGCAGACCCTGCGCGAACAACAGCGCATTGCCCAGGGTCCAGGCGCCGGCCAGCGCCACGGTCACGGGCCCGGCGCCCGGGAAGCTGGCCGCATGGTCCAGCGCTGCAACCGCCAGCGCCCACAAGGCCCCGACGATCATGGCCTGGTCCAGCAGGGGCGGCATGGCGAGCAGGGCGCCCACGACCCCCAGCAGTACCGCCGCAATGAACAGCCACGTCGAGTCCTGGCGCGCCGCGAGCGCGAACAGCAGGGCACTGCCTGCCATGGCGGGCAGTGCCAGCCAGGGCAGGTGCCGCAAGGCCGGCCAGGCCGGTACGCGCGAGGCCCAGCGGGGCGGCAGCACCAAGGCCGCACGCAGCTTGGCCAGGTACATGAGCAGCAGCAGGAGCACGGTGCCGGCCGCAAAGCCCAGCAGCAGTGTGCCGGCCAGCCCCAGGACCGCCTGCTCCAGGCCCGCCCCGGCCAGGCGTCCCACCACGAAGACCATGGCCGCCACTGCGAAGGTGCGGATCCACTGGCCCCGGACCAGCACCGTGTTCAGCGCCCGTTGCGCCTCGTGGTCCAGGTCGAGCCGGCGCAGCAGCGCCGCGCCGGAGGCCGCCATGCGGTAGGCCACTGCCACGCCCACCAGGCTGGCGTACAACCAGGCACGCCACAGCAGGCTGGCCTGTAGCAGCCGGTGCAAGGCCAGCACCTGGGCATGCAGGCGCAGCGTGGGCGGGTCGGTGATGACGCGGAAGCTGACGTCGGCCAGCACCTCCTGCAGCGCTTCGGCGCGGGCGGTGCCGATGCTGCGTGCGGTGCGGAAGTCTCCCAGCCAGCCGAAGTGCTCCTGCAAGCCCCGCACGAAGTCCCCCGGCATCTGGGGCACGCCGATCACCAGGTCCGCAAAACGGGCCGAGGCCTCTGCGCCTTGGCGCAGAGGCAGGGTGTGCAAGCCGGCCTTCAACGCCGGCCAGGCGGCCAGCACGCCGGCGGCGCCGCCTTGCTGCCAAGCCAGCATGGCCTGCGAGAACAAGGCTTCGGGCGACGGGGCGGGTGGCGGCGGCGGTGGTGCGGGTACGGGTGCGGATACCGGCTCGGGCGGAGCCACCGGCGCAGCCGCTGCAGCCGGGGCAGACCCCGGGGGCTCGGCAGCCGGCATCGCGTCGTTGTCAGCGTCCTGCACGGCATGGCGGGCCCACCACAGTGCGCAGTCGTACGCTTCGCGCAGCCGCTGGTAGGCCCGGGCGTCGTCGTCGGGCCGCGTGCGGCGCAGCTTCACGGCGTAGGCGCGCTTGATGGCGGCCGTGTCGGTGGTCGGGCCGATGCCCAGTTGTTCCCAGTCAAGCGTGTGCATCACAGGCTCTCAGAACCGGAAGCCCTTGTCGATGCTGTCCAGCGCCTGGCGGAATGCCTGCCGCGCAGACCGCACCAGGCGGGCGTCCTGTGTGTCCAGCGCCACCTCGAACTGCGTCATCCAGCCCTGGATCATGGTGCGTTCCTCGCCCAGGCGGTCTTCGTACAGGCGCTTGGCACGCTCCAGCAGATAGCGGTTCTCGTCTTCGTCGCGCGGGTGGCGCTTGAGGTCGCGCAGCTTCTGCAGCGCCGCCTCGATGGCGGCCGGGCTCATCTGCGCGTCGGTGTTGCGGATCAGCGTGTTGGCCACACGGCCGCTGCGCGTCTCGCGCGCATCCACCTCCAGCAGGCCGTTCGCGTCGTAGCTGAAGCGCACCTCCACCGAGGTCTGGCCCGCCGGTGCCGGTGACACGTCGATGTTCAATTGCCCCAGGTGCAGGTTCTCCGAACCCACCGGGGACTCGCCTTGCCGGATGTCCAGCCGGATCGCGGCCTGGTTGTCCTGCAAGGTGGCGTACATCTGCACGCGTGACACCGGCACCGGTGAATTGCGCTCGATGATGGGCGAGAAACGATCGCCCACCAGGCGGCCGCCCACCCGGTCGGTGATGACGATGCCCAGCGAATAAGGCATCACGTCGGTCAGCACCACCTCGTCGAGCGCCGCATCGCGCGCCTTCAGCCCGGCCTGCACGGCCGCACCTTGCGCGATGGCCAGGTCGGGATCGATGGTGCGCAAGGGCAGGCGCTGGAACAGGCGCGTGCTGAGCTGGCGGATCATCGGCATGCGCGTAGCGCCGCCCACCAGGATCACCTCGCTCAAGGACTGCGCCTCAATCTGCGCATCGCCCAGGGCCCGCTCGATGGGCCGGCGCAGGCGCTGCAGCAGGTCGGCGCTGGCGGCTTCGAACCCGGCGCGGGTGATGGTGGCCTCCACGCGGCGGCCATCGAGCAACAGGCTCATCGTGGCGCTGTCGCGCTCACTGAGGTCGCGCTTGGCTTGCTCGGCGGTGCGCCACCACACGCCGCCACGCAGCATGGCCTCGCGAGCCTCGGCATCCAGGCCTTCGCAGCGTTCCACGAACAGCCGACCCAGCACCTGCACGAAGTCCTCGCCGCCCAGCCGGGTGTCGCCGGCACTGGCGCGCACCTCGACCACGCCCTCGAAGTATTCCAGCACGGAGACGTCGAAGGTGCCGCCGCCGAGATCGAAGATGAGGAAGATGCTGCTGTCGGGACGCTCCTGCAGCCCGTAGGCCAGGCCGGCGGCGGTGGGCTCGTTGAGCAGCCGCTCGACCCGCAACCCGGCCAGTTCGCCGGCCACGCGGGTGGCGCGGCGCTGGGCTTCATTGAAGTAGGCCGGCACCGTGATCACCGCTTCCGTCACCGGCTGGCCCAGAAAGGCCTCGGCATCGGATTTCAGTGACTGCAACACCAGGGCAGACAGTTCCTCGGCACGGAACTCTCGGGTGCCCAGGCGGATCACCTTGTCGGTGCCCATCCAGCGCTTGAAGGCCTGGGCCGTGAGGGCCGGGTGTGAGGTGGCGCGCTCGCGTGCGGCCAGGCCCACCAATGTGTTGCCTTGATCGTCGATGCTCACTGCGGAGGGCGTGGACCAGTCGCCCAGGGAATTCGGTATCAGCTGAGGGCGCCCGTCGCGGAAAACGGCGACCAGACTGTTGGTGGTGCCGAGGTCGATGCCGACGATCATGAACAAGGGGATGAGTTGGGAGGCGGCGCAGCATACCAGTGGCATCCGCGGGTGTGTGCGTGTTGATGGAGGCCGGGCAGGGTGTCCTCGATGACCCGCACGCGCAGCCTCATGGGGGCACCGGCCCTTTCAGAGGCAGCGTGACGATGAACGTGCTGCCCTTGCCCCATTGGCTCTCGGCCCGGATCTCGCCGCCCATCAGGGCGGCCAGGCGCTGGCAGATCGCCAGCCCGAGGCCGGTGCCGTCGTGCTGCCGGGACAGGCCCGAGTCGATCTGGCGGAACGGCTGAAACAGCGTGGGCAGGTCCTCGGGCCGGATCCCGATGCCGCTGTCCGTGACCTGCAGCCGCACGCAGGCGGGTCGCGGTGCCACGGCGGGCAGGGTGGACCCGGCCATCAAATCGGCCGCCAGCGTCACTTGGCCCTGTTCTGTGAACTTGACGGCGTTGCTGAGCAGGTTGAGCAGGATCTGCTCGAAGCGGCGCTGGTCGCTCACCGCCTCGCCGAGGGTGGGCGCGACCCGCACGTGCAGGGCCAGCCCTTTGGCCTGTGCCTGCGGCGTGACGAGGGTGATGACCTTGTCGATGGACTGGCGCAGGTCAAAGCGTTCGCTCGCGACATCCAACTGCCCGGCTTCGATCTTGGAAATGTCGAGCACGTCGTTGACCAGCGCCAGCAGGTGGTGCGCGCTGGTCTGCACCATGCCGAGCTGCTTGCCCTGCTCCGCATTCAGCGGGCCTGCCATGCCTTTGACGACGATGCTGGTGAAGCCGATGATGGCGTTCAGCGGTGTGCGCAATTCATGCGACATGGTGGCCAGGAAGGCCGACTTGATGCGGTCGGCAGCCTCGGCGCGGTGGCGCTGTTCGCGCTCGGCCTCGATCCGCAGGCGCTCGGTGATGTCGAAGAGGACGCAGTGGACGAGCTTGCGCCCGGCCAGTTCGATGAGGCGCCCCGACACGAGCACGTCGCGGACGTCGCCTGATTTCGTCCGGTGCCGGGTTTCGAACGGGTTCCTGGCCTCGGCAAACAGCTGGGCGATCCGCTGCCGGATCTCCTGGCTCGTGTCGTTCGCTTCGATGTCGGCGACGGCCAGCCCGATGAGCTCTTTGTGCGTGTAGCCCAGCTGCCGTGCCGCCTGCTCGTTGCATTCGATGATGGAGGCGGTTTCCGGATCGACGACGACCACGCCGGCCGGGGTTTGCTCGAAGAGCGTGTGGAACCGCAGCTCGGCATCGCGCAGGGCGGTTTCCGCGCGCTTGCGCTCCGAGATGTCGATGCCCACGCCCACGAGGCAGGTCTTGTCCTGGAACTCCACGCGCCGGCCCGTGAAAAAAAACGGCGTGGTGTGGCCATCGCGTGACACGAAGGCCGCTTCGACGGACGACTCCCCGGTCGTGAAAACCTCCGCGATCCTTTGCGTCAACAACTCCCGGTCGTCGGGCAAGAAGAAGTCCAGCGGGTGCATCCCGGCAATCTCGCGGCCCGAGTAACCGGACACCGCCTCGAAGTTGCGGTTCCAGCGCAGGAAGTGTCCCGCGGCGTCGTAGAAGTACACGATGCCCGGCATGCTCTCCAGCATGGTGTCCGAGAACAGCATCTCGTGGCGCAGGGTTTGCTCCGCTTGCCGACGGGCCGCGTCGCGCGCGAAGTTGTCGAGGGCGAAGGAGATGTCCACCGCCGCTTCGGCCAGCAGGGCGATCTCCTTGTCGTGGAAGAAATCCCGTCGGTCCGCGTAGACGCTGAGGGTGCCGCACACCATGCCCTGGGCCCGGATGGGAAATGCCGCGCACGCCAGGAAGCCGCTGCGCTCCAGGCTCGGCCGCCAGGGCAGGGTGGCGGGGTCGGTGAACAAGTCATTGCACAGGTGGGGCTGGCCCGAGCGGTAGGCCTTGCCGCACGGGCCCTGGCCCTGCGGCCGCTCGTCGGAATAGATCTCCAGGCTCTGCAGGTAGCCGTGCAGGTCGCCGAACTCGGCCACGGGCACCAGCCGGTGGGTGCGCGGGTCGTCCCAGCCGATCCAGGCCATGCGCAGGCCGCCATGCTCCACCAGCACCCGGCAGACCTTGCGGAACAGGTCATCACGATTTGGGGTCCAGACAATGGCCTGGTTGACCTGGCTCAAGGCCGCGTAGAGGCGCGACATGCGGGCCGTCTCGCGCTCAGCCTGCTTGAGTGCCGTGATGTCGCGCGCGATCTTTGAGCCGCCGATAACCCGGCCGCCGGCGTCCCTGATCGGCGACACCGTGACCGACACGTCGATCAGCCGGCCGTCCCGGGTCTGCCGGAGGGTATCGAGGCGCTCGATACGGTCGCCACGGCGCCACTGGTCCAGGATGGTGTCTTCCTCGTGCTGCCGATCGTCCGGAATCAGCCGCGTGAGTGGCATGCCGAGCATTTCTTCCGCACGGTAGCCGAAGAGGGCCTCGGCGCCGGCATTCCAGCTGGTGACGAGGCCGTTCAGGTCCTGGCCGATGACGGCATCCAGCGACCACTCGACGATGGCGGCCAGGTGCTCCTGCGACGTGCTCGTCGGCAGGCCGGCCGTCACATCGCGCGGTGCTGCGGAGGTGTTGGCCTGCGCGGACAAGTCGTCAAGGTTTGCCATGAAGGGTATCGGCGGGTTCTTGCATCGTAACTTTTCCTACGCCTGCACGAACCACCGGCGTGAGGCTGCACGACCTCAACTGAGCATCGCGCGGGCCGGCAGAGCGCTGGCGGTGCCGGGGTCGCGGGCAAGAAACCGCGCCAGCAAGCTCTTGAGCGTGTAGGGGTCGAACGGCTTGCCGAGAAGGCCGTCGCCACCGGCTTCAGCCAGGACCTTCGCACCGACCTCCAGGAGGCTTGCTGTCCAGATGATGATCGGCACGCGGGGACCCGGCGAGTGCATGTCGCGGATCGCCCGGCAGACCTCCAGGCCATCCATGTCGGGCATGCGGTAGTCCAGCAGGATCAGCGCATACGGCGTGCGTGCAACGGCTTCCAGCGCCGCCAGGCCGTTCTCGACCACGTCCACGGTCAGGCCCAGGGCGGTGAGGTGAAGCAACCCCACCTGCTGGTTGACTGCGTCGTCCTCGGCCAGCAGCACGCGCCCCGTGAACCGGGTCTCGCCAGGGCGGGCCAGCGCTGTGTCGGTGGCCTCGCCTCCGCCCTCCGAATCGGGCGACCGTCCGGCACCGGGTTTTTTCAGGCAGGCCGAAAACCAGAAGATGCTGCCCTTGCCCTGTTCACTGCGCAGGCCGACGTTGCCCCCCATCAACCGCGCGAGCTTCTTGCTGATGGCCAGGCCCAGCCCGGTGCCCTTGAACTTGCGCGTGGTCGAGACGTCAGCCTGGGTGAAGTGCTCGAACAGGCGCTTCTGGCTGGCTTCGCTGATGCCCACGCCCGTGTCCTCGACCTCCACCCGGAGCCACGCCTGTTCGGCGTCCTGCTCGAGCAGGAACGCGCGCACGCTGACGCTGCCCGCCGGTGTGAACTTGATGGCATTGGCGAGGTAGTTGATGAGCACCTGCCGCATGCGGCCGGGGTCACCCCACAGCACCGTCGGCACGTCGGCCGCGATGTCGCAGGACAAGCCCAGGTACTTCTGCCTGGCTTGGTCGGCCACCAGGTCCAGGGCCTCGGCGACGACACGCTGCAGGGAGAATTCCACGCATTCGAGCGTGAGCTTGCCAGCCTCGACCTTGGAGAAGTCGAGGATGTCGTTGATGAGGCCCAGCAGGACCTTGCCGCTCCTGATGGCTCCCGCGACATGGCCCAGCTGTGTCGGCGTCAAGTCATCGTCCGTCAGCAGGTGGTCCAGCAGCCCCAGCACGCCGTTCAGCGGGGTGCGGATCTCGTGGCTCATGATGGCCAGGAATTCGCTCTTGGCGGTGCTGGCCGCCTGGGCACCCTCGGCGGCCAGGATGGCGGCGCGCAAGCTGTTCTGCTGCTCCCGCAAGCGTCTGGAAAGCTCCTGGGCGTCGGCCAGCGACTTGTTGGTGGTCTGCAGGTGAAAGAGCAGGTCGGTCACCGGATCGTGCACGGCAAAGTCGCGCAGCGACAGTCCCAGTTCGCTCAGGTCCTTCGACTGTGTGACCCACGGCGAGCCCAGGAAGAACAGCTTGCGCTGCTGCGGCACCATCTGCCCTCGCAGCCGCAGCGAGCCGCGGCGCTGCTGCAGGATGAACAGCGCGGCGGGGTGCCGGCAGACCGTGTCGAACTCCAGGCCCGGCAAGCTCGGCCGTTCGACCGAGAACGACGCGCCCAGCATGCTGCCCAGGGCAAGTTCCGGGCACACGCGCGCCAGCACGCTGCCGGCCTGGACCACGCGCATCCACTCATCCAGCACGAAGTGGAACGGGAACGCGGCGCTGAACTGCGCCGGACTCAGGGTCAGCTGCGGCTCGTGCATGGCGCATCGGGCGGGGGCTGCGCGCAAATCACCCGGAACACCTCGTGCACGGGGCTTTGTTCCTGAGCCGCCTGGAGGTGCTCGATGGTCAGGTCTTGTCCGAAGCGCTTGCCGAGCCCGCGCAGCAGGCCGATGACGAAGGGCGCGAGCCCATGTCGGCTGCTGCGGTAGTGCACGTGAATTTCTTCGGCGGTGTCGCCCTGCTCCACCGAAAACGATGGCGGGCGCAACGCCGGGAATGTCAGCGTCACATGGCTGTGGAGATTGTCCAGGTTGACGAGGAACTCCTGCAGGGTGGAGCCGAACATGGCGAGCATGTCGCCATAGCCTGCCTGTGCGGTGTAGAGGATCCAGTGCTCCCCGAAGCCCTCGAGCAGCGATTCGGGCCCCATGCCCAGGAGCTCGGACCCGGCGCCGATCAGCCGGCCGGTGACCTCGTCCGGGTAGCTCTCCATGGCGATGAACATGTCCAGGTCAATACCGGCACGGGCCAGGATGGCGGCCCAGTTTGCATCACCGAACTGCTGGCGGACGTAGTCCTCCAGACCTTGATTGACCAGTCCATACATATGCTGGTGCCTCGCCGCTGCGGAAATCCGCGTGGAGGAACCTCCCTGCATGCAGGCGAATACCGTAGCAGATAAATCCTGCCGATGAAAGGTATTCCTGCGGGTGTGGACGGATCTGGTGGCCGGTTGTCAACCCGGCGGTGGCATGCGGACGGTGCACGGCAGGCTGGCACTCCGACCTTTTGTGTGCCAATCGGCCGCGGGCGTTGCCAGCCGGGTCGTTGCGTGCGCAATGACACCTTCGGCGCACAGCATGGCCTTGCGCTGCGTGATCATCCCGCCCGGGTTCTCGCGTTCCTGCTGGATGGCCGGCCGCATGGCGTCGAAGGCCATGGCCGCCCCTTGATGATCGCCGGCCTGGAACCGGGCCATCACCGCCACCAGGTGCCCAGGGCGAGGCAGGCCGGTGAAGAAGCCATCGGCACCGTGCTCCAGTTCCTGCAGGCAATGCGCGCCGCTCAGGCCACCGAAGATGCGCAAACGCTGGCCCAGCAGTGTGCGTACCTGGGCCATCTTGGGCGGCGTGGGTTCGTCTTCGAGCTTGATGCCGCAGACCCACGGCACGGCCTCGACCAGTGCCTGCAGCAGGGCCGGCGGCAGGCGGGGGCACAGTTGGGGATGGTCCAGCACCACCAGCGGCAAGCCCACCGCGCGAGCGATGGCGTCGAAGTGGTGGAGGATGCCGGCTGAACCGGTTCTCGGCGGCAGGACCAGCAGCCCCCGGGCGCCACATGCGGCGGCCTCCTGGGCCAGCTCCACGGCCGCGCCGGTTTGCGCCTGCAGGACCCCAACGAACACCGGCACGTGGCCGGCCGCGTGATGCACGACCCGCTGGATCACTTGCCGCCGCTCCAAGGCGCTCAGCAGGTTGCCCTCGCCGGCCACGCTCACCGGCACCAGCCCGGTTGCGCCAGCGGTCCGGTAATGGTCCACCACGCGGTCGAGACTCGCCATGTCCACCTCGCCCCCCGGCAGCATGGGCGTAGGGATCACGGCGAACAGGCCGCGCAACCAGTCCGGTGGTCCGATGGGGCCGCCGGCAAAGGTCATGACTGCAGCAGCGGATTGGCTTCGGGTACGGCCACGCGCAGCACGGCGTCGAAGAACCGGCAGCGGGCGTCCATGGCCAGGCTCAGGGCTTCTTCGACGACGAGCACATCGGCTTCGGTCCGCAGCAGCGGCAGCAGCACCGACTCGATCTGGTCGGCATGGCCGTCGTCCACCTGCACGTGCACGTCGAAGAACTCCAGCGATCCTTCGGGAAACTGGATGGCCTGGAACAGCCCTTTCCTGATCTGCGCATACAGCGTGCCCACGATGCCTTCGGATGCGTAGCAGATCGCGCCCAAGATCGCGGGCAGCCCAAGCTGGTGGCCCAGTCCCAGGTACGTGTCGATCATGGCCTGGGTTTCCGGCTCGGCCGGGATGCTGGCCAGGTCCGCGTCGCTCAGGCCCAGCGCCCGGGTGAAGCGGCGAAACAACGCCGGATGGGCGCGGTCGGGATCGCCTTCGCCGAGTTCTTCCCACAGGTTGTGGCCCAGCACGCGCAGCGTCTCTTCGTCGGTGCAATGGGCCATGGCCGTGGCCAGGAAGCGCGTGAACTCGTGGCAGAACTTGTACATCTGGCCGCCGAGTGCGCGCACCTGCGCCGGCGTGATCCGGCCGGCCCGGCAGCCTTGCACAAAGGGGTGGGACCACAGGGCGTGGTTTTCGGCCACCTGCTTGAAGCGCTGCGAAAGCGCCTGCGCCTCGAATTGGGGCGGGTCCACCAGGGCGCCGGCCATACCAACGGAATGGGGATATGAAGGTTTCATGATGACCTCGGAAGTGTTGATCAGGTGCGTTGGACCTTGAGGGCCACGTGGAGGGGGAAGTCCATCAACGAGCCGAAGAACTCCGGATCGAGTTCGAGCATCTCGCGGGTTGCCTTGAGTTCGCGCACCACGGGCATCGTGGTGAAGCCAGCCAGGCGCAGGGCTTCGAAGTAGTCTTCGAAAGTCTTGTGGACCATTTGCACGTCGAGCGCCACGCCGTCGCGGCGCCAGATCTTGCCGGGGTGGCGCAGGTCGCGGGCGCTGAAGTAGCCCGCGCCGGCCACGTCGAAATAGAACGGCCGCACGGGGTCGCGCATGAAGGCGTAGGCCGGGTGCGGCACTGCGAAGACGAAATGGCCGCCCGGCTTGAGCATGCGGTGGATCTGCGCCATGGTCGTGCGCGTGCCTGCGACGTCCAGGTAGTTGAAGAGGAACATGGCCAGCACGAGGTCGAACTGCGCATCGGCGCAGGCCACGCGCATGGCGTCCCCGGTGGTGTAGTCGATGCCCAGCGGCCGGGCTTGTTCGGCCTGGCGGGCCAGGTCGATCATCCGCTCGGAGATGTCGATGCCCAGCACTTGCGCCCCGCGCTCGGCCAGGATGCGGCTGCAATAGCCTTCGCCGCAACCCAGGTCCAGCACGGCACGCCCGGCCACCGGTTCGCACAGGTCCAGCACCGGCGGGCGGGCCGTGAAGTCCGAGAGCGATGCCGGTGCTCGGCGGGCCCAGTTGGACGCGGTCTGGTCGTAGAGTGCACGGGTATCTGCCGGGGTGGGGGTGTCGATCGTCGCCATGTCTGCCTGGTGAAGAGTCGCAGCAGTCGGCCTGGCCTCGCCCTCCGGAACTGCGGATCGGGGGGCGCTGTCGTGCGTGGTACGCAGCGGGTTCAGGTCGAATGCATGCAGTCTAAAAGTCGCCCAGGCAGGGCTTGAGCGCGAAAAGATGGCTGGCAAGGCGGCTGTTCTGCGAGCCGCGGCAGCGCAACAGGCGCGCAGAAATGTGGCCACCCGCCATGGCGGGTGGCACCGGTACCCCGGCGCCGGGTGTCAGCGCTCGGGAGACGCGGCCAAGCGGCGCGAGTTCTCCGGCGAGCGGAACACCAGCGGGTGCTCCACCACCTGCGGCGCGAGCGCGCCGGCCAG